>Ga0074199_1001338_pt1 | contig 22561 bp, 16 predicted proteins | sample EPASupsiteSAE347_FD_64528 | JGI IMG/M metagenome (GOLD analysis project Ga0074199, IMG submission 64528) | Bioremediated contaminated groundwater from EPA Superfund site, New Mexico - Sample SAE3-47 | ecosystem: Environmental > Aquatic > Deep subsurface > Groundwater > Contaminated ... | reverse complement strand
CCAACTTAAACCGTTTTTTTCATCCCGATTTCCATCGGGATGAAAAAAATCTCCTCTTGGGTTATCTCCGTGTCTTTGTGACCTCCGTGGTAAATATTTCTGTTTCTTGTTTTTCTTGGCAGTGTCCCACCATTGAGGTGCTATCTACCTGTTTTAGTAGCACATGATAATCGCGATCACTTCCAGCGGCTCGTTGCCGCCGTTAATCAAGGCATGTTCCTCGCCATTGCCGGTAAGGATGGCGTCGCCGGCCCTGACTTCCGTTTTATTCCGGCCGTCGTCTATGATTCCGGTTCCGCGTTCGATGACAAAGAGTTCGTCCTCCGCCTCGTGTTTGTGCATGCCGATGCTGGCGCCCGGCGGAAGAACCAGATGCGAGCAGAGCCGGCACTTGGCCTTGATCTCATCTTTCTTGAAATAATGATGGATTGTCACAGCGCCCTTGCCGCCGCGCATATCATTTCTTACCTCTTTCTGAAGCTCATTTGCCCTGCGAATCATGTCTTTTCCTCCCGTAGTTTTTGACCAAAAAGTGTATTCTTTCCTTTTTCGCCATCAAGCAGAAAAACCGGCCAATAAAAAAATTGCATTCATAGCCGGATTTTGCATTATATACTACCGATAACACACGTTAGCCGGCGATTTGAAAAAGAATTAACTGGAAAGGACAAACATGAAACCAGCAGGCTTATTCGGCAGTCTTTTCATTATTTGTTTAATGCTGTTTGCGCATCAAATATGGGCACAAACGCCGCTTCGCTTCGGTTGGTCGACCGTCACGCCGCATACTGCCGATTATGACGGCGACAGGCGCGGCGAGCAGGGATTATACGATTCCTTAAAGGGCACAGTCTCCGCGCGCAAAATCAACGGCGATGAACTGGCCTTTGATCTGACCATTGGCCTGCCCGGATTTATCGCGGCTTGCGCGGATTTTGACGGCGACGACAAGGCCGACCCTTCTTCCTATGACCTCGCCAACGGCGTCGTCTACGCTTTTCTCTCCGCTTCAGGCTATCAGTTGAACGCCTTGCCCTGCGCAGTGGGAGCTTCAACCACCAGAGCCAAGCCGGCTGACTATGACGGCGATCATAAAGCGGATCCGGCGCTTTACGACTCCGCTTCCGGCGCCTGGATAATTTATCCTTCCGTGTCAGGCTATCAGCCTGTCTCTTTCATCTTGGGCGGCAATGGCGCCGCTGCCGTTCCCATGGATTACGACGCGGACGGCAAAGCCGATCCGTGCGTATACGACCAGAACACTGGTTTATGGATAACGCTTTGTTCTGCAAGCCAATATGCGCTCACCTGGGTTGTCTATGGCGGACCGGGATGCGTGCCTGCGCCGGCAGATTTTGACGGCGACAACAAGGCCGATCCCGCCGTGTATTCCGCCGCGCTGGGAGTATGGGGGACATTAAACTCGGCCAGCAACTATGCGCCGAACATCATTATTCAAGGCGGACCGGATTGCACGCCGATCCCGGGTAACTATTATTTCACCAACCAAGCCGATTACGCTCTTTATAACACCACCAACGGATGCTGGAATATTGCCTACAACAACCTCGGCGGAATCTATACCATGCTTGGGTCGGAATTCCTCAAGGGGCTGGTCGCCGGCGCTGGCCGGGAAACCGGCGAGGATATTGCCGGTTGGTCAATGAATAAAATTTTTCATCACAATAATAATCCGACCGACCCGAACTGGGGTGAAGAAAGCCAAATCCTCAACGCCATGAACGAAAAACTGGACACACTCCTGCAAGGTCAGGTCGCGATCCAGGGCCAGATTTCCAATCTGGCGGCCCAGCTTCAATACGATATGAGCCAGGTAACCCTGCTGATCGAAGGCGGCGCCGCCAACGCCGCCTGCAGCACCATACTCACCCATTATGACCAGAATAATCTGGACAGCTACCGAGCATTTTATCAGTGCGATACCAATAATCTGCCGCCGAACAGCTCCGTTCTGACGTTTGCCAACAATGTCAAGGGGCAATGGGATATCGAGGACAAGGTTACAACTATTTACTCGACCATCATGCCATCCGCAACGAGCAGGGGAGTTTTATGGGATTGGGCCGCGCTGGCCACGAATAATCTTACGCCGGATAATCTGACGGATAATTTCGCGGCCCTGGTTAACTATTATGGAAATTTGTACATGTATCAGATGAAAGCCGTAAGCATGTACGTGGATGCCTGCCGGGTGGTGGATACCAGCGCCTGGGCGCGCGCCCAGACCGCGCTGTACATCACCAACGACGTGGTCAACATGATCAGACAGGAAGTGGATCTGTTCCGCACCATAACTTATACGTATGTGATGTGCGCCGTAAACGCCGCCTATAATCCAGCCAGCACTAATAACCAGCTGATCGTAACGAACGTCGCAGAGGTACTGGCAGATCTGGAGTTCTTTTCGCGCGAGTGGCTGGGCCAGACCGAAAGCCTCTGCACAACCTTCCTGACGTATGACCGTCCGGACAGTCTAGGCTGGTACACTGGTATAATCGCTTCCGCTAACAGCTCGAATTATGAAGCCCAAGCGGTGATTACCAATCGCGGCCTGAGCGGACACGCCTACGGCTACTGGGATAATACAAATCAAACCAGTATCACCGTGACTGACAGTTATGCTTTTATCCGATACGATTTCGGCCAGCAGCCTTGCGGCACATATACTATAGCCAAAGGCCGGCAAACTATCGGATCAGCGGCGGTCGTCAATTACGACCAAAACATGCAGCCGACCAGCGATCCCACTATCACCAACTGGTTCGGGCACCTGTATGCCGCGCCCGTTAGTCTTGCGTCGCTAACCCTGCCGCTCGACTCGCCGGCCTGGTGGAATTACCGTCAAGATTCCGTTACATACCTGGGGGCACAGCCTGGCAATAATTTAAAAATATATTATAATTATATCAACCCTTCCAATATCACCAATCTGACCATGCAGATCCAGGAAGAATATTGCCTGCAGAAACAGAGAAGTTTGCCGAAAGCCTTTGGGGTATGGCCATGGGTCTACGTATTCGGTTATCCATTTTCCATCAATAATGCCGTGGCGCGGCCTTTCAGCGTCCGGGCTTACGTTACGATCGAAAACACGAGCACCAAAGTCGAGAGATATGAGGATGGCGGTTTTGCGTTCCCCAACCAGCAATGGTCATGGAATTGCTGCGGGGTGGCGCAGTTTCAATCATCGCCCAACATGGCTCAATGGACAGCGCAGTCCGGCACCGCGACGCATCCCACCTGCAGCCACGAGGTTCATAGCGTGTCAACCAATTATTACAATGGGATGACGTATGCCACCGTACAGGGCATAGCCACGTCCGTCGTGTTGTATGTGGGCGGACAGATTTATCTGCAACAGGATTGCGAACGGGGCGAGATGAGCGAGGAAGATAGTTTTGCGATCGGCAACGTCTCATTCAAGGCCAAGCAAATAATCGTGTCGTTTTATTAAAAAATATGAACGACAAAATAATAGAACGCGAAGCGCACGTGCACGGCAGTCAATGGGGGTCGTTGTATGACGGTTATTTCGGCGATAAGCAGATTGCCAGAAACTACGTGGCAGCGATCATGCGCGCTGCCGGCAAATGCAAGCCTTCGGCAATAGTTGATCTGGGCGGCGGCACAGGTTTTATTCTGGAACAACTGGTTGAGGCCGGAATTGCGGATGACATCCGCCTGGTCAATCTGGACGAATCCGATGCCCAGCTGGCGGTTTGTAAGAAAAAACGCATAACCTCCAGGAAAGGCGGGCTTCAATCGCTATGCCGCTCGGATATTGTGAACGAAGCCGGGAGTCTGATGCTGATCTGCCGCTCGGTCCTGCAATACGGCGGAATCTTGGGGCAAAAACCATGGCTCAACCACCTGCGCCGTCAGTTAAAAAAAGGCGAATGGTTTGTGCATCAATCCGGCTGTTCGGATGATCTTGAGGCGGCCCTGGCGCTGGACGTTTTGTTTGAAATGGCCGGCGTGGACAAATGGGTGCCGCACAAGGAAGCGTTTGTCCGCCTACTGAAAAAGGCAAAATTTGAAATAACCGAGGATTTTCCAGTTCAACCGCTCGGCATGCCTTCGGATGGAATAGCGGTCCGATATGGCGTTTCGCCGCAACGCATGGCGGAAATCAAGGCCGATTTGCAGAGGACCTGCGCCAACCGGCCGGACCTGTTCAAGTCTACGCCATCAGGATTCGTCTTCAATTTCCCCTACCGCGTTTTCGTGTGCAAAGCGATATGACATCCAAAATCCGTAGAATAATTTCTGGCTTCCAGGCAGTGTTCTGTTAGAATATTCCTTAATTAATGCAGACATTGGTAAAATTTATTACCGGCCTAATGGCAAGGCTGCCGCTGGCAGTCGCGCTGAGGTTGGGAAATGCTCTGGGCTGGATTTTCGGCTCCGTGATCCGTCATCGCCGGCGCGACGCTTTTGACGCGCTCCGGCGCAGTTTTCCGGAAAAGACCGCTCCGGAGATCCGCGCCATAGTCAACGGGATGTATCGGAATTTCGGGGTAAACCTGATCGAGATTCTCCGGCTGGCCGGCGGCTCGCTTGACGAGTTCAAGGACCGCATCGCAATCGAGGGCAGGGAAACCGTGGATATGGCCCTGCAACGCGGCAAGGGCGTATTCATTTTGACCGCGCACTTCGGGAACTGGGACCTGCTGGGCATGTTCACGGTCAAACACGGCTACAAACTGACCATCATTTCCAAAGACCTGAAAAACAAGACCGTGAACGCCATGTGGATGATGCTGCGCGACAAATTCGGCGTCGGCATTATCCCCGCCCACAACTCGGCGCGCGCTTCACTGAAGGTTTTGAAACGCAACGAACTGATTGGTTTTATCCTGGACCAGAACCGGCCGCTCGACCAGGGCATCTTTGTGGATTTCTTCGGCCGGCCCGCCTGCACCTCGCCAGGCCTGGCGATCCTGTCGGCCCAAACCCAGGCGCCGATCGTGCCCGTATTCATACATCGCACACCAGACGGAAATCATCTTCTGCAAATCCTGCCGATCATCGAGCCGCCGGCCGACCGCGAGCCGGAAACGGTCCGGGCGGAAACCCAGAAATACACGAAAATCATCGAGGACCAGATCCGCCGCCACCCGGAGCAATGGATCTGGCTGCACCGCCGCTGGAAAACCCGGCCGCTGCCCGATTGCCCGAACCAGTCCAGATAGTTTTCCGGATCGATATTCGGCCAATAAACGTGAAACCTGCTGTTGAATGAACCAGTTTCAAAACTCGCTTCAGACCCACCCCGGCTTACGCCACCCCTCCGGTGGAGGGGATCATAACCTGTTGCTGCCGAAGCAGCAAGGTCCCCTCCTTTGGAGGGGTGCCCAACTTGTCCGCCATAGCTCGGAGAGCGCCGGCGGACGGGCGGGGTGGGCTTCAGAGCGAGTTTTGAAATCACCTCTAATTTATGGCAATTTCCCGGCCTTTTTCGGCCGAGGCGTAAACAGCGTCGATCAGTTTCATGACGGTCAAGCCCTCCTCGGCCGTGGCGGCCGGGGGACATTTGCCGAGACACGCTTTCACAAAAACAGCCGCCTGATCGTGAAACATGTTGTTGCTTTTTATCAGCGGCGAGATGTTTGCGACCTGCCCGTTGTGTTCCGTGTAAATGTTGAGCGGTTGTCCGCTGAAAAGGCGGGCCCCGCCCCTGTCGCCGAGAATATCGATGAACGCGGCGTCTTCCGTGTTCGCCGCCCAGGCTATCTCAAAAACCAGGGAAGCTTTTTTGCCGAACCTCACCAGCCCCGCGGAATAATCCTCGACATCGCAGATTCCGTCGTATTTCGGCGGGCCGGCCCACATGCTGACATAGCGGTAATTGCGCATGTCCCTGCCGAACGCGGCATAATTCATGGCGCTCACGCCGGTCGGTTTCCAGAGTCCGCTCAAATGCATGGCCGCGTCAAACCAGTGCACCCCGAGATCAATCAGAGGCCCGCCGCCCGAAGCTGCCCTGGTGGTGAACCAGCCGCCGAGACCGGGAATGCCGCGCCTGCGGATCAATACGGCGCGCATGTGATAAATCTCTCCGAACATTCCCCTGGCAACATAATCCCTGACAGTTTTTGCCTCCTGCATCTGGCGCCGGACCATTCCGATTTGAATGATTTTTTTCGCCCGTTTGCCGGCCTTGACAATCTCGGCCGCCTCGGCCGCATTCATGGCCATGGGTTTTTCCAGGAGAATGTGTTTCCCGGCTTTAAGCGCGGCAACCGCCACCTCGCGGTGCAACACGTTGCCCACACAAATGCTGACCGCCTCAACATCGCTCTTGAGCAGATCGCGGTAATCCTTGAACCGCTGCCTGATTTGGTACTTGTTGCCGATTTCCGCCAGCCTGGCCTCGGAGACGTCGCAGATGGCCGCGATTTCCGCCTCCGAGGAGGCGGCGTAGGCATCCGCATGCACTGCGCCGATTGCGCCAGCCCCGATGATCCCGACTTTTACCTTGTTTTTGCTCATGGTTATTTTCCTTCTCTGACGGTTGTATTCAGAAATATCTCCTAAATGCCCTCCAAAATACCACGATTTTTACGCCAGTCAAAATACTTTGGGTTTGAATTTGCGAGCCGGACATGAAAAAATGTGAAAAAGAGTCGAAGGATTTTGTCCGGTGGCGCGAATACCAATTAAAGGCAATATGTTTTTACGGCTGTTTCCAACGCAGGAGGAAAGGTGGATTCAGCAGGCCCGCGAGGGTGACACTAATGCGTTGGGTCGGCTGTATGATAAATATTTCGGGCCGTTGTATAACTTTGTTTTTTACCGGGTGGATGGAAACCATGCTATGGCCGAGGATATAACTCAATACGTATTTCTTACCATGGTAAAAAATCTCAATACGTTCAATGAATGCCGTGGAAATTTTTATTGCTGGCTTTGCGGCATAGCAAAACACCGCATCACAGATGCTCTGCGCTTCCAGCAGAAACACGAATCCCTGGACGCGAATCCATCTGAAATCGAGTCGGGCGGTGACGAAATCCTCTCGCGGATGGAGCAACAACTGCTCCCGGACGAAGTTTTGTTAAGCAAGGAACTGCAGGCTTGCGTGGCCGGCATATTGACCGGACTGCCCGATCACTACCGGCAGGCTCTTTCAGCCAAATATATTGAAGATTTGGACGTGCAGGCCATTGCCCGGAAAATGGGAATTTCCGAAAAAGCGACGGAGTCGCTGCTCATGCGCGCCAAAGACGCTTTTCGCAAGGAATTTCAAAAAGGTAGGGACGGACAGTTTGTCCGTCCGTAGTCACTGAAAACGGCGCAACAGGCTGTTGCACCCTACCACGGAAGAAAGTCGCCTTTGGCGACCCAAAGAGGGTGTAAAATGCAAAAAGATTATTTTGAGACCAATCTAAAAAGGCTCCTGAAAAAATCCAGACCGGTTGCTTATCGTCCTGAATTCAAGGAGACATTGTTCAGCCGGATGGCACAAGAATTGTGCCAAGGCAGGACAAGGGCGTCTCGCCCTGCCGTGGCGCGGCCGGGCAGTCGGACCGAGGCCGTCCCAAGAATACTCAACGCCTTGGCACGGAGCATGTTCCAGCCCGCACGGATGCGTCTGATCCTGGAAGCGGCCGCGCTTCCGGCGATTCTGGTTTTTGTCGGAATATCGTATTTGACGGATCCAAGCGTGAATCTACAGGTTGCGGACAAAACAGTCATCATTTACCGGGCAGCCAGCAATCAGGATTATAGCATGGTCAACGGACAAAATGTCGTTAACCGTATTACCCATGCCTCTTCTTCGCTCGGGAACTGTCCGACCCGGACCGGCGTTCAATCCGGAAGTTTACCGCAAAACCTGCTACAATTAGCGGCTACAAACAACGGCTAAAAAAAAGGAGCAAAAAATCATGACATATAGCAATCAGTTAGCGATTGGATTAACGACAGTTATCTTTATCGGGGCCGCGCTATCACCCGTCCTCAAGGCCGAGAACGGCGGCGAGGAAACGGGGCAGATGCCTTTCGTTACGCCGGCACAAGATTCACGCGCAGAAGTGGAAACAATAATGCTGCGTTTTGCCGAATATAAAATAAAACAGATGGACGAGTTGGCGGCCAGGTTGAATATACAAATACCGGATGAATTCAAACGTATCGGCCAGTCCATCCTGGAGAACACCTCGTGGGATAATGTGGCCGATCAATACGGAAAGCTCAGGTTTCGAAGCGGACAATATACGGACGGAAAATGTGATCCAACGATCAGCACAGCGTTGTGGTCAGGACCAATCCTTGAATTATACGGCGCCTATGAGCAGGCAAAAAATTGGGAGCCAGACATATTGAAACTCTATGCCGACCTGATACTGAAGGACCTGCCGGCCGGTAGCATTTTTATGGGGGGTACGGATGCCGGTCGCTTTGTGCCGACCATGTTTCGATACGGATATGGTTCGCCAGACGTCTATATCATTACCCAAAATGCATTGGCTGATAATAATTATGAGGAATACATTCGGACCATTTATGGTCAGACCATCAAGTTGCCCACGCCACAGGATATCAACCGAGTTTTTCAATCTTATGTTGAGGACATACGCGCCGGACGGATCCCGAAAAATGCCAATGTGACCGTTGATAAAGAAGGCAAGGCGAGCGTACAGGGTGTGCAGGGCGTCATGGAAATAAACGGCATCATCAGTAAGGCCATCTTCGACATGAACAAGGCCAAGCACGCCTTCTACGTCGAGGAAAGTTACGTCATCGCCTGGATGTACCCCTACCTGGTTCAACACGGCATTATCATGCAGTTGATGCCTGATAAGGTCACGTTAACCGACGAGATAATCTCCAATGATACGCGTTACTGGGAAGCGCTGTGCCAAGAATTGGTCAGTCGTGCCGATTTCGGAAAAGATGTCATGGCAAAAAAGGCTTTCTCCAAGATGCGTTGCGCGCAGGCTGGGATTTACGCCTTTCATCGCCGGTATGATTTGGCGGAAGCTGCATTCAAGCAGGCTTTGGATTTATGTAGCGTATCGCCGGAAGCAAACTTTCGATTAGCTGATTGTTATCTTAAACAAGGCAAGAAAAAAGAGGCGCGCGAAGTTATGGCGCACTATCTTTCATTGGAACCAGGCAATGCCAAGGCCGAAGAATTCTTAAAACAGACAAATTAGGCAAGGGACAGAATGTCAGTCCCGATTTTCAGAAACATGAAATTCTAATCAAATTTAATTCCATGGTTATTGCCCTGAAAAACATCGAATACACCATTGCCGCAGCCGGATTTGACGCCAACGATACCAGGGCGGATGCTGGCGCCGCCGCCGGTCTGCCGCCGGAATGCCGATAAAATCGACGGAAAAATTAAAAGTTGCATTGCGGATTGGCCTGAATTATAGTCTTTGACCTTGTTTATGAGCAAACCGGAAAAACAGGATAAGACCGGCGCCGAGCAAAGCGCCGGCAGAAAAACAGCTGCGGCAATAATCGAGCCGGTGTTCCGCATCAATGACTGGCTGGCGTTCGCCGTGGCGTTCGTCCTTGCTTTTGCCGTTTTCGGCTACACTTGCGCGCCCTCGGTGACTCTGGAGGATTCCGGCGAACTCGTGGTGGCAGCCGATTACCTGGGCGTGCCGCATCCGCCCGGTTACCCGCTCTGGACCATCCTGGCCTGGATTTTCAAGTCCATTTTCAGTTGGGTGCGCTATCACGGCCATCCCAACCCGGCCTGGGCGGTCGCTTTCATGTCCGCTTTTTTCGGAGCCTTGCTCTCCGGCAACATAGCGCTCCTGGTCAGCCGCTCGGGTTTGGACATGCTTCGGTTCCGGCGGCATGAGGAAGGCGAAGGTTCCACCCATACCGAAAAAATAATGAGCTGGGCCAGCGGCGTTTCCGCGGGCCTGCTGCTGGGGTTTTGTCCTTTCATCTGGTCCCAGGCGGTCATCGCGGAGGTGTACACGCTCAACGCCTTCACGCACGTGCTCATCATGACGCTGCTTTACGCATGGATGAAACGGCCGCAGAACAGCAAGATGCTTTACTGGATGGCGTTTGTTTTCGGGATTACGTTCACCAACTGCCAGCCGGTGGTCCTCCTTGTTCCGGCAATCATTCTTGTGCTTTTTGCCACCGACCGCAAGCTGTGCCGCGACTGCGTTGCGGCCGGACTGATTTTCACAGCCGGTTTCATAATTTTTTCGATCCGCTGTCCCGATTACGCCATCCGTCCCTTTGAACCGCACGATCAGTGGTACATTATTTCCGGCGTCATGCTGGCGGCGCCGGTGGTGATGTGGATTGTGGCGCGCGAGCTTTTCACGGAATGGCGGCGCCTTTTGCCCATGATGCTCTTCGCGTTTCTCGGCCTGGCCCTGTTTATCTATCTGCCAATTTCCTCCGATTTCAACCCGCCCATGAACTGGGGCTATCCGCGCACCTGGGAGGGATTCAAGCACGCCGTCACCCGGGGACAATATCAGGCCCTTGCGCCCGCCCTTGCGCCCAGGGATTTCATTCTCCAGTGCTGGGAATTCTGCAGCGAGCTTGAAGATCAGTTCCCCTTCCCGATCGCCTTCCTGGCGCTCGTGCCGATTTTTTATTTCCGTTACATCTGGAAGAAAAACTGGGCCTGGCTCACCGGAACGATCATCGGTTTCGCCTTTATGGGACCGGGCATGATGGTCATCCTGAACCCGCCCCACGACGTGCAGTCGCTTTTTATCGCCGAAGTGCAGTTTGTCCAGTCCACCTCGGTGTACGCCATCTGGCTGGGCTACGGTCTGTTGTTCGGCCTGGCGTTTATCGAAAATTTCCTGCGCAAAAGATTCTGGCTCTGGTTGGCCGTGGCCGTAACCCTGCTTCTGCCGCTCTCCCTCATTTATCAAAACGCCTATGACGAAAAAATCATCAACAGCACCGGCGGCAACGAACAGACCGGCCATGACTTCGGCTGGCAGTTCGGCAACTATCAATTGCGCGGCGTGGATGCCATCAAGGAGGAGTTGAAGCCTGGAGAATTGCCTCCGCCCAATCCAAAATTTCCGCCGGAAATGGAGACCAACGCAATTTTCTTCGGCGGCACCGATCCGGGACGCTTTGTGCCCACCTACATGATTTATTCCGCCCTGGTGCGTCCTGACGTCTACCTGATCACACAAAACGCCCTGGCCGACAACACCTACATGAACGTGATGCGCGACCTCTACGGCGACCGGATCTGGATCCCGACGCCGCAGGACACGAACCGCGCCTTCCAGTCCTACGTGGAAGACGTGCGCGCCGGCCGCATCCCGGCCAATGCCGCGGTGTCCGTGGGACCGGACGGCAAGGTGAGCGTACAGGGTGTGCAGGGCGTCATGGAAATCAACGGCATCATCAGCAGGGCCATCTTCGACATGAACAAGGCCAAGCACGCCTTCTACGTCGAGGAAAGCTACGTCATCGCCTGGATGTACCCCTACCTTTCTCCGCACGGCCTGATCATGAAAATCAACAAGGAGCCGCTGAGCGCCCTTACCCCGGAAATGATCAAGAACGATATGGATTTCTGGAACTGGTACACGAACCGCCTCTTGAACAACCGCAAATTCCTGAGGGACTCCGTGGCCAGAAAATCGTTTTCAAAATTGCGCTGCGCCATCGCAGGCCTGTACTCCTACCGCAGATTGTTCAACGAAGCCGAGGCGTCCTTCCGCCAGGCCATCGCCCTTTATCCGGGCAGTCCGGAAGCCAATTTCCGCCTGGCGGATCTCTATTTACAAAACGGCCGTTTTGCCGACGCCCTGGAGGTAATGGAGAAAAACCTGCGGCAGGATCCGAGAAACGACAAGATCGTGGGCTTTATCAACCAGATCAGGGACATGGAGCGCATGCAGGCACGCATCGCCGAACTGCAGGGACAACTTTCCTCCGGAAAAGGCACGCTCGACTCGGTCTTCGAGCTCTCGTCGCTTTATCTGCGCAGCGGCAAGGACCAGCCCTTTACGGAATTGTCCATGCAAGTGTTGAACAATACCAATCTGCCGCCGCAGGCCTATTTGAAAGTGGCGGAAATCGCCGCCTCGGGCCAGCCTCCGCGGCTGAACATGATCGCCGAAGCCTACCAGCGTTATCTGCGGCGTGAGCGTTCCGATCCGCGCATCTGGCACGAGCTCGGCTGCGTGCAGGCCGCTCTCAATCAGCCCAGCAATGCCCTGCATTCATTGCAGCAGGCCATTGCCATCGGCGGCGAGCCGGTCAGGGACGTCATCCGCAAGGACCCGCGTCTGGAGCCCCTGCGCGGCCTGGAGGCATTCCAGAAACTTGCCGCCCCTTCCCAGCAGGGGTTTATGCAGTTCCCGGGACTGGTGGCGCCGTAATAAAAAACAGAAATCAGATGCAAAGAAAAAGACGATACGTTCAGGTCGGCGTGGGCGGCCGCGGCTGGTGTTACACCAGGGCGCTGGTCAAGGATTTGAATTCAGAATGCGAGCTGGCGGGGATCTGCGACATCAACCGGGGCAGACTTGATTTGTGCAACCGCCGGATAACCGGGGAACTGAAAGACAGGGCGGTCCCGGTATATCCCGACACGCAGTTCGACCGCATGATCAGGGAGCAGAAGCCCGACTCAGTCCTGGTCACTTCCAAGGACGCCACCCACGACAAGTACGTCGCGCGCGCTTTAACCCTCGGCTGCGACGTGGTCGTCGAAAAACCCATGACCATCGACGAGAAAAAATGCCAGCGCATCATCGATGCGGCCAACAAGACCGGGCGGGACATAAAGGTAACGTTCAATTGCCGCTACATGCCGCCCATGATGCAGGTCAAGGAATTGCTGATGAGCGGCGCCATCGGGAAAATACTCTCCGTCGATTTGCGCTGGATGCTGGACGTCAACCACGGCGCCTCCTATTTCCGGCGCTGGCATGCCCAGCGGAAAAATTCCGGCGGCCTGTTGATCCACAAGGCCACGCATCATTTCGACCTGGTCAACTGGTTTCTCTCGGCCAGCCCGGCCGAGGTTTTCGGCATGGGCGCGCGCCGGTTCTATGGCGACAAAAGCGGCACTGCTGAACGATTGGGCTTAAAGGGCCATGCCCAGCGCTGCCTGGAATGTCAATATCAGAAAAAATGCCGTTTTTACTTCAACATCAACGCGGATAAACTGGTAAAAGAAATGTATACTGATTGCGAAAAGTATGATGATTATATCCGGGACCGCTGCGTGTTCGGCAACCACATCGACATTGAGGACAGCATGAACCTCGTGGTCCGTTATGATTCCGGCGCCTTTCTCTCGTATTCGCTCAACGCCTTCGCGCCCTGGGAGGGATTTCACTTCGCCTTCAACGGCACAAAAGGCCGTCTGGAATTCGATTCCATAGGCAAGCCCATCGGCGGCGGCAAAAAACTGCCGTCCTCGAAACCGGCCGGCGAATACCTCCGCCTCTATCCCCTCTTCAAGCCGGCCGTGGATATTCCCACGCGCTTCGGCAAGGGCGGGCACGGCGGCGGCGACGCCGCGTTGATGAGGGACCTGTTCACCAAAAATCCGCCGAAGGATAAATTAATGCGCTCGGCCGGTTATGCCAGCGGCGCGCTGAGCGTCCTGATCGGCGTGGCCGGCAACAAGAGCATGCATACCGGCCGGCCGGTGCGCATCAACACCCTGGTGCGCGATTTGCCGAAACCAAAACTGCCGGCAATGCGGGAATGAGACAACCGTCAAAATGGCCAGTAGGTTGACTTCCATTGCGGGTCCGACACCGTGCCGCCCAGGTGCAGTTCGAGCGCCTTTGCCAGGGGCATGGTCACAAGCTGCACCAGGTTGCCCAGCAGGTTCTGGCGGTTCATGAAGGAAATCTGCACTTTCATGTCCAGCCGGCCGTCGAAATAAATATCGCCCGAGCCTTTCAGGCTGATGACGTTGCCCTGGATGAAAATGTTGCTGCTGTGAACTTTTTTGCCGGCAATCGTAAAATCGGCGCGCGCGCTGTTTTTTTCAGCCAGCTTGCCCAGACCCGGCACGACCTTGCCGACGATATCGAACAACCCGCTGAAAATCGGCACGGTAAAAAGCGCGGCATCCTCGATTTTAACCCAGCCCCGTCCGGCCATGGTGGAATTGTCGGGGTCCTCGCAGTACCCCTGCAGATTCACGGCCGCCGAACATTTTCCCTCATAGCCGCCCTCGACTCGTTTGTCCGCCAGGGCGTTCAGGAGCAGGTAAAAATCGACGTTGCCAGCCTCCGCCTCCAGCATATAGCACATGTTGGTTGAGCGGGCCGCGGGGTCGATCGTGGCCGAACCCCTGACATGGCCGTGATACAGGCTGCCTTCAAGATCGTCAACGCGATAATTCCTGTCCAGAATATTGAGCGTGAACGAGCATGGCGCAAAGTCGAAATTTTTCCAGTGAACGGCCGTGGCGTTAAAGTTGATCTCGGCGTTGTTCGGCGCGCTGTTGGTGCAGCCGACCGTGCCGAAGGCCGTGACCTGGCAAAGTCCGTTGAAGGTGTACGGCGTGAAAGTGGCGGCCAGGTCCTGGTCGATCATGGCAACGGCCGCCTTTGGATCGGCGGTGGACATTCCGGAAAAAGTCACGATTTCGCCGCTGGAGTCGTACGTAAACCGGCCATGTATCATTCCCTCGTCGCGCACGATTAAAAACGGGCAAATCGCGACCTTTTCGCCCGTCTCATAAAGGTCTGCGTCGAATCCGAGTTTGACCAGCACGTTGGGAATGCCCTTGTAGGTGAAGGTGTCCACCAGCACGTCGCCCCACAGGCGGCAGAACAAATCCGGCTTCAACCGGCCTTTAAAAAATATTTTTCCGGCGGGCAGCGAGCGCATGAAGTCCAGATCGCCGAAAATATCGGCCAGCTTCAACTCCTGGCTTTTAAGCAGCGGCACAAAAACCCGGATGTCGCAGTCGCTCTCCGCGCGCCCCTCGAACTGCTCGGAAACGAAATTATAGCTTGCCTTCAAGGTGGCGGGGCCGCTGCGGGCCCCCCGTCCGATCATGCTTTTCAGCGAAACGCCAAGGATCCCCTGCTCGTCGAACTGCAGGCTGCCGTTGATGGAGGCGACGGGAATGCCTTCAATCTCGCCTTCGCTCATGGCAAAAGCGCCCTTGCCGGTCCTGCCTTTTACTTCCAGGTTTACGCTCCAGGCGCCCAGCGCCGATTTGGAAAAGGACGTGTCGCGGCCATGCAAATTGGCCTTCAGCTCCAGCCTGTCGAGATGGTCCGGGTCCACGAAAAATTCAACGTCCGCGTTGACGACGTTGTTGCTGGCAAGCGTCGTGAACCAGGGCGGTATTTTGAGCGGCGGCTTCTCGGCGGAGCCGGCGGTCTGGGGCGGAGCGTTGGAGACAGCGCCCTCCAGCGTGGCGGCTTTTTCAGCCGGGATAACCACGGTCCCCCTTCCGGAAACTTTCAAACCCGACAATTCCGCCGCGAAACCGACCACTTTCAGGCACGTTTGGTGATCGAAGAGAACGTCGGCGTAAATTTTATCCAGCCTGATTTTCTCGCCGGCCTTCTCGTCCGGCGCAAAAGCCACACGGCCGTTTTTGATGACGGCGCCGGACACGCCGCTGCCGCCGCGTATCCAGGCCAGGGGCTCGAGCTTCAGGACCACCCGGTCGGCCTGCAAAACCGGCTCGCCCACCTCGCCCTTTTTATAATATTTGACCTGGGTGGCCACAATGCCCTCGAACACGCTCAGCTTGATCTTATCCATGGTAAGCGCCATGCCGCTGAATTGCAGATAGGGCTCGATTCTGCGCACCACCGTCTGCGGCAGGCCGTGCACGGAAAGATAGAACACCAGCATCAGGCAGATGACGAACAGAATAAACAGCGTATATTTGATTTTACGAAGAATTTTCACTTGATATTATTGCGGCTGCACAATATCACGCAACAGCGCGTCAACCAGCGCCCTGTCCAGCACAAAGACAAACTCCTGCCCCTGCAGCATGGCATACACGCCCTGCTCGTCCGCGTTTTCGCCGAAAAGCAGCGTTTTGCCGATTCCCTCCCTGCCGCTTAAATTGAAAGTGAGCGTCCGCGACGCCGCGTTGAGGCCGTATCTGTTGGGCGCCTCAGTGGCGCACGATTCAAAACGCACGGCGCGCAAATCGGCGGCGCGGCCAAGCAGCTCGTCAATCGCCTTCCGATCGGCCGAGGCCGTTGCAGGCCGCAGCGCCTTCCAGCCCGAGCTTTCTCCGCGCGCCACCACCTGTTCCTGATTGTCCTTTTTAAGGATTATTTTTTGAACGGCGGCGGGATCAAGATTCAAAATGGAACTGTCGCGATAAAAGAGCGGGTTGAGCGCGATGGTCGCCACGGCGGAAGCGGAAAGCTGGTAGACCTCGTCCTCGTCTGTAAACCGTCCGAAAACATATTCCTGGCCCTGGCGGGGCGAGGTCAAACAAAGAACGCGTTCCGTGGGCGGCGCGGTTGCGGCCGTTTCCGGAGGCGCTGTCCGGCCGGCGGCCGGCTGCGGAACGGCATCCGCAACCGCGATGCTCCGGACCGGACGATCCAGGCCGAGCTCCTGCAGGCCGGATGCCGTCTGGAATTTTTCAATCTTCAACGAATTCAGGCGCGCGATGAGATTTTCCACCGTTTTTTCGTCCGCTTTCCACTTTTTCGGCTCGACGATCTGCCAGCCGTTTTTAAGGTCGCGAACCAGATGCAGGATATTATCGCCTTCCGCTATGCGGATCGAGGCAAAGGAATCGGGGGCCATGAAAAAGAGGCGGCGGTCGCGCAGATTGTTCAGGGTAAGCGCCAGGGAGGCGACCAGGTCCGCCTTTACGGCAAAGACCGAACTGTACCCGCGCAGGCACGCGTAAACCGTTTCGCCCTGTTCGTCGGCGTTTTTGCCGAAAAGCAGGTATTCGCCGTTTTCGTTTTCATTCTGCCAGACGCCGATTTGCAGCGCGGCCTCGTCTTCGCCCAGGCCGTAAAGCGCGGAATCGGTCATGGCGTCGGTCACGCAGCGCGCAACCTGGGCGTTGAAAAGCAGGTCGAGAAAGGCCGTTATTTTTATCCAGTCGGCCCGCGCAAAGACCGGCTTGCGTATAACCCATTCCGGACCTTCCTTCACCGCCAGGATCAGCGGAGCGTTCGGCCGCTTGATTTCCAGCTTCCTGATGTAGGCCGGCGCGCCGGAAAGGAGATGCGTGTCACGGATGTCGGAAAGCTCGCGCGGGATGATGCCGAGCAGATTGGTGGAGGTGGCCGTCACGGTTTCGCCGTCGTCGACCTGCACGTAAACGCTGTCCTTGAGCGGCGAAATATTGCCGACGTTGATTGTCGTGCGCTTGTCCGGGCTGCCGAGCGTGATGCGCACTGCCGGTTTTTCGAGTCCGTAGTCGGCCATGGAAAGCCCCCTCGCCTTGCGCTGGTCGGCGGTGATCGTTTCACCCCGGGGCAGTTCCGAAAAAACAGAAAGCATGTAATTGACGCGCGCATCCCTGGCGCGGGTGCGCAGCGGCTTCGTGATCATCCACTGGCCGTGCTCGCTCAGGCATTCAAGCAGACCGGATTCGCCGGCAAAAGACCAGTAAATCACCTTTTCAGGCTCGAACTCCAGCAGCTTGGCCGCGCTCCTGGCGCTCCCGCTTTCATTGTCGCGCACGGACCTGTCGAGCAGGACGAAAAAGACGACCAGGACGGTCAGTACCAGGAGAAAAAACGTGCTGCGCAGTTGCATGTTCGGACCTACCTCCTCCTCTGAATCGAGACGATCAGCCACAGGAAAGCCACCAGTGCCGGACCGGCGACTACCGTTACGATATATGCCGCGAACAGGCGCTGCCGGTCAAGTTTGAGACGGATTTTCGACGGAATTTTGGGCGCAAAGGTCGGCGCATCCCGGCGCTCCAAAAGCCAGTTTACGGCGTTGATGAAAAAATCCGGGCTGTAGCCGGCCAGGAGGGCGCCGTTTGACACAAAAGTGGAGTCGCCGATTACGACCAGTCTGGTCGGCTTGATTTCCACGTCGGCCAGCAAATTGCCCTTTTCGGCTGCAACCGCCACCGGAACAGGACCGGGTATATCCACGCCGGCGTCGAATTTCGGCGGGTTCTGATATGGGGACATTTCCGCCCAGCCCTCCTCGGAATTGGCGGCCAGCACAACCACGCGGGGCTTGTCGGCGGCGTGTTCGGCCGCGGCGGCCAGCGGCCGCACGGAACGTGGCAGATTGAAAATGGTGGTGGTGTTCTTCAATTTTTCGGTGATGGAATGGTCGCCGTAGTTATTGACCAGAAGTTCGCGGCCCGTCAGGGTCGTTCCCACCACCCGGTCCGGACCGAGGCGCACGTTCCATGACTCCAATATTTTTTCCAGACCGGTCTCCACGCCGGAATCGGCCAGCAACATAAGGCGGCCCGAATTATCCAGGTACTTGCCGATGATTTCGGCCTCGATATGCGTCAAGGGTCTTTTCTGCCCGGCAATTACCAACAGGTCGCAATCCGCGGGCACGGCCGGATTGTTCGCCAGCGACAGGCTTCTGGCCTGCATGTTGCCCCGCTCGAGCAGGCGCGCGATCATGGAATAGCCGGAGTTCTGGTTGAAATCGTCGATCAACTGTTCGCCGTGGCCGCCCAGAAAATACACAACCGGCTTCTTTTCCTGAATAACGCTGAAAATCGCGGATGAAAAGGCCTGCTCTCCGCAGAAGAAGGTCATTGTTTTCGGCTTGCCGGCCAGCAAGGGCTTGTAGTCATAGGCCGCCAATTCGGAAACCGCCACGATCCTGGTGCGCTCGTTCGCGCGAAAGAGAATCACGCCCGGACCGGGTATGCCGTATTTCAGCGCCAGTTCCTTGGCGCGGGCAAGGTCGCGGTGCGGGTCTATGTATTCCACCTTGATTTTATCCGAGGCATATTCGTATTCCTTGAGCAGATTTTTGACGTCGGGGAAAAGCTCGCTGTCAAAATCCAGAAAAACATCCGCCTCGACCGTGCCCGCCAGCCGGCCAAGCATGCCCAGCGTCGACGGCGACAGGGCGTAATAACGGTCCGGGCTGAAATCGATGCGCAGCCGGTGCCCGGAAGCGAGGTAGTTCAGCATGAGCGTCAGCAGAATCGCCAACGCCGCCGCAAACAGGGCATTGCCCCTCATAATCGCACGTTTGACCCTGAGCCTCATGGATTGTTGTTTCTAATTTCCAATTTCAAATTTCGGATTTCATCTCCACAGTCGCGCCTCGATCGCTTTGACGCTCAAATACAGAAACAAAACCGTGCCGGATAAATAGAAGACGATCGGTTGCGAATCGACGATGCCGCGCGAAAAATCAAGGACGTGCTGCACGCTCGAGATTTGCGTGAACACGTATTCCAGCGGCCGGTTGTGCAGGGCATATTGCGCGTTGTCGGCCAGCAGGAAGGTGACGCTCATACCTAGACCGCACAGGATGGCCGAAACCACCATGCTTTTTGTCAATGAAGACATGAAGACACCGAAGGCCGTATAAAAGGCGCCTATCAGCAAAACGATCAAATAGCCGGTCAGGAGCGGCTTCAGGGAAAACGTCGCGCCGGCGTCCCGGAACAAATGCAGCAGCACGGCGTGGCTCAGGGTCGGCAGGAGCATTACGACAATAAACAAATAGGCGGCCGCGAATTTGGCCAGCACCACCTGGGCGTCGGTCACCGGCGCGGTCAAAAGGGTCTCGAGCGTGCCGGAATGCCTTTCCTCCGCAAAGAGCGGCATGGTGATGAGCGCAATGGTGACAAGAACGATCATCCAGAAATACGCCGACCGGAAGAGGATATCGCCGACCTGGATGGTTTCGGTCGCGCTTTGGGCAATCAGCCGGCAGAAGCTCAGCCCGGAAATCAGGAGAAAAATTATGATCACGACGTATCCGGCCGGCGACCGGAAGTACGCCAGAAACTGCCTGCGCAATAATAACAAGACGTTGCTCATTGTAATGTGCCGGAAGCTGTTGTTTTCATTGCAAGTCCACCTGCACGCTGCCGGTGATCTCGGCAAAAATATCCTCAAGTTTTTTCTTTTCCAGGATCAATTCCCGCAAGGCCCAGCCGCGCGCGGCCGCGCCGGCGGAAATCTCGCAGCGCGGATCCGCCTCCGGGGCGCACTCCACAACGTAACTGTTCCATTCTCCGGCCGGGCTGCCGTTCTGGTCGCGGCAGGGTCCGGCTATGACGCCAACCACCCCGGGCAGCCCGCGCAACATGGCGGCCGCCTCGTGCCGCGGCCCCGCGATCTCGGCCGCAATAACGGTCTTGTTTTTCAACAAACCGGCCAGGGCCGCCGGAGCATCGGCGGCCACGATCCTGCCGTGGTTGAGGATCAGCACCTTTTCACAGAGCGCTTCGGCCTCAACCAGGTAATGCGTGGAAATTACGACCGTGTGTTTCTGGCCCAGCGTTTTGATCAATTCGCGGATGGCCCTTATCTGGTTGGGATCCAGCCCGATGGTCGGCTCGTCCAGCAGCAGCAGTTCCGGCTCGTGAATCAGCGCGTCGGCCAGGCCGATGCGCTGGTGATAGCCGCGGGAAAGGTGCCCGATAATCCTGCCGGAGACGTTGTGCAGCCCGCAAAGCGATTTAATCTCGTCCATCCGGTTGCGCAGGCGGCGGCGGCTCAACCCCTTCAACCGACCGCGAAACTGCAGGTATTCGGCCACCCTCATTTCCTGATAAAGCGGCACATGCTCGGGAAGGTAGCCGATTTTCCTGCGGACCTCGTAGGCATGCTCGAGAACGTCCAGGCCGTCAACCTGCACGCTGCCGTCCGTGGCCGCGAGATACCCGGCCAGGATCCGCATGGTGGTGGTTTTGCCGGCTCCGTTCGGTCCGAGAAAGCCGAGCGTCTCCCCGCGCTGCGCCTCGAACGAAATCCCGTCCACGGCAATGCTGGCCGCAAACCGCTTGGTCAAATTTTTTACCTTGATGATGTTTTTTCTGTCTTTCACGCCTTATCTTCCGCACCGATATCCCGTGATTACGTTTGACAGTCAATTTACTCTTCCGCGCCTCATTGTTCAATTGCAAAAAGGCGTGTTTCCGGGCGCGGCAGATTCCTGAAGAAGAGCTTGTGATCGGGCGGGAATCCGCCGGAGGGAGGGGGAAAGGCCGTCAGCGGGCATGCGGCCCGGCCGCCGGGCTTTTGAAAAGGCACATTTTTTCAACGGCGATTCCCTTCAAAAAAAGCATTTTGTCCAAGCGGGCGCTGACGGCTCCGCCGTTCCTGATTCCCATGAATTTTTTCCGCAGGACCTCGTTGAAACGAAGAACCTTGCCTTCCAGGCTCTCGCTCAAAGGCGAGACGTCAAGGCTGTCGTACGCCGCGGCCAGAAAGAGCTTCTCGCGCATTTCCACAATGATCCCTTCGGGGGTCGGAATGACGCTCGTGACCAACGACGGGTCGGCCGCCGCCTCCGCCGCAATTTGGGCTTCATGAAGAATTTTGTCGGCCGGAAGCGCGGAGTCGGCCGCAAGCGCGGCCTCCAGAATGTATTCAAAACCCTCGGCGTCCCTGAGCTTCTCAAGGTAGAAGCGAAAATAGGTGAATTCGCGCGGGGTATAATGCGGATGGTTCAGAAACCTGACGACTTTTTCATCTGAAAAACCGAGGTCCAGAAGCGCCTTCCGATTCAACCTGTAAAGATCTCCGCGGTCGTTGTCGTTGACCAGTTCGTCGGCCGCGTTGTTGACGCTGCTCGCCGTCATGACCGCCGAAGCAATCGTTCCGACCGGCATGAAAAAGGTGACGGCCGACACCAGGCCCCGGCCGCCGATGCGGGCCGCGGCCATAAATTCAAGTTTTTTTTGAAGATAGATATTACGGCTGTAAACGTCCACGCCGAGCTTGTTGGCAACTTCGCGTTTCGTGGAGCTCAACAAATAAGCATCATCGCCTTTTTCCCCTTTTTCCTTTTTACGGAAAGCGTCGCCGATTTTGCCGCCCAATTTTCCGATGCCTCTTCCGAGCCCTGACACGGAACCAATGGGATTAACGACCAAATTCTTGAATCCGGTCGCCGTGTCTTTGAGAGAATCTGCCGCGCCGGAGGCAATGCCTCCTCCGAGGCTTTTGTCATGCTTAAGTTTTTCGAGCACAGAGATTTCGTAAAGACATTTCCGGAGATTGGCCAGGCCATGGACCGTGTAAACGCCATGGGGCGAAGAAACCGTAAAGATCAAAAAACCGGGCGCATCGGGTTCTTCTTCCACGCTTTCAACCGCGGCATCAATCGAGTTCGTCGGGTAAAAATCGTATGGCAGCCAAAGGCTATCTACCTCCACTTCATCCGAAGCCGTCCCTTGAAAGGGGGTCAAAAAAACCCCTGCCAGGGAGACAAAAACAATCAGATACGCTGCGATTCTGCCGGGCATGATTTTATTCCCTTCCCAAAGCGGGCTATGCCCGCAACCCAATGTTATTAATGCTTCCTTCCCAAAGCGGGCTATGCCCGCAACCCAATGTTATTAATGCTTCCTTCCCAATGTGGTGCGAATTTGGTTCGAAAAAGGCGGCGGCGATCTTGTGCCGCCTGCGGGTTTCCCGCGTTTGCG
>Ga0074199_1001336_pt1 | contig 22624 bp, 22 predicted proteins | sample EPASupsiteSAE347_FD_64528 | JGI IMG/M metagenome (GOLD analysis project Ga0074199, IMG submission 64528) | Bioremediated contaminated groundwater from EPA Superfund site, New Mexico - Sample SAE3-47 | ecosystem: Environmental > Aquatic > Deep subsurface > Groundwater > Contaminated ... | reverse complement strand
TGGATGAGCTTGACTTGAAGGATGGAAATCGGAGCATTCTCCTTGAAGCCAGCCGCTGGCATGACTCCGGAAAAGCACATAGCGCTTTCCAGGCAAAGATTGAGCCAGATGAACTTAAAAATTTTCCCAATCCACCTGCCGCTAAAGCACCCAGAAACGCATGGCGACGAGGCAGGCTTCCCAACCACTTCAGGGAGAGTGACGGGAGGCGCAAATATTTCCGTCATGAACTTGTCTCGGGCGTACTCGCTCTGCAACACGCCGAGCCCGATCTGGTAGCTTACTTAGCTGCCGCCCATCACGGCAAAGTGCGACTTTCTATTCGCTCAATGCCTGATGAGTATAAACCCCAAAATGGAGGCAGGTTTGCCCGCGGAGTCTGGGAAGGTGATAAAGTGGGGGAGGTTGATCTAGGTAATGGGATCAGGCTCCCTGCCACTACTCTCGATCTATCATATATGGATCTTGGGTATGGTCCGAATGGGGCAAGCTGGCTTTCCAGGATGCTGTGTCTAAGAGATTCTCCAGACCTCGGTCCATTCAAGCTCTCCTATTTGGAGGCACTTATGAAGGCAGCTGATGAGATTGCGAGCGGAGGAATAGCATGAGCAGCATAACTCTTCTAGGTTGCACCTCTGAGCCTCTTTTGTCATACCTATCCTCCCTGGCGGTTTTGAGGTTGGTATCACAACAAAAGGATAAGGATGCTAAAGGATGGTGGGAGAACGGAATATTCCATATGGACACAAAACTCTCCGCAGATGAGCTAGTCCAGTTCTTTATGGAAGAGTATGCCCCAACGCCCATAGTTGCGCCCTGGAATGGTGGAAGCGGTTTTTATGAGGGTGACAATACCGAGGGCATCGATGCAATTCGCAATAGTGCATCGCCGCGATTTGCATTGTACCGGGAGACTCTGGATAGGATATTTTCCTTTCCTGAAATGCCTCCCATGTGCCTGAGCATAGGAAATATTCTGGCCATTCTCCGGCAAGAGGCAGAGAAAAAAAGGGGGCGGGCGAATGAGGATCTGATCAAGGCCGCAGATGAGGTCGATTCAAAGCTTGAGCCACTCAAAACCATTCTTGCACCTGTGAATCCATCTGATCTCACTATCAAACACCTTGAGGATCAATCAAAAATTTCAAAGAATTCTACTCCTGCCGAGAAAGAGAGAGCAATTACAATCAAAGGAATACTTAAGCCGGCAAAAAAAGCGTCGACACTGGTGAAGAGACTGAAGCGCGGATCTGACAAAGGGAAGATAATTCAGGCATGCCGGGATAGATTAAACGAACGTGTTATCGATTGGATAGATGCGGCTGCCGTTATCGGTCCTGAGGGAGATGCGGAATATCCACCCATTCTAGGCAGCGGTGGCAATGAAGGTCGTCTGGACTATACTAACACCTTCATGGGCAATCTGGCAGAACTTTTGCTTTCGCCAGATAACGCAGAGACCTCTAGAAAGCTTCTTCGTAATGCCCTCTTTGCCGAGGCCACAAATGGCCTTTCAGTTACAAAAGTCGGCCAATATGATCCAGGGCATGCAGGTGGTTATAATCAGAGTCCAGGAATAGAGAGAAAAGATTTTCCCGCGAATCCCTGGAAGTTTGTCCTTGCGCTGGAGGGAAGCCTGGTCTGGGCAAGCGGGGTGGCCAGACGTCATGCGCAGGAAAAAGGATTTCTAAGGTGCCCTTTTACGGTTCGAGCCTGCTCGGTAGGCTATTCATCATCCTCCGACAATGACGGGCAAAAGGCAAGAGCGGAGATATGGGCACCCCTGTGGCAGTTGCCGGTAAGCTATCCTGAGCTTCGTTCATTTTTGAGCGAGGGACGCGCTGACGTAGGAAAAAAGCGCGCAACAAACGGCATCAAGTTTGCAGAAGCTGTAGCCTCACTGGGAGTAGATCGTGGCATCTCGGAGTTCGTGCGTTACAGTCTGCTTAAACGTCGAGGTGACAGTTATGTGGCCCTGCCCACGGGACATTTCTCAGTCCATGCCAGAAGCGAAAGTGATCTTGTCAGGGAGCTTGACCCGATCCTGGCAAGGGTAGACCAATTTCTGCGGGGCTTCAAAGAGCCTCCTGCAAGCATCACATCTGCGAGGCGGCGAATCGATGATGCGATTTTCAACCTGTTAGAATGCGGAGGCTCAGATAAGGTCAAGGCTCTTCTGATGGCAATTGGAAGGCTGGAATACCTCATCGCTCAAAGGGACAGATCCAAAGACCCGAAGCTTAACTCTCCCCTATGCGGCTTGACCACCAAATGGATCGAAGCCGCAGATGATAACAGCATTGAGATTCGTATAGCTGCGTCACTGGCATCTATTGGGCCAAGAGGTAAGGAATCGACGTGCAAAGTGGGCAATATAAGGGCAAATCTTTCATCTGTTGATCCAGTCAAGAGCTGGTCCTGGGCACAGGGACAGGGACAGATGGCATGGATAGGAAACAGCCTGATGGCACGCATGGCTTCGGTCCTGACACGTCGGATGATGGATGCCGAAAGGTCGAACTGCAAAGACAATCCATTATGGGGCGCTATTCCGATAAGGGCAGAGGATGCAGCCACTCTCATTGAAGGAATAGTTGATGAGGTGGCTGTCGAGAACCTGCTCTTTGGGCTCATGTGGATCGATTGGAATGATCGGCATCTTTCAGAGACTCGTAAGAATCTGATTTCGAAGTGGTCCACGCCCATTGCTGACCGCGTAATCCCACGGCCCTTTGCTCTGCTCAAGCTCCTATTCCTGCCTGAGCCCTTCAATGAGGTTACCGTGAGACCGGAGGCATCGATCGTGCCGCTGCTCACTTCGGGGAGGATAGGGGATGCTTGCGAGATCGCCCGAAGGCGTCTCTTTGTATCTGGATTGTCTCCGGTCACATCTCGTTTCTCGGATAACGGAAACGGAATCGGAATCGCTGCAGCGCTGCTTTTGCCCTTGCAGAGATATCAGGGGACTGCAAAGCTGGTTCTCCATGAGAGTGAAGCATGAGATGAAAATTTTAAGCTAGAATTGGTATTTGGAGGGAACTAAAATGGATTTCAAAGATTTGGATGGAATGCCACGTCTCCTGATGGAGATCGAGCTTGAACCAATACAGGGAGATAGATTCCAGCCCACAGGATTTGCAGACCTTGGGGCTGCAGTTTATCAGGGACCAAGCAACAAGCGAATGCTGCTCGTCGAATCCGCTCAGTCTGTTGCTAACAGGCTTGAGCAGACTTGCCTTGACGGAAATGGCCCCAGGATCGCAAAAGCATTTGAGGGGCTTCCGTATATCGTAGCCAAGCTCACGGGGGCTACCGACGCAGAGACGAGCTCTCTGGTAGAGGCGCATCGCATCAACTCTCCGTATATCATAAGCAATAGCGAATTTAAAGAGAGTTTCAAAAATAAGGCCAGCTACTCACGAGGTCAACCGCTGAACTGGAAGAAGATTGCGGCGGCCCTATTCTACTACGATCCAAATGCCCTGCTTCATGGAGCTTTCATGGCCAACCTGGAAGATGGCAGGATCAAAGTGCCCCGAGCCCTGACCGGCTTCATTGAGGCGGAGGGAGTATGGGAAGCGGCCTCAGGTGGCGTTAAGAACAATCTGCTTGACCCTACAGGCAAGATCCGGGCCGAGAATTATAATGAAAACGTCTATGGGAATGTTCCATATCATCGAATGGAGTATACAGCGGACCGTATCGTGGCTTACTTTAACTTTGATCTGGCACTGCTCGAAGGATATGGCCTGGAGCCCGAGGCACGCGATTTGCTGGTTGCTCTTGGCCTCTACAAGATCAAAAGATTCCTGTCAAATGGCCTGCGTCTGCGCACAGCATGCGATCTGAAGCCAAGGGGAACTATAAAGATGATTGCGCCGGATAAATTCACCCTGCCAGAAGAAAAGGTGCTCCTCGCAGCTGTTCAAAAGGGAATCGAGGCATGTACCGTCAAAGGACTCTTTTCCGTTCCACCAGTAACAGAAATTATCACGAAGGTAGTTCAGAAGAAGACAGAAGGCGAGGAAGCTGGGACGGAAGCTACTTAGGAGACGCTCAAATGATAACAGTCGAGCTAAAGTTTCCTAGCGGAATGTTTCATGCCACGCCCTGGGGGCGCAATGTAAACGAGGGAGTACCTGAATGGCCACCTTCGCCTTACCGGCTTGTACGAGCCCTCTACGATGCCTGGAAGCGCAAACGCTCCGAGTGGCAGGAGGCACAGGTGGAACCGCTTCTGGATGCATTGGCTTCGGAACCACCTCTTTTCTGTCTTCCGCCAGCGGGAGCGTCACACACTAGATCCTTTCTGAGCGAGAATGATCGAGATGTGACCCAGCGACAGCTAGTCTTTGATGCGTTCGTTGCTTTAGGAAAGGAATCCAGTATTGTCATCCACTGGCCTAAGGCAGAGCTCAGCGACGCTCAAAAAAAGGATCTTGATGAGCTGCTTTCGGTCGTGAATTACTTAGGTCGATCCGAGTCCTGGGTGACTGCAAAATTATCGCCACAAGCAGCTGATGTAGAATGGAATTGCATTCCCATTCTCGATTCAAGTGAACTGCATGATACTGAAATTGTGCAAGTGGCCTGCTCGCTACCAAGGTCAGTCTATGCCACAAAGCCGTTTATGGTTAAGGCATCGAAGAGAGGCAAGCCAAAGATCCTAGGATGGCTTGATGCTTTGGCAATGTCGGCCTCAGATGTGCTCGACTTCAAATTGAGCGAGCCTCCCGCATTCCAGTCTGTAATGTATCTTCGATTAGCCAACTGCTTCGATGCTGGGCCGTCTCATGAAGGCGCAAAATATGAGCCAAACGTCTCTGGTGTGCTCTACGGCATGGAATCCAAAGTTCTTCCGCCGGTAACCTCCACGATTGAGGTGTCACAAAAGATAAGGCGCAAATTGATGGGGATACATAAGGGAATCGTTGGCGATCCAACGAGAGTCTCTCCCAAGTTCAGCGGCAAGGACATTGATGGCAAGCCGTTGAAAGGTCATAAGCATGTCTACATAATGCCTATGGATATGGATAAGGACGGTTTATTGGATCATTTGCTGATAACCTGCAAGGAATATTTTGATTTGGAAGAACTACTAGCCCTTGACCGTCTGAGGTCAATCTGGCAGGCAAGTGGCAGGCCAGACGTTCAGCTAGTTGCTCTGGAATGGGGCAAGATGGGCGAGATTGTTGGATCCGAGCCCAATACTCGACTTACGAGTGCAACTCCTTTCCTGCCCCCTAGGCATTATCGCAAAGGCAGAGGTGAGTTCGGAGAGTGGCTCAAACAGGAAGTGGCCAAAGCAGCCGAGGATCATGGATTACCTAAGCCCATTCATATCACTATCGTACCAAGGCTAATCTCCAGTAGAAGGGAAATCCGATGGTTAGAGTTCCGCAGGAACCGAAAGAATGAAAATGCCCAGATTGGCTATGGCTTCGAATTGACCTTCCAAGAACCGGTCATCGGTCCTGTGGCTCTGGGTAAGGACGCACATTTCGGCCTGGGGCTATTCGTGTCGGGATAATTATTTTTGATTATTTCTGGACAACAAATCCCCTGATAGGCCAGGGCCGTTCGGCCAGACGGACGGATTAGGCCAGCGCGGATGAACCGTTAGCGACGCTGCTGGCCTTTGGCTGACATATATGCAATATGATCTATTAATATAATTTTAGAATAGGATGAACAATCTTTATTAATCATTGATGACAGTTCTCCATTTGAGCTGGTGAAATGGACAAAAACGACGCCGTTCAAGAAAATGAAATCCCTGATCTCATTCCCGCCCGCATGTTGAACGAGTTCGCCTACTGTCCCAGGCTCTGCTACATCGAGTGGGTCCAGGGAGAGTTTGTGGACAGCGCAGACACCGTGGATGGCCGGTTCCAGCACAGACGGGTAGACGCAAACTCCGGCAAAGTCCCGGAAGAAGAGTTCGAAACATTCCACGCCCGATCAGTCTATCTATCCGGTGCTGGCATCACCTGCAGAATAGACCTTCTCGAAGGAGATGGCAGCATAGTAACTCCGGTGGACTACAAAAGGGGCGAAGCGCCGGATATCTCGGAAGGAGCATACGAGCCAGAAAGAGTTCAGCTCTGTGCCCAGGGTCTTGTACTCAGGGAGAACGGTTTTCAGTGCGATGAAGGCATCGCTTACTTTGTCAGATCGAAAAAGAAGGTGCCCATCCGGTTTAATGATGCCTTGGTGGCCAGAACAAAGGAACTTATTGCGGCACTCAGGACCATGGCAGAGCGAGGAGAGATGCCACCACCACAGGAGCATAGCCCCAAATGCTTCCGCTGCTCTTTGGCCAGCATCTGCCTGCCCGATGAAGTCAATCTCCTTAAGGAAATGGAAACGGAGGTGGCTGAGCAGGGCAAGGTCAGAAGGCTGCTTCCCTCTCGAGATGATGCCATCCCCGTCTATGTAGTCGGCCAAGGCAACACTGTGCGCAAGAAAGGCGACCGCCTAGAAGTCTGGTCCAGGGAAGGCAAGGTTAGTGAGGCAAAGCTAAGAGAGATTTCTCAACTTTCGCTCTACGGTGGCGTGGAGATAACCACACCGGCCATGGTGGAGCTTATGCAAAGAGGAGCGCCGGTCATCCACTATACTCATGGCGGCTGGTTTCAGGGAATCTGCCTCGGAACAACTCACAAAAACGTAGAGCTGAGAATGCGCCAATTCGAGTATGCCATGGATCCGAAGAGATCGATACTGCTGGCTCGAAAAGCCATAGCCGGTAAAATCAGAAACTGTAGAACGCTCATACGCAGAAACGATCCTGAGCGCTCCATAGATTCTCTAGACCTCCTAGCAAAACTTGCCAGTGACGCGGAAAAGGCATCGAGCAGCGAGAGTCTCCTGGGCATCGAGGGTGCTGCAGCTGAAACCTATTTCTCCAGGTTCGACAATCTGTTGAAGACAACAAGATGGGGCTTTTTCTTCGAGAACAGAAATAAGAGGCCACCTAAAGATCCCGTGAATGCGGTCTTATCCTACCTCTATGGCATTCTGGTCAAAGACCTCTTTGTTACCCTCCTGGCTGTGGGTTTCGATCCTTATCTTGGATTCTATCACAGGCCGAGGTATGGTAGACCCGCCTTGGCATTGGACATGATGGAGGAGTTCCGGCCTCTAGTAGCCGACTCAATAGCCATCACACTGTTCAATAATGAAGAACTCTCGAAAAAGGATTTCATCGAAACGGGGTTGGGGGTCTCTTTGGCCCCGGAAGGCAAGAGAGCTGTAATCGGAGGCTACGAACGCCGCTTGGAGACGGAGATAGTCCATCCCATCTTCGGCTATAAGATCAGCTATCGAAGAGTGTTTGAGGTCCAAGCCAGACTCTTGGCCAGAGTCATTTCAGGCGAGGTCAAGGAATATCCACCATTCTGCACCAGGTGATGCTATGAGCGGTTTGAACTGTTACGTAGTCAGCTATGACATAATGGACCCGAAGCGCTTGCACTATGTGCATCGGACCATGAAAGGTTTCGGAGACCCTATACACTATTCGGTCTTCAGATGTAATCTCACGGACAAAGGCAGAGTAGAGCTTATAGCGGCGCTCACAGAGACAATCAAACATGACGAGGACCGCATAATGATAGTGGACCTCGGACCAATGGATGGCAGAGTTGAAGACAGGATAGAGTTCCTCGGTGTGCATCCGCCGGATTTGGAGCAAAAAGCGGTAATAGTATGATAGCAGATCGAGAGGTTAGATGGTGATGAGAATCCCAGGAGGCGCTCGAAACGATAGCGAGGAGATTAAAAAAAGAAGAGATTCTGTATAACTTATCAAGGAATTACCTTAAATCTACCTGGCCACTCGAAAACCGGCCAATTTTCGGAATTGGCAAAGACCGAAAAATGGCCGCTCTTTCCATGACTGAAAAGTCATGGCCCCATTGAAGCGAGAGCGGCACTCTCGTAATTCTGGCCGAGCACACGCACGCCTTTCCATGACTGAAAAGTCATGGCCCCATTGAAGCAGCCGAATGGGCTGTAGAGGAGCTTGCCTGCCTCTTTCTCTTTCCATGACTGAAAAGTCATGGCCCCATTGAAGCGTTGAGCGCACCGTCCTGGACTGGTCCAAGATCCGGGACTTTCCATGACTGAAAAGTCATGGCCCCATTGAAGCAAATCAAGTGTTATATCATCCGAATCTAATGTGATCCTTTCCATGACTGAAAAGTCATGGCCCCATTGAAGCATCACCGGCATGACTGGAGCAGTGGACATGAGTACTCCTTTCCATGACTGAAAAGTCATGGCCCCATTGAAGCAGGTATATTGGCCGAAGATATATTATCTAGTTATTCTTTCCATGACTGAAAAGTCATGGCCCCATTGAAGCATGGCGGCGTTGTCTGGGGCGTGGACAAGCTCAAGCAGGCCTTTCCATGACTGAAAAGTCATGGCCCCATTGAAGCTTCTGATGTCCCTCTCGGCACGATGATAATTGTAGACTTTCCATGACTGAAAAGTCATGGCCCCATTGAAGCGTTGAATCTGGTAGGCATATTTATCGCCAGATTCAAGCTTTCCATGACTGAAAAGTCATGGCCCCATTGAAGCTCCATCGAGGCTGACGGGCTGTCAATAGGACAGGAATCTTTCCATGACTGAAAAGTCATGGCCCCATTGAAGCCTTTGTCATCCTCTCCAGGACGGTCTCGGCGTTCTGCCTTTCCATGACTGAAAAGTCATGGCCCCATTGAAGCCTTGTAGCTCCTGGTAAGCGAGATCACGAACGGCGGCTCAGGCTTTCCATGACTGAAAAGTCATGGCCCCATTGAAGCAAGCCAATTGCCTGTTTGCTTCAGAGGTCATTTTTGCTTTCCATGACTGAAAAGTCATGGCCCCATTGAAGCCTTCTACACCACCCTTTGGCTTAGGAGCATCTGCACGCCTCTTTCCATGACTGAAAAGTCATGGCCCCATTGAAGCCCCCGTCGGCCTCATGTAGCTTGGATTATTGGCATAACTTTCCATGACTGAAAAGTCATGGCCCCATTGAAGCCTGACGGATACGGTTCGCGGCTATCTTCTCCCTCTCCCTTTCCATGACTGAAAAGTCATGGCCCCATTGAAGCCCCAAAGACGATGATAGAGGGAAGAAGCATCGGGCAGCACTGATGCGAAAGTTCCTAAGAATGATTCGGGCTGATGATGATGCCTTCGCCGGAAAAGCCACAGGAATTGAGGCCAAGCGAGCGCCCGATTCTCAGCGCCGGTCCCTGCCGCGTGCCGGCGTCGTGCGTCTTTCCATGACTGAAAAGTCATGGCCCCATTGAAGCCATATCTGCTCCTCCTGGAGCGGAATGATTGTGATTCTTTCCATGACTGAAAAGTCATGGCCCCATTGAAGCCTGCCCGATGGTTTTGGATGTGCCGGCCACTGTCACTCTTTCCATGACTGAAAAGTCATGGCCCCATTGAAGCTCGGCTTCCTGGCGGGGATGATCGTGATGGGATTGATCTTTCCATGACTGAAAAGTCATGGCCCCATTGAAGCGGTATTACCCAATCTCCAGCGGTCAATGCTATCGATCTTTCCATGACTGAAAAGTCATGGCCCCATTGAAGCTATCGCTTAGCGCCGTTTTCAAGAAGCAATTTCACACTTTCCATGACTGAAAAGTCATGGCCCCATTGAAGCCACAATCTCCTCTTTTTGTTATTTCGCTCCTCGCCCATCTTTCCATGACTGAAAAGTCATGGCCCCATTGAAGCGCCTTCTTTCGTCTCCGGTTCATTGTTCTCCTGCCCTTTCCATGACTGAAAAGTCATGGCCCCATTGAAGCATATATTCTGAAACCCGAGTGACCGGTCAACGCCGATCTTTCCATGACTGAAAAGTCATGGCCCCATTGAAGCCATGATAGGCAGCGCCTGGCAAGTCTTCGCCATTCACTTTCCATGACTGAAAAGTCATGGCCCCATTGAAGCCACCAAAGCAAGCTCGGTCCGTTCTGGGATGAATCCGCTTTCCATGACTGAAAAGTCATGGCCCCATTGAAGCAGCTCTATTAGGTTCTCTTCGGTGATTACAATCTTAGCAACTTTCCATGACTGAAAAGTCATGGCCCCATTGAAGCAAATTACTTAACACGGCATGGGGGGCGGGCAAAGCTCTCCCTTTCCATGACTGAAAAGTCATGGCCCCATTGAAGCCACATTCGTCGAGCTGGATACCGCACGCGACAGGTCTTTCCATGACTGAAAAGTCATGGCCCCATTGAAGCGCCTTCGCGCCTGTGATGCGCTCAAAGCGCTCAGGAGCTTTCCATGACTGAAAAGTCATGGCCCCATTGAAGCAATTTTCTCTGCGAAGGTTAGGGCCTCGCTCAGTTCGCCCTCTTTCCATGACTGAAAAGTCATGGCCCCATTGAAGCGGATCGGCTCCCTGGGTGCGGCTGGTGCGACGTTCTCCTTTCCATGACTGAAAAGTCATGGCCCCATTGAAGCAGAAAGCCTTCATGTGCGCGAAAATTTCCAGCTTCGAACTTTCCATGACTGAAAAGTCATGGCCCCATTGAAGCAAGGCCCTGCGGTATAGGGTACGGAGAATAGTCTCACTTTCCATGACTGAAAAGTCATGGCCCCATTGAAGCGGGCCAGTCGTGGCGGGCTTCCTGGCCGTCTGTCCGGACTTTCCATGACTGAAAAGTCATGGCCCCATTGAAGCAACGAAATCCCGCAGACGCTGGAAAAATGTTTGCATCCTTTCCATGACTGAAAAGTCATGGCCCCATTGAAGCTGGAGATCCCGGATCCGAGAGTCCTTGAGGGCCTGGTGGCTTTCCATGACTGAAAAGTCATGGCCCCATTGAAGCATTACATCCCTCATGGCCGTGCCGGACTTCTCGCCCTCTTTCCATGACTGAAAAGTCATGGCCCCATTGAAGCGAACTTCCGCTAGTTTTTCTTTTAGAAGAGCGTTCAGTCTTTCCATGACTGAAAAGTCATGGCCCCATTGAAGCAGGCCACCTCCTCTGTGGCGAGGACCAATCGCCCGCCTTTCCATGACTGAAAAGTCATGGCCCCATTGAAGCAATGTAGGAGCAAATACGGCATTATCGACGGGCGTTGTCTTTCCATGACTGAAAAGTCATGGCCCCATTGAAGCCGTGTCCTTGGCCGTTCCCGTGTGACTGACGATGAACGTCTTTCTTTCCATGACTGAAAAGTCATGGCCCCATTGAAGCGTGGCCCTGATAGCTGAGGAGCAGACCATGTTCCAGGCCTTTCCATGACTGAAAAGTCATGGCCCCATTGAAGCAACATCTCAATCCTGCTCCCACTTCTCGCAAAAATAATGCGCTTTCCATGACTGAAAAGTCATGGCCCCATTGAAGCTCGCGCTCCCTTCGTTGGATGGAGGAAACAGTGATAAACTTTCCATGACTGAAAAGTCATGGCCCCATTGAAGCCAGGTAGCAGCAAGTCAAGTAAGAGCACTTCAGATAACCTTTCCATGACTGAAAAGTCATGGCCCCATTGAAGGCATGGCTTGGAATTGGCCTTGCTCGTCGATGACGAGGCTTTCCATGACTGAAAAGTCATGGCCCCATTGAAGGACAGATAGCTAAATTACACACCCGCTGTCGGTGCGTCCTTTCCATGACTGAAAAGTCATGGCCCCATTGAAGGTCAATCTCCGCAAGGAGCCTGGCGAGCAGCAAGTCTCTTTCCATGACTGAAAAGTCATGGCCCCATTGAAGGCTGAAGCAGGGCGCAGATGATCCTGCATGGGCATTCCCCCTTTCCATGACTGAAAAGTCATGGCCCCTTCGGCTTTATCTGACCATCACGCGATTCTTGCCTACAGACCAGACAGCACGAATTCTGCCTCCGCCCCTCCCCCATCTCGGCCAGAATACTTTCGCTCCGCACGGCTTGTCCTTATCTTCCCACGCGAAAAGAAGATGCTCGGGGAGCCAGCCAAACGCATCATGGGGGAGGTGCATCATGTGGATCTTCGACTCATACTTCAAGGGCTGCGTTACCATGTGGGGCCGGGAGCGAGGCCTCACCCGCTCTAGCTTGCCATACCCACCCTCATTCTACATGCACCTCAAGGATCCTCATGCCCACGGCGAAATGATCGAGACCCTGGAGAGCCGCTTCAAAGCCGAGGAGTGCAGTTTCCGAACCATCTATGGCACTCTGCAGGGCTACAGGATCCACGCCGACCGCAAAGTCGCAGAGAAAATAGAAATCCAAACCCACCACCAGGCTGAGCTCTACAACGTGGACGTCCGCCAGGACCAGCGCTATCTGGCAGAACACGACCTCTTCCCCTGCGGAGATAGAGACGAATCCAGATTCTCCCCCGATTTCCAGATCCCATTGACAAGCCTGGAGCTGCAGGTGGCCGGCGACCCATCCATGCCGCGGGAGATCTCGCGCGTCGAGGTCCTGGACGGCTGCGGAAGAATACTGCAGGGACCCGAGCAAACAGTCCTCTCCGACCTCCTGGACCTGATCAAGTCCCACGATCCCGACCTGATTCTCTGCCCCTATGCCGACACCTGGATCCCCCTTATGGTCCGCAAAGCCCGCAGATACAGCCTTCAGCCCACATTCAGCCGCACCGGCTTCTTCAAACCGATGGCCTCCAAGTCCTACTGGAGCTATGGCCAGGTGAAGCACAAAGACGGAGCTCTCATCCCGGAGGGCAGAATCCTCATCGACACCGCCAAGAGCTTCGTCTATGTCGAGAGCGGCCTGAAGGGCGTCCTGATGGCCTCACGCCTCTCCGGCCTCTCGCCGAATCTCACCTCTCGTTTCACTCCCGGCACGCTCATCTCCAGCTATGAGGTCTTCGAGGCCCTGCGCCGGGGTATCGCCGTGCCCTTCCGAAAGCGTGATGCAGAAGCTGTTAGAAACATCATGGATCTGAAGGCCTGCGACAAGGGCGGCATGATGTTCCAGCCCGAACCGGGAGTCTATGAAAAGGTTCACGAGATCGATTTCACATCCCTCTATCCCTCGATCATCGTGAAGCACAACCTCTCGCCAGAGACGATCGAGCATCCCGAACAGCAGGGCTTCCTGAGCGGCGTGCTCTCCTCGCTGCTCAACCTGCGCATCGAGACCAAGAGGCTGAAGAAGACCGACAAGGAATATGCCGGCATAGACTCTGTCCTGAAGTGGATGCTTGTAACCTGCTTCGGCTACACAGGATACCGCAATGCCAAGTTCGGCCAGATCCAGGTGCATGAGAGCATCACGAAGATCTCCCGGGACCTCTTGCTGCAGATAAAGGACCTGGCGGAAGGCATGGACTTCCAGGTCCTGCACGGGATCGTTGACTGCCTCTGGGTAATAGGCGAGCCCATAGCAGGCTTCAAGGAAGCCGTGGAACGGGAAACGGGCATCCTGACAGAGGTCGATTCCTACGATTGGATTGTTTTCCTGCCCATGGCCGATGGCTCAGGGGCCTACAACCGCTATTTCGGCAGGCAAGATACGGGAAAGATGAAGATCCGGGGCGTGATGGCCCGCAAAGGTGACACGCCTGAATACTTGCGCAAGATGCAGAAGGAGCTGTTCGAGGTCCTGGGCGAGGCAAGGAGCCGGGTGGAATTGCGCCGGATCGAGCCCAGGGCCTGGGAAATCTCAGAGAGGTACAGGGGAGGTCTAAGGAGTGCGGATATTGATGTTCGCGAATTGGCCGTCCATCGCAGGGTTGGCCGGTTGAACTATTCCCGCCGGTGCGCCGGGGCCTCGGCTGTGAATGCCCACCTGAAGCAGGGAATGAAGCTGGCTCCCGGGATGGAGATGGGATATGTCGTAAAGGATGCGAAAAAGTGGGATGTGGCCCCGGAGAGAACCGCGTCCGAATTTGATGCAGCCTATTACGAGAAGCTGCTGGATAAAGCCTGGGAGGAAGTGGCATTCGCCCTCAAATGTTAGGGATTCTGACTGTGAGGCAGATCTCCCTGATGTCATAGGCCGACAGATGGGTGATGACGCCCTCTCGAAAGGGTATTCACCGCTCACAGATTTTGAATTTCGATCACTTGACAACTGCATAGGAAGAATGTGTCGAAAGAGTTTTATCGAATTCGGAACATTAATTCCCATAAGATATCCTGAGGTGAAACACTTGGCAGAGCATGAATCGCGTCGAAGACATGAGATCCCCAGAGGGGCCCGGACGGTCGCCGGTGTTGCCAGCGGCGCAGTATTCGGCTTTGCGGTTGGCGGCTCGGCTGGAGCAATGTTCGGAAGCATTGCGGGGTTCATCATAGGTGCTTCATCCGATGTGAGTGCCCTGATAGATAAGTGGTGACCGCTGATTGACAGATCAGGTCCTTCCGTCCCAAGCTCGCGCAGCACCACTTAAATGCTTTTTTCAAGAAGAAAAACCTCATAAACCAACCCACCTATAGATACTATCACCCGCAAAATAGCGTCCTGAAAAATCGTTTCAACCGCGCCGAAAATCCGCTGAATTTTCCATCAATTAAAAGCGTTTATTGTAATTCTGGTCTAGTTCACCGAGACTATCTCGTAAACGCGACGATCCGTGTTTTCATTTTCGACAACCGCATTGAGATCATCAGTCCAGGAAATCTGCCTAATAACCTGACTGTGGAAAAAATCCGTTCGGGCATTTCGAATATCCGCAATCCGATCCTGGTGTCTTACATCGCTAAGGGGCTTCTGCCTTATCGGGGTCTCGGCTCCGGCATCAAGCGAGCACTGGATAATTGGCCTGATATTGACTTTTCCGATGACCGAGAAGGTTGCGTTTTCATCGCCACCGTACATCGGAAGGAATTGAAAGGCTCGGCGGAACCGGGCATCTGTATCGATGAACGTTCGGAGAAAAGTTCGGAGAAAAGTTCGGAGAAAATCCTTAGCTTGCTAAAATCCGATCCCGGATTGGCAGCAGGAGACATAGCAAAGATGATCGGAATTACCCAGCGAGCTGTGGAAAAGCAAATTGCAAAACTGCGGGAAGAGGGGCGCATCAGACGCATCGGCCCAGACAAAGGAGGTCATTGGGAGGTTGTCCCATGACTTTCGCATAAATCAAATGATAACGCTCAATTTCTTTCCGCCACACCATTTTTCTGATGCTTCGGGCAGTAGTAGCTCGTCCGCCCGCCGATCTTCTCATGCATCAGTTCCGCTCCATCCCGCGGGCATCTTCCACCGGGGTGGCGGTGCGGCAAAAGGAAAGAATCCGGCAGCTTGCTCAGATCCGCATGTGTCTCAAGTGCCGTTGATAGCGTTAATTGGATGCAGGCGAAGAGGTCGGAAAGCTTCGCATCGTCCAGGCCGCGCGACTTGGGGCCGATTCCTGCCTGAAAGAGTGCTTCATCCGCGTAAAGGTTGCCAAGACCCGCGACAAGGCTCTGATTGAGCAGCGCAGACTTGACGATACCCTTTCGGCCTCGCATGATATTCAGGAAATCCTTTCGGCTGATTTGCAGCGCATCCGGCCCGATCTTGCGCTCTTTCAGAAAGCTTTGCGGATCTCCTGTCAATCCCACCTCGCCGAAGATCCGCGAATCCTCAAAGGCCAAGCGATGTCCATTCTCGAAAGTGACGGCCAGTCGCGTATGGCGCGGCATGGCTTCCTGTACCTGCTGGTAAAATAGAACGCCGGTGAGTCCCAAATGAAGTGTTAGATATAGATCGTCCAACAGCCTCAGAAAAAGCCGCTTTCCGTGCCGGTATGTAGAATGAAACTGCAATCCCGGCAGGATCTGCTCCAAATGCTCCGCAGAGTTGCCTCTCTGGATGATGCGCTTGTCCAGAACGGCAGCGTCTCTGATCGTCTGGTGAAGCGATGTAGCCTCCAAATATCGACGAACCATCTCCACTTCCGGAAGCTCGGGCATAATCGGACGTCCACAATCATCCGGCTGAGTATAAAAAGTCGACCAAAAATGGGGTCAAACAAACGCCGTTATTCGGAATTGCCCGGATCAATTTTAGCCTTGACGAGCCAAATCGTGAAGAGAAAATCGCTCGGATGCACTAAAGCATGCATCCGGCACCGTTGCCTTTCCGCTTTCCGCTATGTCCTCTTTCCCAATCTGATCTCCGCCTCCAAAGCAACCAAAACGCGCTTGTATTCCGACTTGAGCATATCGGCCTTAATCCTCGCATCTTGCAGCGCTTGAGCGCGGCCCATCAGCTCCAGATCCTTGCTCAAGGAGGAAAGGTGCAATGCACCAACGTAAGCGCTGCTGGACTTCAGGCTGTGCGCAGCCATCTGCAGCCCCTTGGCATCTCCCTTTTCCACTGATTGCTCAATCGCAGATATCTTCTCGGGCGAGTGTTTGATAAAAAGGCCGCCCACCTCTGCCACGATGTCGGGCTCTCCCCCCTCTTGCAGCTCCCTAAGACTGGCCAGCACCGACTGATCGATGGGTTTGCATGCTTCTCCTTCTACATCAGACATCTCAGATCGCCTTGTTACACCTTACAGCAATTTTTCCCAGGTAGTGATTGGTTATTTCCGTACTATTTATCCTTAGCTCCTCAATCGCCATTATTTCAAAAAGATTCGTGTCAATATCTCTAATCGACTCCATTATTATTCCTCAGTGATAATTTTTTACCTGGACAGCAAATTGGCTCCGGATTATGGCCTCGATCGGCACTCGGTCGCGAAATTTTTTGCATTTTCTGATATTACGTCATCTGAATTATATCAATATTTTTTATCATATTCCATCTATCCGGATAATGCCTCACCAATGCCGAATGCAGCTTTGTCATTCTCATGGGCTTGCTGATGCAGTCGTCCATGCCGGCTTCGATGCACATCATTCGATCCATTCCAGGGCAATGGGCAGTCACTGCGCATATATGCGTCCTCTTTCTCGGAACCGTTCGCGAATCGTTCTTGCCGCCTCGAAGCCGTCCAACTCCGGCATTTCAGCATTGATCGATCATACCAGCCGCATCCGGCCAATCAGGTCTTCTTAACGGCCTGAAGCTTGGACTCGATGGAGATCTCTTTGTCCAGGCGAAAATCGATTCGAACCGTGGTGATCATCCTCTGCACACCCATTCCCGCCAGCCTCTTGTTTGCCTTTTCGACAACATCGAAGATCTGCTCGAAGTTCTCAGCTTCCAGAGATGTGGACAATGGTCCCGGAACAAATTTCACTCCCGCCTCTTTCAATAAATCATGCACTGCACTCACATATCCGGCGGCGCTCGTTCCCGTGCCCATGGGAATGATGGAAAAATCGGCCACAATCATAGTAGTAGCCTTACCGCCGTTAGATAAAAAGCCACTGCAAAATAAACAAGAGTTGGATGATGCAGGAATCTCCATTTCAAGCCGATAGCACAAATTAAAATATTTTCAGTTAAATGTTATTCGCCATGCAACTCGGAAAGCACTTTTCGGGCTGCAGCCGCCGGATCTTCTGCCCCGTAAACCGATCTGCCCACAATCAGGTAGTCCGCGCCCGCTTCGAGAGCCTTCAAGGCTGAGCCGCCCTGCGCACCCACACCGGGCGAGATGATTATCCTGTCTCCGATTATAGATCGAATCTTCTTGATCCTCTCCGGGCGCGTGGCCGGTGCCACGACTCCCGCCGCGCCCGCATCCAAGGCGAGACGGGCCATCTGCTCGGCCAGCGGTGCCATGAATTGCTCCGCGCCGGGATGGCTCATCTCCGTGACCACAAAGAGATCCGCTCCGTGTGCGGCAACGCTCTTTGCACAGGCTTCCAGAGAGTCTTTTCCTGGAAAAGCGTGAGCGATGACGCCGCTTGCACCAGCACCCAGCGCCGCCTCACAGATGAGCCGGTTGGTGTTGGGGATGTCGGCGATCTTGAGGTCGGTGATGACCGGCGAGAAGGCTGATATCTCCTTGACGATGCCGATTCCTGCGGAGAGGATGAGTGGGTAGCCGATCTTAACTGCATCGAAATATGTAGATAGTTGCTCTACCAGGAAAACTGCCTTTGCTCTGGATGTCACATCCAGCGCCAGGATCAAACGGGTTTGCTTTTTCATAGAGATCAGCTTCGTCAAGTCGGTATTTGGATCTTTGTCTCCTTTTATCCTCATCCGTACTTTGCTTTATGGCATTTGACCGCACTTGATCGTTCAAATGTAGTTTCCGATCAGCTCTGCAGCCTCGCGCAGATCGCCCACCACTTCGCGCCCGCTGCGTACTCCCTTCCGGTCCAGGAAGAGCGCATCAAGCCCGGCTTCCAGCGGCGCTTCATAGTCATAGTCGTAGTGGTCGCCGATATGCAGAACCTCGAAGGGCTTGGCCTTCAGGTGAGCACAGACCGCTCCATAAACCAGTGGCGACTTCTTCACATCCCGAAAGTCGCTGGTGACGGAGAAGGTCTCGTGGAAATAGTCCTGCAGCCCTTCCAGCTCGATATCAATGAACTCGCGTGCCGCATTGGATGTCACCACCAGCACGTAGTTGTCGGCGAGAATGTCCAGAGCATCCTGCACCTCGGGATAGGTCTCGATCTCGTCCTCGTAAAGCTCCAGCAGATCGTCTTTGGCGACCTGCAGGCCGAATTTGTCTATCCAGTACTTGAGGTCGTACCATTCCAGGTGGTCGCTGCCGATCTTCATGTATTCGCCGATGACGTATTCCTTGGCGGCAGCAAATTCCTGGCCGGTCTTTTCTGCGTACAGGCTGGGAATGCCTTCCATCCAGACCTTATCCACGAACCTGGAGTTGACCAGGGTGCCGTCCATGTCCAGGGATATGAAACGAATCATCTTATTCTCCGGTTTGAAGAGCGTAAGTTGGCCTTGGGGTTATTATTCTTTTTGGATATTTCCGTGGTGAAGATGATAGATATCAAGTCCTGGTCAAGAGGACGAAAGGTGCTTGTAGTACGTGCTTGATTATGGAGCTTCATGCGCAATTTCATCGTCGTCGGCCACAAGGCCACCACCTCGCCGAACTTCTCCCTGGAAGACATCCCCGGCACTTCCGGGCGTCTCGACATCCTCTGTCGCAGCGTAACCGCGAGCTTTGTCCTGTCCCACGGCATCCGAAAAGATGTCTGCGTCTACCTCGTCCTGCTGGGCGGCGAAGCCCCCAAGACGATTGTCCTGCAGGGCGAGACGCTGCGCCACCTGAACCCGGACGAGCGTACCACGGCGGCGCTCCTCAAGAAGGCCCTGGCCCTCGAGGCAAAGCCCGAATGGGCCATGTCCACGTCCGGCATCTTCGTTCGCACCGGAGGGCTGGCGGAAGTGCTGGCCGACCTGAAGGTGGCAAGGATTCTGTACCTGAAGGAGGACGGCGCGGACATTCGCGGTGTTGAATGCAGCGGCCTCTCCTGTGATGCCGCCTTCATCCTGGGGGACCACACCGGCATGACATCGGAAGAGGAGACGCTGATCGAGCAGGCGGGCGCGAAGACGGTCGCCATCGGGCCGATGAGCCTGCATGCGGACCACTGCATCGTTCTCCTCAATTGGCTGTTAGATACTAACCTTTTTAAACCTTGACAGCGATTTCTCTCTATGCCTCGACCCGCGGCCAAAGATCGCCAATTCATGATGTACTTTCCCTCCCTGGCAGATAGGGAGAGATGGAGAAAACTAGCCAAGAAAGCCAAGATGTCCTTTACTGATTGGATCTATTCGATGGTGGAGGCTCGCCTGGTAGAAGAAAGCGAGGACGCACAGGCAGCAGCAGACCAGAAGATATCCTTGCAGGCCGAGAACCGCCAGCTTCGGCGCGAACTGCAAAAGAGCGAGGCGAGAATCTCGGATCTGGAAACAGAACTTTTTAAGCTGCGTAACCAGCTTTTCTCCTACCCTATGCCCACCAAACTGGGCGACATCGACAAGAAGCTGATGGACGCTCTGCGTTCGGGCGGCACATGGGCGAACCGCGAGATCCTGCAGGAGTTGGGCGTGGATGCCAATGATATCGAGGCCATTGAGATCGTGACGAAGCAGCTCCAGAGCCTCCAGGACCTCAAGCTTGTGAAAGAGAGCGCAAGAGGTTGGCGATGGATCGGCTAGAAGCATTTGCTCGGGACCTCCGGCTCCAGGGCCGTACAAAAGGCTACATGGATACCGTCCTGTGGGAAACGAAAAGATACCTCTCGTGGGCAGAGGAGAGTCCGGAGAGCAAGGATATTTTGCTCGCCTACCTGGAAGATCTCCGTACCAGGGACATTAGGCAGAGCACGATAGAGCGAATATTCTCCAATCTATCCGTATTTTTTAGCTTCCTGGCTGAAACTGGTCAGATATCACAAAATCCTCTCCCCGCCATTCAGAAGCGGTATCTCAAAAATTACAAGGACGAGGTTCGACAGCGCCAGCTCATCAGTGTAGAAGATGCGGCAAAAATGATAAGAGGAACGATCGACACCAGGGACCGGGCCATCCTCATGCTCTTCCTGAAGACTGGAATCAGGCGAGGCGAATTAATATCGCTGGACGTAGGAGATATTGACTTCCCTGGCCAAAAACTTGAGCTGAAGCCGAAAGCCAAACGGAGCAACAGAATAGTGTTCTTTGATGATGAAGCCGAGCGGACCCTGCGCCGATGGCTGGACGCGAGAGAGACGCGCTATAAGAAGAGGGGCGAGGCAGCATTATTCATCAGCAATAAAGGAACTCGGCTTCAAACATCCGCGGTGGATGTCCTGGTACGGATCGCGGGCGAGCGTGTGGGCTTGCATGATTCCGACTCTGAGAAACTGGAGGACAAGTTCACGCCACACTGCTGCCGCCATTGGTTCACCACTCACCTTCGCCGCGCCGGCATGCCCCGGGAATTCATCCAGGAGCTGCGGGGTGACGTCAGGCGGGAGGCGATCGATATCTACGACCACATCGACAAAGAAGAGCTGAGAAAGAGCTACCTGGCACACATCCCGCAGCTCGGGGTTTAATGTCATGGAAAAAGCTAAAGCTCCGAAATGATATCTGAATAACGGAGAGTTGGGATATGAAAATAGAATATGCGATTCTATCGGCGCTGGTCCTCGCCAGCGTTTCATGTGCAGCCGCCCAACAGCAGACAACAGACCCGGCTTTTGATGGGTTCCGATTGTGCTTCCAGCTCGGTCAGGAATACAAGAGACTGGAGTTGCAGGGCGGGTCCGTGGACACCTATAACGCGCTTGTCGATCAGTGGAATGCCTTTGTGCGGACCAACTACGGCGAGAATGCCGGGCTCCTGATGCAGAAGATGACTGCCAGTTCGTCATCCGCCAATGCGAATCTGCAGAAGCCCTATGTGCTCGGAGTGAATACAAGCAACAATGGCATCGTCCATAGCATCGATGGCTCCGGGAAGTGGGGCCCAAGCTATACGACAAATGATATCAATGCAATGAGCAACTCAGCCATAAGCGCATATCAGAATTCCGAGCAGGGGAAAATCTATGGCGACGGCTATCTAGGCGGCGTCTGAAGGCCTCCACTCAGCATCTCTCAATTTTTCTTTTCTCTCCCTGTACGCCTTCACCAATGGCGCAAATGTTCTCTCAATATCCGCCTCAGCACCCTCAAATGCCTCGGCAAAGGTCGCCCCCCATCAACGGGCCTCTGAAATCCCATTTTTGTATATTCAATTTGTGTTCAGGGGTGAGCAAGTCCTCGATCCTAACCTGGGTGTGAAGCAGATCCCAGCTCTGATTGAGGAGAGAAATAACTATTCTTCAGGCCTGGTGCAAATGAAGGCTGCTAAACTGTTCATAGACGGGGTCGTCGAAGGGCATACCGCCCTGCCTCTGGGCCGGGGCTGTAGTCGAATCTCTTGCGCTGCATCATGCCCAGGAAATTGGAGATGATCAGGCTCTTGCTGATGCTGCAATTGCCGGTCACCTTTTCACTATGGTCTGTGGCGGATGCCGCCCAAGAATTCTCCGCCTCCACCATGATACCGGGCGGCCTCGGCAAACCAATCATTTCCGCCTGGACCGGGTCCGGGCTTGGTGGCGCCGCTGAAAATCAACCTTGGCATTTCCCGTTGCTTATGCCGCTCGAAATACCAGACTGCTTGAGCCAAGGCCATAACCAAATCGTCGTGCTCGCCCTGCTCGGCCTCGAATTTGGCCCTCCCCTGGGCGGTCATCGCACCCCGGAAAGCCTTGAGCTCGTTCTCCAGGATCGGCAGGAATGAGGCGGCAGCGGGAACCTGTACCCTTCCCGCGTCCCAAGCGGCCAGGAATTTGCCGACCATAAAGGATTTGCTCACATGATAGGTTCCGCCGACGTAGCTTTCCGCCTCTCCACCGGTCAGCTGGATTGGTATCGGCTTGAGGCCCTCTGCGATGAGCATATCGAGAAGAGCCCGGCCCACACCGCCTGCGTCTATCACAAATTGCGGCGGTGAAACACCGACGCCTTGCTGGAACTTCGGGTTCAGGAACACCCGTCTGCTCCAGCTCACAATTTCCGGGTAGGGTAGCTTCTGCTTGCGCTTCAGGCTCACCAACCTATAGACATTATCCGCCTTTTCCGGGCCGGCCCCGGGCATGCATTCCAGCACCGCCAGGGCGCTGTAGTCATGGAGCTGCGCAGGGTCCAGGCTGGTTATATAGAATTTATCCATTAGTATACCTCTGCATCTATCTCTTCAAATTCATCACTCATTGCTTTTTTTATGCGATCCTCATCA
>Ga0074199_1001334_pt1 | contig 22772 bp, 20 predicted proteins | sample EPASupsiteSAE347_FD_64528 | JGI IMG/M metagenome (GOLD analysis project Ga0074199, IMG submission 64528) | Bioremediated contaminated groundwater from EPA Superfund site, New Mexico - Sample SAE3-47 | ecosystem: Environmental > Aquatic > Deep subsurface > Groundwater > Contaminated ... | reverse complement strand
AGGGGAGAGCTGGGTTTTCCTCAAGGGCGGCAAAGGCGGGTGGGGCAATACCCATTTCAAGAATTCGGTAAACCAGGCTCCGCGAATATTCCAGCCCGGAAAACCCGGCGAAGAACGCCACGTCAAAGTGGAACTCCAGCTTATCGCCGACATCGGTTTCGTGGGATTTCCCAACGCCGGCAAGTCAAGCCTGCTCGATCATTTCACCAACGCCAGACCCAAAATCGCGCCCTATCCCTTTACGACGAAAATTCCCAACCTGGGCGTCCTGACGCTGCATGAGCGCGACATAATCCTCGCCGATATTCCCGGCATCATCGAAGGCGCGCACGAAGGCATGGGCCTGGGTATCCGTTTCCTGAAGCATATTGCACGGACCTCCTGCCTGGCCTTTCTGATCGACCTTTCCGACGATGCCTGGGAAAAGAATTTTTCCATCCTCAAATCGGAACTTGAGTCCTTTTCGCCAGGGCTTGCGCGCAAACCGCGCCTTCTCATCGGTACAAAACTCGACCTCCCCGAAGCCGAGGAACGTTTCGATGCTTTCCGCGCCGCGAACCCGACGGAAACCGTATTCGGTATTTCGGTGTTTTCGGGCCGGGGCATCGACGAACTGAAAGAAGCGTTTTTCAAGAGCGTAGTCGATGCCGAAACGGCCAGGAACGCCATAGCCAGAGCGACGCCGGACGAAGATGATTTTTTCGGACTGGACGACAGCGACGACAGCGACGACGGGAGCCTTTGACGGTGAAAACCCTGCTTTTCGGAGGGTCTTTCAATCCTCCCCATATGGGCCATCTCATTCTGGCCGACGAAGCGATGAAGGAATTCGCCTACGACAGGGTGCTGTTTGTTCCCGCATGGAAACCGCCGCACAAGGAAATTCATTCGGATCCCGGGCCCGAAACGCGACTTGAAATGCTGCGCTCGGCCTGTGAAGGCCAGGACGGCTTCGAAGTCGAGGACTGTGAAATACGGCGTGCCGGCATTTCATATTCGATAGACACAGTCCGATATCTTGTCGCGGCGGGAAAACTCGAAGCAGGGCCGGGCTTTCTTTTCGGAGCCGATCTTGCCGAAGACTTCGGCGCCTGGAAGGAAGCCGATGCGCTGGCGCGCGAGTGTCGCCTTATCCTCATGCGCCGCGATGACGAAGAAATATCCAACTTCCCCTGGCCTCACCTCGAACTTCGCAATTTCGACCTGCCTCTGTCCTCGTCGCTGGTGAGAAGCAGAATAGCTTCCGGCGGCGCATGGAAATACCTCGTGCCGCCAGGAGTGAGGCGCATCATCGAAAACCGCGGACTGTATGGATATCGCTGAAGCCATCACCGCCGTCGAGGCGGAGATACAGACAACACTGTCGCCGAAGCGGGCCGGGCATTGCAGGCGCACCGCCGCAAGGGCAGCCGAACTCTGTACCGTGTTCGGCATCGATCCTTGCAGGGGAACGCTCGCAGGCCTTGCGCACGATATGTGCAGGGAGCTGCCCGCCGCGGAGCAGTGGCGGCTCGCGAAGCGCCTTGAATCACGGGCCAACGGTTCCTATCTGACGGAATCATTGCGGGAAGATCCGCTGTTCGCCGACAAAATCGTACATGGACCTGCCGCCGCCGAAAGACTCATCGCGGATTTCGGTATCGACGATTCCGAGTTGCTGGAGGCCGTGGCGCTTCACAGTCTGGGCGATCCCGCAATGCGTCCGCTCCCGGCGGTGCTTTTCATCGCCGACAAAACGGAGCCGGGACGAGGCAGATGGTCTCCGGAAAAAACGGAAACTCGCAGTCCGGGCGAACTCCGGATACTGCTCGCCGCCTGCGTCGAATCGTCCATTGCCTGGCTTGAAGCGAAGGGGGCTACGGTTGCCCGAAGGAGCCGGGACCTGTACAATGCGCTGAAAGCGGAAACCCGACAAGAATGAAACCGATAGCGTTCGATAAAAGCATAATCCTCCTCCTTGTGATCGTGCTCCTTTTCGGAGGCACCGTAGGCTTCGCGGTGCTTTCCCTGCGCGCCGACGAAGTGGGGCGCGCCATGAAGGAAGACAGGATAATGAACATCGCCGTGATCGTCGAAATGGGCGGGAAACCAGTATCGACGCAGGTTTTCATGTTCTACCCGTCGGGCGGCCGCGGAGCGCTTCTGGATGTTCCGGGTGAAACGGGCGTGATCCTGCAGAGGCTCAAGCGCATGGACCGGATCGATGCGGTCTATTCCCCGGGCAAACCGGTTGCCTATGTCGAAGAGCTGTCCGCCTTTCTGGACACTTCCATCGACGGCTGGATCGTACTGGATGAAAAGGGGCTCGTTCACGCCGTGGACATCATGGACGGCCTTGAACTTTTCATCCCCGCCATGGTGCTTCAGGAGGGCGAAAATCCGGTCAGGCTTCCGGGCGGCGCCGTCGTTCTGGACGGAGACAAGGTGCTCCAGTACGCCCGTTACAGGGAAGACGGAGAAAATGACAGCGATGTCGTGGCGAGGCGCCATAAGCTGTTTCAGTCGATCGTGAAACGAATGGCGGAAAAAGGCGCCACTCTGCGGCGCAAGGACGTATTTCCGTCCTTTTCAAAAACCATGAAGAGCAATCTGAGCGAGGAAGCGAGAATCCGTCTGCTCTCCGAACTTTCGAACCTGGACGCGGACAGGCTCATTCTGCAAAGGATCACGGGCAATTATCGCACGGTGGACAACCAGACGCTCCTGTTTCCCCATTATGACGGCGAGCTCGTGCGCGATATCGTAAAGCAGACGCTGAATGCGCTCGCCAGTTCTTCGCAGGGCCCGGCCGGCAACAAGATTTTTACGGTCGAGATACTGAACGGCACCGCCAACAAAGGGTTGGCGTCCAGAACGGGAGAGATTTTCCAGAGTTTCGGCTATGAAGTAGTGGCGGTAGGCAATGCCGAACAGGACAGCCAGGAAAAAACCCTGGTGCTGGACCGGTACGGGGACTCCGAAACGCTCGCCAATATCGCTGCGGTAATCAAATGTGAAAACACGGCGCAGGCGCCCGAAGTGACCGAAGGCGTGGTAGCGGATTTCACCATCATTCTTGGAAAGGATTTCGACGGGAGGTACTGTGCCCAATAGCAAGACCCTCGCATTCGGCATAGCGGAAACGCTCGCTCTCCATTCGGGCGGCGATGTAGTCGTTCTGGACATGGCCGAAGCTTCGGGATGGACCGATTATTTTGTGGTGGCGACCTCGACGAGTTCGGTACACCTTCACGGACTCGCGCGATTCGTCGGCGAACATTGCGCGCAAGAGGGCGTCAAGCCGCTCAACAAACCCGATTCCGCGCAGGATCAGACCTGGGTTCTTATCGATCTGGGGGATGTCATCGTACATCTCATGAGCGCGGACTCCCGCGCTTTTTACGATCTCGAAAAACTGTGGTTCAAGGCGCAGGCGACCAGGGTCGAATCGCCCGGACCCGTAGTTCCGGACAAGCCCTGACAATGAAAAACGCCCCTTTGGGGGCGTTTTTCATTGTCGGCCCCTTCCGGGGCGTTTTTCATTGTCGGGGCCGGAAGCCGATCAGGCAGGATCAGGGCTCCGCACTCGGGCGGCGCCGGAAAAAATCCGCGCGGCGGCCTCAAAAGCGGAAACAGGGGAGAACTTACTCTTCCAGGTCCTCGTAGTCCATATCGTCATCATCGTAATCGAACTCTTCATCGTCATCGTCGTCCGCATCGTCGTCATCATCGAAGTCGTCGTCGTCATCGTCGAAATCATCGTCAAAATCGTCGTCGAAATCCTCGTCGCTCTCTTCGTCTTCGTCGTCGTCGAAGCCGTCGTCTTCGTCGTCGTCGAAGCCCTCATCGAAGCGCACGGGAGAACGGAGAACGAAGCCGAATTTTCCTGCCGATAAGCCAGCGACCCTTACGAGCTCAAATTCCGTGACTTTTGACGGCGCGGATTCGCCGTAAATGGGGCTCATCTGTTACTCCTCCCTCGGTAGTCCGGGACAACTGAAATCGCCGATCGGGCGTACTATGCAGAGCGCCGAAGCGGACGTCAATACCCAAGGCAACGAAAATCTAAAGAGCATCCGCCGATATGTCAACTACGAATCGACATAGAATCGCAAAGTCAAGGCGAAGTTTATGGCGAAGTTTATCGGGAAGCGGGTTTTGCACAAGTCCTTTCGGGGTTTGACACGGAAGGCCATGGCGAGGTAAAGTTCCGCGCTGTGACGGGCTCGATCGGCATCGACGCATCCGCGAAAATAAACCTGCACCTGCGTGTGCTGGGCCGTAACGCGGATGGTTTCCATGGAATCGAAAGCCTATTCCAGACGGTGGGTCTCAGCGATCGCATCGTCGTGAGATCTTTGAAAAATACCGACATATCGGTCGAAGGCAAATTCGACTGCAGACCGGAATCGACGACAGTATACCGTGCCGCCGCCGCTTTTTTGGCGGCAGCCGGAATCAGCCGGGGAGTACGCATCGAAGTCGCCAAGAAAATACCCGCAAAGGCCGGCTTGGGCGGCGGGTCCGCGGACGCGGCGGCGGTGCTGAAAGCCCTGGATCTGCTGTTCGGCACAGGGCTCGGCGATGCGCGCGACCCGCAGAGCGGGGATTCCCGCCTGGCGAAAATAGGCGCAAGCATCGGTTCGGATGTTCCGTTTTTCCTGGGGGAAGCCGCGGCGATCGTTTCCGGAAGGGGCGATAGAATACGCGGCATAGCGCCCCGCAGGGATTTGGGCATAGTGCTCGTCGAACCACGGTTCGGAAGTTCCACGGCTGAAGCCTATGCGGTTCTCGATGCAGCCAGAGCGGCCGGTTTTCGCCCGGAGCGGGGATTCATCCCGACGCTCGACGGACCCGACGGAATGGAATCGGAATATCGGAATGATCCCGCAAGCTGGAGATTCTTCAACGATTTCCAGGATGTGCTGGGTGCGAAAAATTCCGCCTATGGCCGGATGGGAGCCGCTTTGGCCGGAAGCGGCGCGGCGTTTGCCGCGCTCTCCGGTTCCGGCTCATCTTTTTTCGGCATTTACGGATCTCCGGACGCGGCTCATGCCGCAGCCGGAGAGCTCCCTTCGCGATTTCGGGCTATGGGGTTTGGGGAATCGGAGGTTCCGTATATCCATGTACTTGAGACGCTTGCGTCCCCGCTTGCGCTGGTTTAGACTTCCGGAGCGAAGGACCAGCATCAGGTCAAGGAGCGTCCAGGCATGGAAATCACGGACATCCGCATCCGGAAAGTGCCGTCCGAAGGCAAGCTGAAGGCCTACGTGACCGTTACTTTCGATGAGTGCTTCGTCGTTCACAACGTGAAAGTCATAGAGGGAAAGACGGGTGTCTTCATCGCCATGCCGAGCAGGAAGACAAAGGCCGGCGAATATAAGGATATCGCCCATCCGATCTGTCCCGAGTTCAGGACAAAACTGCAGGACAGCATTCTTCGGGCGTACGAGAATGCCCCCGACAGTGACGAAGGAGTGCCGGTGTTCGATTGAAGCAATACGCCGTCCGAAGGCCGGCGCTATCGCATATTGTGGGACGTCGGCAAGCGGTAAGCCTCCGGATTTTGGTTCCGGCATTCGCAGGTTCGAATCCTGCCGTCCCAGTCCGAAACAGACAAGAACGCAAGGAGTATATGGAAATGGAACATTTCGTCATCAACGCATCCAACCGCGAGCTCACCACCAAGGGTGGCTTGCGCCAGAACAGGATCTCGGGCAAGATTCCCGCGGTCGTGTACGGTTCGGGAAAGGCCGCGCGCCCCATCCTTGTCGACGAGAAAGAATTCCTCAAGGCTCTCGCCAGCATCACCGAAAGCACCATCATCGACCTTGATGTCGAAGGCAAGAAAGTCCAGGCCTTCGTCAAAGAACGCCAGCGCCATGCGGTCACCCAGCAGATTCTCCATATCGATTTTCTCGAAGTCGTCAAGGGCAAGTTGCTGCATGCCAGAGTGCATCTCCACCTCGTCGGCATTCCCGCCGGCGTTCGGGAGGGCGGCGTACTCGAAAACCCCGCACACGAAATCGAAGTCGAGTGCGATCCTTCCGTTCTTCCCGAGAAGATCGACGTCGACGTTACCGAACTTCAGGTGAACGGCGTTATCCATGTGCGCGATCTGTCCATCGCGGCCGGTGTAAAGGTGCTGTCCAGCCCCGAACTGGTCGTGGCCATGGTCAAATTCGCACGCGCTGAAGAGGTTGCCGAGCCCGAAGTCGCCGCCGTACCCGCCGCAGAAGCGGCTGCGGGCACCGCGGGCGCCGCGCCCGCGACTCCTGCCGCTCCCGCGGAACCGGAGAAGAAGTAACGGTCCGATCTCCCGAAGCTTCGGTCATTTCATTCCTCGAGCACCTGGACATCGGTCCGGGTGCTCTTGTCGTATCGGCATATTCCGGCGGCAAAGATTCGGCCACCCTGCTTGCCGTCCTGGCGAGGATCGCGCCGGCGAAAAATTTCCGACTCAGGGCTCTCTATATCGATCATGGCCTTCGCCCGAAAGAGGAACTTGCGTCGGAAAGAGCCACGATCACGGCGAATTGCTCCTTTCTGCGCGTTCCGCTCACCATCGCTACGATACACAGGGGAGCGATAGCCAACATGGCGGAGCAGACCGGATGCGGGATCGAAGCCGCGGCGAGAGCCTATCGTTACAATGCATACCTCGCCGTGGCCGGACGGTTCGGAGCGGTCTATGTGGCGACGGGGCATACCGCGGACGACCAGGCCGAGACCCTGCTCATGCGATTTTTGCAGGGATCCGGTCCCGAAGGCGCACAGGGTATCCCCGCGTGCAGGCCGCTCGGTGCGGGCGGAGTCCGGCTGATCCGGCCCATGCTGGATCTTGCGAGATCTGATGTGGAAACATACCTTTCTGCAAGCGGGCTGGCTTTTTCGGAAGATTCGACGAATGCTTCGACCCTATACAAACGCAATAAAATAAGGCACACCGTAGTTCCCGCCCTGGATGCTTCGTTTCCGGGATGGAAAAAGGCTCTGTCCCTCGGCGCGGAGAAAGCGCGATCGGACGCTGAAAGCCTGTCCGCTTCGGCCAATGCGCTTATTGGCACTGTCCGCAAAGGCAGGGTGAGCATCGATCTTGCCTCTTTCATGGCCGCCCCCGAGGCGATCCGGATCAGAAGCCTGCTGATCGCGGCCGGAAAGGCTACGGGAAAAGAAAGGCTTTCCTGGCGGGCGGCCCGAGCGGCCGCATCGGCCATTGCGCACGGGAGCAAAAGGTACGATTTTCAGTGCGTTCGATGCCGGATCAGGGATGGTGTTCTGTATGTGGCGCGCGCACTTGATTTTCCGCGGTCGCAAGGCTATTTTTTCATCGTCGACGGCGCGGGGAAATGTCGTATGGGACTGCTTAGCCTGTATGCCGAGTGGTTCCACGAAGCCGATTCCGTTTCCGGCCGCGATATGGCAAAACAGCCGTTGCGCGACGGTCTGCGGGGCGGGACCTTCGCTTTCCCCCTGATAGTACGGACCAGGCGTCCGGGTGACGAAATCAGGACCGAAGCGGGGACTGTTCGTGTAGACGAGCTTTTGTCCGCGTGGAAAATTGCCCCCCGGTTGCGGGATGTTGTGCCTGTAATCGAGGACAGAAACGGCATAGTAGCGGTTTTGCCCGCTGCCCTGTATGGTGCGGACTGCCCGCGTGCACGGTTCCGCAAGGGTTTGTGCGACGAAGCCGCCGATATATTCCGTATTCGAATCAAAGGAGCGATGGGCCCATATGGAAAATGACGACAAAAACGGCAGTCCCCAGAAGCGGCCCGAGCAGAGGCCCGAGGGACCTGGGCGGGCGAACAAGGCCGCTCTTGCCGTATTTCTCTCGCTTGCCCTGCTCTTTTCGGCGTTTTTCCTCTTCAACGACACTTCGTCGACCAGGGAAATCCCTTATTCAGCATTTTTAACCCATCTGGAGCTGGGCGAGGTCGATTCCGTCATCGTGATGGATCAGTCCGCCATCAAAGGCACCCTGATCGGAAAATCGGGAGTCGAGTCGCAATTTACGACCCAAATTCCCTATATCGATATGGGACTTATCGACAGATTGCGTGAAAAGGGTGTGAAGGTGTCGGGCGGCTCCAAGGGCGCCACGCCCATCCAGATCTTTCTGGAATTGACGCCCTGGCTTTTCGCGATTTTCCTCATCTGGATAATGCTCAAGCAGATGCAGGGCAACAACAAGGCGTTCAGCTTCGGGAAAAGCAAGGCCAAGCGCTATGTCGAGCCCAGCAAGAAAATCACCTTTGACGATGTCGCCGGGCAGAAAGAAGCCAAATACGAACTCATGGAAGTTGTGGATTACCTCCGCAATCCGCAGAAGTTCGTAAAAATGGGCGCCAGGATTCCCAAAGGCGTGCTTCTCGTGGGGATGCCCGGCACGGGCAAGACCCTGATCGCCAAAGCGGTCGCCGGCGAAGCGAATGTTCCCTTTTTCCACATGTCGGGCTCCGATTTCGTCGAGATGTTCGTGGGTGTAGGCGCAAGCCGGGTCCGCGATCTGTTCGAGCAGGGGCGAAAGAGCGCGCCCTGCATCATATTCATCGACGAACTGGATGCAGTGGGGCGAACTCGCGGCGCCGGTTACGGCGGCGGACATGACGAACGCGAACAGACGCTGAACCAGATGCTCGTTGAAATGGACGGATTCGACACCAAGGACGGTGTCATGATCCTCGCCGCCACCAACCGGCCCGATGTTCTCGATCCGGCGCTTCTCCGCCCCGGACGATTCGACCGTCAGGTAATGGTTGCGATGCCCGACGTACAGGAACGCGAGGCGATTCTCAGAATTCACATGAAAAACATTCCCATCGCTGACGGCGTGGACGTAAAGCGCGTGGCCAAGTCCACTCCCGGCACATCGGGCGCCGATCTCGCCAACCTCGTGAACGAAGCCACTCTTTTCGCCATCCGGAAGGAGAGGACTACCGTCATAATGGAGGATTTCGAAGACTCGCGCGACAAGATACTCATGGGTGTCGCCAGGAAAAGCCTGGTGATCGCCGAAGACGAGCGCAGGGCTACGGCTGTCCACGAATCCGGCCATGCTCTTCTCCACTACTTCCTGCCGAACGCGGATCCCTTGCATAAAGTCACCATTGTGCCGCGCGGCAGAGCTCTCGGCCTCGCGCTTTCCCTGCCCGAAAACGACAGTTATTCCCGTACGCGGAGCTGGCTGACGGATAGAATGGTCATCATGTACGGGGGCTACGCGGCCGAGCGCATGGTATACGGCGAGACGACGACGGGCGCTTCCCAGGACATACGCCAGGCCACGGACTTTGCGCGCAAGATGGTCTGCGAATGGGGCATGACCGAGGATATGGGCCCGGTCGCCTATGGCCAGGAAGAAGAGCCGATCTTCATCGGCAAGGAAATCGCCCAGCACAAGGACTATTCGGAGGACACTGCCCGGCGCATCGATGCGGCGATCAAAAACCTCATCGATGAAGCTCTGGCCAAGGCTACACGGATTCTGGCCGAGGAAAAGGCGAAACTCGATATGCTTTCCGAAGCTTTGCTCCTGCGCGAGACACTTGAAGACAGGGATGTGCGCAAGCTTCTCGGTTTCCCGATAGCAGGGGAGGCCGCCTCGTCCCCGGCCTAGGGACAGGCTGTGCACGGCGCCCGATATGCCGCTTATCGCGATAGTTGAAGACGAATCGCTCGTTTCCCTCGATATCGCGAGAAGTCTGGCCAAAGCGGGCTATGCGGTCGCCGGACCCTGGAATTCGGCCGAAAGTTGCCTGCGTTCCCTTGATGAAGGGGTAAAACCCGACCTTCTGCTTGTCGACATCAGGTTGTCGGGCGACATCGACGGTATCGAACTGGCCCGTACGTTTTCGGAGCGGAATGGACCGGGCGCGGTCTTCATCACTGCGCACTCGGATGATGCGACTCTGGTTCGGGTCAATGCGGCGCAGCCGCTGGGCTATCTGCTCAAGCCTTTCGGCGAGAGGGAATTGCTCGGAACCGTCGGGATCGCCCTTTACCGGGCGGGGATGGAACGCAAACTCAAAGAGAGCGAACTCCGTTACCGGACTCTTTTCGAACGAAGCATTTCGGCGAGATTCCTTTGCGATTCCAACGGTTTCTTTACGGGTATGAATGAGGCTTTCTCCGCGCTCTGCGGACCTTCTCCGACGTCATTCCGCGCACTGCTGGGCGATGAAACGCTGTGGGACAGGATTTTATCGTCGATAGCCGGATACGGGCGCTTCGGCCCCGAAGAACTCGGTCTCGTCACGGATGAAGGCCGGGAAATCAGGGTTCTCGCTTCACTGGCTTCGCTGGGAGAAGAGGGCAAGGGTACAGTTTCGCTGCAGGGCGAACTGGTCGATCAGACCGAAGCGGCCGCTCTCAGGGATGCGGTGGCGCAAGTCCAGAAAATGGAGGCGATGGGCAGGCTCGCGGGCGGCGTCGCCCACGATTTCAACAATGTGCTCACCGCCATTATGGGGCATGCCAATCTTCTCCGCTTTGGACTGAATGCGGATGCTGACCGGTCCGTTTTCGAGGATTTGGACGGAATCATGCACGCGGCCGGGAAAGCGTCGGGCATTACGAAGCAACTGCTCGCTTTTTCAAGGAAACAGCCCAATTCGCCGCGTGATATCGACCTTTCGCACGAAGTCGATGCGTCCGAAAAAATGTTCAGGCGTTTGGCCGGGGAAGCTATCCTGCTCACGGTAGAAAAGGGACAGGACATCCCCGAAGTACGCGCGGATCCGGTGCAAATCAGCCAGACTCTCATCAATCTCGTCGTGAACGCGAGGGACGCGCTTGAGGGCAGGACCGACGGGATCATCTCGATCACCGTCGAAGGGCGAAGCCTGGAGAAACCCCGCCGTATCGGAAACCGGGAACTTGCCTCAGGCAGATATGCCGTGCTGGAAGTGGCTGACAACGGCAGCGGTATGCCGGAATCGGTCGCGGCAAAAGTATTCGAACCGTTTTTCACGACAAAAGCCGAGGGCAAAGGCACGGGCCTGGGGCTCTCCATCGTCTATGCAGCCGCCGTCGCCTCGGGCGGCGCGGTTGGGCTCGAAACCGCACCGGGGCAGGGGAGCCGCTTTTCGATATGGCTGCCCGCCGCACCGCGACAGGCCGGCGCCGATGAAGCCGTGGACGGAAAAAAACGCGGAACCCTTGCGGCGGCGGGAGCGGCCGTAAGCGGAACCGCAGGCGTAGGCGCGAGCGCAAGTTCAGACATAAGCCCAAAATTGGGCGCAAACTCGGGCGCAAGCGTAACCGACGGCGCCGTGAAATCGTCACCGGCCTCTTCGGAATTCGCCGATCCTGCGGATGCGATCGCAGCCCTGCGTTTGCCGGACGGGCTCAGGATTTTGCTGGCGGACGACGAGGAAATCGTGCTGGGCAGCCTTTCGCGGATTCTGTCGCGCGCCGGAGCGGTCGTCAGGGCGGTCCGCAATCCGGGAGAAGCCATTCTCGCCGCCGAGCGCGAATCGTATGATCTTCTCATCAGCGACGTTATCATGCCCTTTATGAACGGTTTCGATCTGGCGAAAAGGCTGAAGGAGAGCGGGAAGACTGCTTCCTCGCTCTTCATCACGGGAAACCCGGGCGTAGACAGGAAAATGGCGGGAGATTCGGAACTACTGGAAAAACCTTTCGAAGCGGAAGACTTTTTGCGTGCGGTTTTGCGGGCGATCTCCCGGTAGCACTGCGCGCGTATACCCGATAAGCCCGGCAGGATCGACAGGACCGACAGGACCGATAAGCCCGACAGGATCAACAGGATCAACAGGATCAACAGGATCAACAGGACGCGGCTTTCAGTTCGCCCTATCCTGGCCGGATCTTCCAAGCACCAGATCGTACAATAAGCTTTCGGCTTCCATCTCTTTGCTCGACCCGAAAAGGCGGGAAGAACGGGGAGTCTGCAAGGGGATATCGGCGATAACGCGAGCGGGTCTCGGAGAGAGAACCAGGACACGATCCGCGAGATAGACCGCTTCCTGGATATCGTGCGTCACCATGAGGGTGGTGCGCCGCTCTTCATCCCAAAGACGGGAAAAAAGATCCATGAGATCGATGCGGATTTTCAGATCGACCGACGAAAAAGCCTCGTCCAGAAGCAGAACGCGGGAAGGGAAAGCGAAGGCGCGTGCCAGTGAAAGGCGCTGGCGCATTCCTCCGGAGAGTTCGGGCGGCTTCGATGCGGCGAAAGCGGAAAGGCCGGAGGCCGCAAGGTATCGATCCGCACGCTCCGCCCGGAAAGAGGCATCGGGAAGCCCGGAAAGCGCGAACAGGATATTCGCTTTTGTGTCGAGCCAGGGCAGAAGGCGAGGGTCCTGAAACGCATAGGAGAAGGTGGAACCGGGGAAACCTTCGATTTCGCCGGAATCGGGTGTGATGAGACCGGCCGCTATGTTCAGGAGAGTGGTTTTACCGCAGCCCGAAGGGCCCAGGATGGCGGTCACCGAGGATTCGGGGAAGTCGGCGTCGATGCCGTCCAGAACCCGCAACGCCTCGAAGGATTTCCGCACTTCATGCATACGCATCGTCATGCGGTTTCCTCACGGCCGTAACCCGGACGGCGGGGCACCAGACGCCCCAGCAGGAACTCGGTTATTCCGCATAGAGCGACCGTAGTGACTGCCCAGGCGAATACATGTGCGGTTTCGAGCGACAGCCGCGATTCCTGCATGCCCGTTCCCAGGGCGAATGCGGGCTGACTCAGGACTTCTCCGGCTACGACCACTTTCCAGCAAAGGCCGAGCGCATTCTTTGCGCCGGAAGCCAGATGGGGACCCGCGGCGGGTATGCGCAGACGGGCGAAGCGCACACGCGCAGGCACGCCGAAAAGTTCCGCCATTTGCAGGAGCCCCTGGTCGGCTGCGGCCATGCCTGCGCGCATGGCGGTATGAAAGACGGGAAACGCCATCAGAATGGCGCAGAACACGGGAACTGCGTTTGATGGAAACCAGAACATGGCCACCAGAATGAGCGCGAGTACGGGCGTGGCGCGGGTCGTAGTCAGGATCGGCGCGAGAAATCTTTCCATGAAGGGCGAAAACGCGGATACGGAACCGGTCAAACCGCCCAGGGCGAGGCTGAGTATGAATGCGGCCGCCACTCTGCCGAGCGTGCCTGCAAGCGCCGAACCGAAATGGGGATCGGCAAGAAGATCGCCCAGGGCGGCGCCCACTTTTACGGGGGACGGGAGGATCAGATCGCTGCCGACAATTTTCGCAGCAAGGCTCCAGACAAGGATCGCGGAAAGAACCCCCAGAGGGCCAGCGAGACGAAGCCATGATTTGGGCCGTCTGACGGTCACGGGAGGATTCGCTCCGCCTGCCTTGCGCACGTAAAACCTCCCTTTAAGTCAGGGCCGGGCCGGAATGGAGGCGTAGAAGCCTGAATCCGGGAGCTTGCCGCCTATGGATGCGGGTTCGTAACCGAGGAATATTCCGAGCAGACCTTCGAGTTCGGGACGCGCTTCGGCCATTTCCTCGAATTTGTAGTTGGATTTGGGGATCGCCGCGGCGGCGATAGCGGCTTTCATGCCCAGATCGAGAGATTCGGCCAGTTTGCCCGTAGCTTCGGGTTGGGCGACTGTTTTGGCCACGGAAGCACGATACGCGTCGAGAAAAATCCTGAGCCCCTTCGGGTTGGAATCGGCCAGGATCGACGAGACGACGAGAAGCGACATCGGATACCCCTTCAGGCCGGTAGCGGCCGTCCAGAGACTGTCCAGGTCGATTGGAGACCGCAAACCGGGCGCAAGAAGCAAGGCTTGCGTCGCAAACGGCTCGGGAAGTACGGCCTGGGATATACGACCGGCCGCCAGGGCGGCGGCCGCTTCCGGGTATGCGAGATTATAGCTCGCCGTATAGTCTTCCTGGGCCTTCAACCCTTCGCGGTCCATGAGAAAGCGAAAAAGATAGTCGGGCGTGGCTTTCTGGCCGGCTATCGCGATCGACTTGCCTCTCAGGTCCGCCGGTGAATTCAGGGAGGGATCGGAAGTGAGGAAACGGACCATTCCGCCGCCCACGACCGCGACCGCGCGAATCCTGGCGCCGGAATTATAGAGCTTTGCCGCGAGGTTGATCGGGAGGACTGCTACATCGATTTCGCCGGAAAGCAGTTTTGCGGTGACCAGATCGGCTCCCGAGGCGGTCGAGAAGGTAAGCGCGGCTCCCGGTATCGCGGGCGGATCGCTCATGAGCCATGCGGCAGCGATTCCGGAAGGGCCCTTGAGGATCGAAACGGCCATATCCATTTTCGCATCGCGTGTTTGCGCCGAAAGCGGCGAAGGAGTTGCCAGCAGAAGGGCTGCGATCAGACCGAAGGCTCCGATAGCCCGGGAACGCGAACTCATATTGTTTCTTCCTTTCCGTCCGCCGTCGAAAGAAGGGTTTTCAGTCGGTTTTCGTCTATGCGAACGAACAAGTTTTTTTCGAGGGTCGGAATAACCAGTCCCTTGGGGCCGGTTTTTGCCCTTCGCAAGTATTTGGCGAAAGTGTAATAGAGATCGCCCGCGCCCTCGTTCCTTGCCTTTGAATAGTACAACGCCAGCGTTCCTGCGTCGAGGAGGACGGGCAGGGGGATCGTCTTGCCCTTGCGTGCCTTGATGAACACATAGGACCCGGCGCGGTCCCGCGCGTGCATCCACATATCCGAACCGCGAACATGCCGCCGCAGAAGGTCGTCGTTTTCGACGCCCGAACGGCCGACGAGAATAGTCCAGCCGTCGATTTCGAACGAAAGTCCGGGGTAGCGCCGGACCGCTTTTTCGCGGACGGTTCCCGCTTTGGAAAGCATTTTTGCGATGGCGAAGGGGTCTTTTTCGGCTTCGGCCCTGGCGATCCATGCGTCGGCGGCTTCGAGCGTCTGGCGCGAGCGCGCAAGCTCCTCTTCGACCTCGGCGAGGCCGGAAGATGCCTTGCGATAGCGTTCGTAGTACTCCTGCGCGTTGGCGACATTGCCGAGCGAGGGGTCGATGCGTACCGACAGATCTCCGCCGCGGTAGAAGTCCTGGACTGTGACGAAGGTTTTGCCGGCCCGGGAACCATCCGCTTCGGGAAGCTGGTAGCCGGCCATCAGAATGTCGCCTATCTGTTTGAACCGTTCGGCGTCCCTGAATTCCGCCGCCCTGGATTCGAATTCCGCGATGCGGTTTTCCAGGGAACGCTTGCGGCGCTCATATCGTTCCTTCGCGGTTTCAAGCAGCTTTTCCCGGGAAACACCTTCGCCGCGTTCCGAATAGTATGCTTCGATGCGCTTGTCGAAGCTTCCTTCGCCAGGCAAATCCCGCACTTCGAAACGCTTCGGCGGCTTTTCAGGATCGCCCGCGGCGGCATGCGGCGCGGGCGCGAGCGATTCCTCGATGAGGCAGGGCGCGCCTGAAATTTCGCCGCGGGCGGGCCTGCGCGCGAGCACGTCGACGATACGGCCTTCCGAATCGGCGAGTATCATATTGCCGGCGCCGCTCCAGAGCCGCACATAAAGGCTATATCGCTGCGTTTCGCCGGGATTTTCGGAGTCGGGAACCGAAACGGTGAAATGAATGATGCGCTCGCCGCCCAGCTGCTGCACTTCATCGATGTGGCCACCGCGCAGGCGGGAGCGCAGGCATTCCATGAAGCGCAGGGGGCGTTCGTTCTTGGCGGGCAGGGACGAAAGGGAATGGATCCGGCAGGCGCCGTGGGCGATGCTCACCAGAATATCCAGGGCTCTTCCTCCGCCATACAGGCAGAGAACGATCGTGTCGTACGAGGGCTGCAGCACGCGCTCGATCTTCATGCCTTCGAGATCAAGCTCCCCGAGTATTAGATCGATCTCCTTGTGGTTGAGGGACATCGGATTTCAGGCGCCGTGGCAGTGTTTGTATTTCTTGCCCGACCCGCAGGGGCAGGGATCGTTCCGTCCGACTTTTACGCCTTGCCGCACTACCGTGGCGGTATCGGGAGTCGAGGCGGCGGATACCCGCGAACCCGTAGGCCTTTCGGATATGGACGCCGCCTGTGGTCTGGCGGACTCGGAGCCCGAGAACTGCCCGCTCTGTTCGTGCGCGGTTACCGCAGCCGCCGCGACGGGCTTTGCGCGACGCTCTTCCGGTCCCTGGATGCGTACCAGGAAAAGGCGGGAAGCGATGGTCATGCGTATGGAATCGACCAGCTGTTCAAACATGTCCGAGCCCTCGATCTTGTATTCGAGGAGAGGGTTTTTCTGGGCGTAGGAACGCAGATACACGGCTTCGCGCAGGCCTTCCATGCTGTCCAGGTGATCGAGCCATTTATTGTCTATCGCCTGCAGGTACTGGAAACGTATGAAATTGTTGAGATTGTCCTCGCCGGCGAAGCTTTTCTTGGCTTCGAGATCGGCGTCGAGGCGTTCCGAGAGCTGTTCGCGCAGGCTTTTTACGCCATGCGAATCGGAAGGTCCATGTGCCTTGACGGCCGAGGTGATCTGGACAGCGGTCATTTCGATGGCGAAAGTGTCGCGGAGCCATGCGGAAAAATCGGCGGCGTTCATGGCGCCGTCTTTTTTGCCCGCCAAACCGGCTTCGAAGGCTGTCACCGCCTCGTCCATCATAAGGGCGGCGGCTTCGCGCACCCTGATCTGCAGGTCCGAAGCGCGCAGGATCTCATCGCGCTGCTGGTAGATATAGCCGCGCTGCTTGTTGAGCACATCATCGTATTCAAGCAGATGCTTGCGTATTTCGAAGTTTCTTTCCTCGACTTTTTTTTGCGCGCTTTCTATCGTGCGGTTGAGCAGGGGATGGTAGATGGGTTCGCCGGGTTTCATGCCGACTTTGCTCATCATGCCCTTGAAGTTTTCGCCGCCGAACAGGCGCATGAGATCGTCGTCGAGCGAAAGGAAGAAGACGGATTTACCCGGGTCGCCCTGACGGCCGGAACGTCCGCGGAGCTGGTTGTCGATGCGCCGCGATTCGTGGCGTTCCGTACCCAGAACGTAAAGGCCGCCGAGAGACTGCACTTCTTCGTAGTCACGCCGCCAGGAAGTGTATTCCGCATCGAAAGCGGCGCGGAATTCCTCGGGCGACGCCTCGCTGCCGGCCCGTTTGCGGGCGCGGAAATCGGGGTTTCCGCCCAATTTGATGTCCGTGCCTCGCCCGGCCATGTTGGTGGCAATGGTTACCGAGCCTTTGGCGCCGGCTTCGGCTATTATCGCCGCTTCCCGGGCATGATTCTTGGCGTTGAGCACTTCATGCCGCACGCCCTTCCGGGTGAGCAGACCGGACAGTTTTTCGGACTTTTCGATCGATACCGTACCGACGAGAATCGGCTGACCCTTCGCGGAGACCTCCGCGATTTCGTTGCAGATGGCGTCGAATTTGTCCGCCTCGTTGAGGAAAACAAGATCGTCTTCGTCATCTCGCACTACGGGCCTATTGGATGGAATAACATTTACATCGAGGTTGTATATTTTATTAAACTCCGGCGCTTCCGTGTCGGCGGTTCCGGTCATTCCGCATATTTTATCATACATGCGAAAGTAATTTTGAAAAGTTATTGTGGCCAAAGTGCGATTTCGGCGCGCAACCTTGATGCGTTCCTTGGCTTCGATGGCTTCATGCAGGCCATCCGAATAACGCCTTCCGTGCAGGATTCGGCCGGTGAACTCGTCGACGATCTGAACCATCCCGTCCTGGACGACGTAATCGACGTCCTTTTCGAAGAGTACGCGCGCCTTGACCGCCTGCGTAAAGTAATGCGCGAACTCGAAATTCCCTTCGTCGAAAAGACTTCCCTTGATCATGCCCCGCTTGTTGAGCAGGTCCTCTATCCTGTTGAGGCCCTGGCTCGTGAACATGATCCGCTTGGATTTTTCATCGATCCGGAAATCGCCTTCGGAGACTTCGCCTTCCTCTTCTTTTGGATATTCGCCCGTATCGGGGTTTTTTTTGACTTCCTCGAGAGAGGCGGCCATGCGGTTGACTTCGCCGACTTTGACAGTGTCGTCGTCCGCCGGGCCGGAAATGATGAGCGGCGTGCGCGCTTCGTCGATAAGTATCGAGTCGATTTCATCCACGATGCAGAAGGAATGACCGCGTTGCACTCGGGATTCGGGCGTCCAGGTCATGTTGTCGCGTAGGTAATCGAATCCGAGTTCATTGTTGGTGCCGTATGTGATGTCGCATGCGTAAGCGACCTTGCGCGCGGGGTTGTCCATGCGGGAAAGAATGCATCCGACGCTCAATCCCAGAAAACGATGGACCTGACCCATCCAGCCTGAGTCGCGCTCGGCGAGGTAATCGTTGACGGTAACGATATGGACGCCTTTTCCGCTGAGGGCATTGAGATATGCCGAAGCGACGGAAGAAAGGGTTTTTCCTTCGCCGGTTTTCATTTCGACGATCTTGCCCTGGTGAAGGACGATACCGCCCATGATCTGCACGTCAAAAGGCCGTTCGCCCAAAACCCGCCGCGCCGCTTCCCGAACCAGCGCGAAGGCTTCGGGCAGGATATCGTCAAGGCTCTCGCCAGCGGAAATCCTTTTTTTGAAGGCTGCGGTCTGTTCGGGAAAAGCTTCCGAGGGCAGGGACATGGCCCAGGGTTCAAAAGCGTTTACTTTATGGAGGAGGGGGAGGAGGGCGCGAATGTCGCGTTCCTTCTTGGAGCCTACGAGCGCCGCGAGGAGATTCATTGCCATGGGCTTGAGGATACTTTCAGAGCCCTTCCGGGTCAAGGTTTGGCGCTCGTTTAGCCTTCCCGCGGCGCCATCGTTGACATGAGACCTGCGCAGGTCCGACAATGTCGCGATGACTTTCCCCCGCAACGCATGCGCGGCGACCAGTTTCGCGCTCTGTATCCTTTTCTCCATACTTTTCTCCTTCGCCTCCTGCTCGGGGAAAAGCGAACTGCGCGGAGCCCAGCGGGAAGACCTGTTCGATCTGGCATACGGACCGGGTGAAACGCAGATAGATTTGACGCCCGGCTCGACCGGCGCTCCGCCGGGGAAACTGCGTGTCGCCATGCGCGAAGGCATTTTTCACATTTCGAACGGCCAGGGCGGAAAGCTTTTGCGCCTGTCCTCCTACGGCGATGTCCTGGCCATGTTCTACGATCCCGACCGCGCGGCAACCCCTTTCCTTCTCGCTCCCGCGTCGGAAGAGAACGAAGATCCCGAAACCGCCTCCAGCCGCTATGCGGTGGAGCGCTATGCGGTCGCTCTCGAAGATTTTGCGCCGGGCGACTTGGCCATCGATTCTCTCCAGCGGGTTTACGTTGAAGATCGCCTCCCTGCCGGCGCGAGAGTATACGATGCTGCCTCGAAAGCATGGTGCGACAGAGTGGTGCGGCGTTTCGGCTCAGGCGGGCTCGAACTCTCCTATCTCGGACAGGAGGGGCGCGGCGGAACGCCTTTCCCGGCCATTCTCGGAATTTATGCGGTCGACGGAGACGACATCGTCGTTGTGTCGTCTTCCGAAACAGTCGTGATGGCGCACCGCTTTTCGTCCGAAGGTGTCCTGCGCAACATCGTACGTTTTCCCCGCGACGCATTGCCGCAGTCGGAAACGGTACTCGCCGGACGGGATCCGGGAAAAATCCGGACATACCCCGATGCGGTAATTCCGTCGGGAGACGCCGCGTCGCCGCGCCTGGCCCTGAAATGCGATTACAGCTTCGAAACCGTCGATGCGGCTTCAGGCTCGATCGATTCGATCGACTTCGCGGGTTCACGGATTTTTGAAATCGATATGACTACCGGCTCGATACTCGATGAAATCCCCCTTGCCGATGCGGACGAAGCCGAGCCGGCGCTCAGCCTCCTCGGAAAAATAGGGGAGGCGTACATTCTCGTCGAAACGGCGCCGGAAAGCGGAAACGTGGTGACCTTGCAGCGGATCGGAGCGGACGGAGCCCTGCAACGGCGTTTCCGGCTTGACCTGCCCGCAGGAGCCCTGAGCGTACCCGACATGCGCCTGTCGCCGGAGGGTATTCTCAGCGCTCTCGTGGAAATGCCGGAAGGCATCAAGGTTTCCTATTGGAACCTGGGAAGCCCGGCTTCGGCCGCTGCGGCCTCAAGCCCGAAGGAGCGTTAAGGATGAAAAGGCTGATATCTTGCGCGGAAGCCTCCGCACTGGATGCCGAGACAAAACGCACCGCCGGACTGGACTCGCTGCAGCTGATGGAAAAAGCCTCGCTTCGACTGTGGGACGCGCTCTGCGGGGAGATGCGCTCGCGCGCGCCTCTGCGAATGCCTCCGCATGCACCCCTGGACATGCGGAAAAATTTCGGCCGGGAATTTCCGGAGGATTGCCGCATCGTCGCGCTCTGCGGCAAAGGGGATAACGGCGGCGATGCCATGGCCATGCTCCGGCACGCCAGATTCGAAGGCGGAAACGCTCTGGCGGCGGTATCGCTCGACCAGGTCGAGGGGGGCGCCGCCCTTGCGCAGAAGCGCAGCCTCGAAGCCCTGGGCATACCTGTCCTCTCCTGGAATACCGAGCGCGTGAAGTGCGTCACCGCGCTCGAAAACGCCCAGCTTATTATCGACGGAATCCTGGGAACGGGATTGAAGGGAGCCCCACGGGGAGCGGCCCTCGAAATGATAGAAGCATGCAATGCCGCGTCCGTCAGGCCGGAAAGCCCGCTTGTCGCATCGATCGATCTTCCTTCCGGCGCGGGTGACGGCGCGGAAGCGGATCGCGTCACGGTCCGGGCGGACTTTACCTTGAGCCTCGAGCCCCTCAAGGCGGCCTTGTTCACCCCGGCCGCCGCATCCATACGAGGCCGGCTCATCCCCGTGAGCGGCGTTTTCCCGAACGATGGCCGCGACAGAAGCGCCGTCGCCAGGCTGATCGAATTGAGCGATATCTCGTATTCGGCCGGATCCGCCGCCCCCGACGGATACAAGACCAGCCGTGGAAGGGTCGCCGTGTTCGCCGGTTCTCCCGGCTGCACGGGTGCGGCGAAACTATGCACAAGGGCGGCGCTCGCCGCGGGGGCGGGCTATGTCGCCCTTTTTGCCGACGACGAATTGGCCGGGACCTTTTCCGCCGGCCTCGAAGAAATCATGGTCAGGCCCCGCGGATCGATGCCTTTCGACCCGGAAGCATGGGACCTCATTCTGGTCGGGCCAGGGTGGGGGAAAGGCCCGGACAGAAAGAAGCTCCTGGAGGAACTTCTTGACTCAGGCCTGCCTGCGATTCTCGATGCGGATGCGGTTCCTTCATTCGGCGAACTCCTGCGATCGGGCTACTCTCCGAAAGGCCCCGTCGTGATCACGCCCCATCCCGGAGAATTCGCCGCGTTTTCCGGCATATCCGCCCGGGCGGCGCTCGCGGATCCTGAATCCGCGCTTGAATCCTCAGGATTTCCCGCCGATCTCGCCGTCATTTTCAAGTCCCACATGACCTGGCTGCGGATTCCCGGCGAAGGCCTTTTCGTATGGGAAGGACTGGAACCCGGACTTGCCGTAGCGGGATCGGGCGATGTCCTCGCGGGGCTCGCCGCAGGGCTTGTGGCGACGGCCTTCGCCGCACACGCGAACAACGCAGGCCAGGCATTGCTGACGGCTGTCGCCGTTCACGGCTTCGCGGGTAAACGGTTGCGCCGGACAAAGGGCTGGTTTCCGGCCGGCGACCTCATTCCCGAGGCGGCGCGCATACTGGGGATTCCCGAGAGCCTTGACCCGGGCGAAGGTCAAGACTAGGTTCGACTGTACCAAGCGGAGGTCCAATGCGGAGATCGGTGGCTGCGGTTGCGATCCGCGACGGAAAAGTATTCGTGGCGCAGCGCAATCCGGGCGGAGAACTCGGCATGAAATGGGAATTCCCCGGGGGAAAAGTCGAAGAAGGCGAAGACGACGAGACTGCCTTGCTGCGCGAATTCGCCGAAGAATTCGGTGTGGCCATTTTTCCCCTGGCTCGCCTGGGCGAAATCGGATTCCTGCATAAAGGCGCGGAACGAAGGCTCTGCGCCTGGCGCATCCGTATCGAGCCGGAGAGCTTCCTCGAACTGAGGGAACACATGGACATCGACTGGGTCGATCGTGAAGCCCTGAAGCGGCTCGATCTGGTGGACTCCGACCGACAACTGCTGCCTTTCATCGAACCGGCCCTGGAATCAGTCCCGGAATCCGGGACTGATTCGACCGATTCCTGAATTGCCGCAAGCTCAGACTTCGGATTCTTCGCCGTCCTCCTGATCCAAGTCCTCCAGAACCGCTTCGCCTTCGTCTTCGGGTTCGCTGAGCAGCCGCTGGACCTTCGCCTGCATTCTGTCCAGATCTTTTTTCAGGCCCTTGGAGAGCTTCATCCCTTCCTCGAACACATCGAGCGCTTCTTCGAGGGGAATATCCGGTTCCTTGATGCGTTCGGCGAGCGATTCGAGCCGATCTAGCCTCTTTTCGAAATCCTTCATTTTCGGACCTCCCGAACCTGTGCCGTACTTTCACCCTTCGCAAACCGTATGTCGACCATATCGCCCGGAATGAGCGAGCGGGCATCCCTCAAGGCCGAGCCCGCAGGAATCCCGGGCAAGGCCTCTTTCCTGCGAACGACCGCATAGCCGCGTTCCAGCACCGCCTGCGGGCTCGCCAGCTCGAGAGTCGACAGAGCCAGCCCGATGCGGTGCGACACATCGCCGAACCTTTCGGACACCGCTCTCGCGACGCCTTCCCGGGCTTCGTCATGGCGTCGCGCCAGAGGGAGGAAAAGCCGCATGAACCGCGCCTCGACATCGGCGGGCGAAAATCGGGCCGCCGCCATGCGCGCATAGTCGAAGCGGGAGCGCATAACCGTCGCAAGGCCCCGCGACGCCTGCTCCAGGCTCGCCAGGACCGAT
>Ga0074199_1001332_pt1 | contig 22824 bp, 15 predicted proteins | sample EPASupsiteSAE347_FD_64528 | JGI IMG/M metagenome (GOLD analysis project Ga0074199, IMG submission 64528) | Bioremediated contaminated groundwater from EPA Superfund site, New Mexico - Sample SAE3-47 | ecosystem: Environmental > Aquatic > Deep subsurface > Groundwater > Contaminated ... | reverse complement strand
ATTTCAACAGGCCAGACCTCAGCTTATTCGGATTATCAAACCCTGCTGAATGACGACATTGCCCGTGAATTAGCCCGCATAAATCTGCCGCTTTCTTTGTACACGCAATGGTACTGGCAGATTGATTTACATAATCTCCTGCACTTTATGCAATTGCGGATGGACGAACATGCGCAGTGGGAGATCCGGCAATATGCCAACGTGTTGGCCGATCTGACAAAAGCCGTTGCGCCGCTGGCCTATAAAGCGTTTGAAAAGCACGTCTTAAAAGCCGTCTGCTTTTCCGGCGCGGAAATTCAAGCCCTGGCTGCCAATCTGCAGGGCCGCGAGCATGAATTAAAAGGCATCCACCGGATTGAATACGAAGCAAAATTAAAGAAAATCAGACATGAATCCGGGATGGATTAAATTATTAGCCGATTCAAAATATTTTTTAAACCGGTTGTTTTCTGTGATATTTGATACAATAGACGTGTCGATCGACAGTTACATTTCGATAAGTTTTTAACAGGGGGTTCAGATGGCTTCCACTTATAAAAGAGCAATTTTTATCAGCACCGCGCTTATCCTGTTTCCGCTTACAATATTCGCGACTAACTACTATGTACGTAAAAGCGGCAATGACAGTAACAGCGGCCTTACTCCAGCCCTGGCCTGGAAAACTGTCAACAAAGCGGCATCTTATGCCGGTCTGGCCGGTGGCGATACGGTCTTCATCGGACGGGGAACTTATAATGAGCAACTTGTTCCTGTCAATTCCGGCAGTACAAATAATCCGATTGTCTATTACGGCGATTATCTCGGCCTTAAGACTCAGGATCCGGCGGGCGTGGTCGGCATTGGTGGTTGTTGCGACGAAACAATAGAGCTTATCCCCCAATCCATGACGGTGATGGGATTCGTCATTACCCTGGAAAATATCGTGGATAACGGTGATGGTACATCCTCAGTCTATGTCCGCGTTCAAAACTCGAATAACTTCGCCCTGAGCTATGTCGCCGTCAGTCTTCCAAGCGGTGTGGGAGCGCTGGCTCCTCCCGATCGAGGGACATATAACGGGGAGGACGGCATTTCCTACTCAATAGAGAATCCGACCAATAATCCCTTTTATTCTCTCAAATACGAAACCATTGACGAGGGTATCAAAAACTGGGCGGATGATATTTTTATTTACACTCTGACTACCGAACAGGCAAATGAACTGACCTCGATCCGTGTACAGGCGAAGGCCGCTTGGATGATTGGTGACGTCACCATGCCAGTAATCTATCAAAGCCCGATCTGTAACTCCTATACAATTGCCTGCCAGGTTTCCAGCAAGCATGATCTGACATTTCGGGGAATCACTTTTCAGTGTGCCAGTGACAAAGCAGTCTATCTTTACAATTCCGGTAATATCACTATTGAAGACTGCAACACACTCTCCGCCACGAAATACGGCATTTATGCCACCGGTAGTTACGGTTTCCTGACGATGCTAAGCGATTCCATCGACGGGAGCGCCACGGCCGGAATATTGGTTACCGCATCCAATGCTAACCTTGTCCTCTCTACTGACCAGAATTACATTAAAAACTGTGGCAAGGGGATTCATGTCGAGAATTCAAAAGCGAATACAATCGATAATAATGTAATTGAAAACAGCAACTCTTACGGCATTTACATTAAAACCTCCACTGCAGTCACCTCCATTTCAGGCAATTTAATCACAGACGTTTTCAGCGGTAATGGCATTTATTTGTACCGCGCCACAACCAGTATCATCTCCGGCAATACCATTAGCGGGACATGCTTGCATGGTCTCTATATTTATGCCTCCAATAGCAGTTATTCCATTGGCTCGATCACAAGCAACGAAATCAGCAATGTCGTCAGCGGCAGTGATGGAATTTACATCGACCGGATTAATTGCAATCGAGTCGCGAATAATCTAATTCACGACATCGGCGATGATGGTATCTATTACAATGCTAGTTCAACTTATACGCTAAGCGCACTCGATTCGAACATGATCTATCACTGCGATGACAGAGGCATTGACGTTGCAAATGCGATCGGTTTTAATTCAATCACGGGTAATACTATCTACAACGTCGTCTCCGGTATTTATATATCCAGCACCAATTATTTTACGGTTGGTCAAATGGCATTCAACCGTTGTTTTTCCTATTCTTCTTATGGGATGAATCTGACCAAAATCCAAAACACGACCATCGCAAACAACCTCATTTACGGAACCACCGGCAGTAGTGCCTACGGTATGCGGATTTATAATGCCACAACTAAAACCGTCGATGTTAAAAATAACACTTTATATCAGGCTGGTAAGTATGGAATCTACGGCTGTTACGTCAGCGGCAGCTGGCGCAATAATATTGTGATGGGTTCGACTTACGGTTTCTATGGTAAAACGCCTTTCAGTGCCGTCGATGCCTATAACTGTGTCTATGGAAATACATACAACTGGTACAGCGGCATCAGTCAGGGCGTTGGTTCATTTATTGCCGATCCTCTTTTTGTCGATCCGGACGGTGGCGATAATGTCCTGGGCGGAGATAACTGGCTGGATGACGATCTGCATATTAAAAGTACCGGCGGATCGTATCACTTCGGATTGTGGCAGTTTGATGACCAGGATTCTCCCTGTCTGGATACCGGCAAGCCGGAAGATGAATACAGCCTGGAACCGGAAGACAATGGCAACCGCATTAACATCGGTCGTTATGGCAATACAGCGGAAGCCTCCAAAAAGAAAAACGATTGCCCTTTGACGGCGGTTTATCCTAATTTCCCGAACAACAAATGGGTCATGATCGGCGTTCCGGTTGCGCCCTGGGAAGGTAATCCGCAAGGCGATCCGTACGCTATTTTCGGAGATGACTTTGGCGGACTAATGCCAAATGGCAATAATTGGTACTGCATCCATTGGGTGACGGAAGATTCCGTTATGGAGTATTATGAATATGGTGACGGAACGATTTATCAGCCGCCGATACCGTACCCCGGAACCGGTTATTTTGTCTGGCAAGGAACCGGAAATCCTGTCGATGTGGATGTGACGGGTTGTCCGGTCGATCATTGTGTTCTGGATGTGGCCCAGAAACCTACCGCTAATTGGTACTCCCGGCATGGCAATGCGCTGGGGTTTAATCAATTTGCCAATCCGTATTATTTCACGATTGACTGGTCAAATGCCGTACTCCTGAAATATCCGACAGAAGGTTCGCAAACGCCAGTGGAGTACACATTGGCGGAGGGTGCCACGCAAGGATGGATCAGCCAGTATGCCTACACCTGGAATCCTGATCTGAACCAATATGAGATCGTCGTACCTAATGGGGGTAGTCATGGCGACAGCCTGTCGGTCTGGCAAGGCTTTTATTTTATGCAGATCGATTCCACCAGCATTTTAAAACTTAATCTGCCGTATCGTCGGGTGCTACAAAAGCCATCGGAAACCGCGCAATTCCTGGCGGCCTTCGGTGAGAAGTATCGTTATCGCACCGCCAGCATTTCACCGGATTGGGACTGGTTCCTAAAAATGGGCATCGTCAGTCAGGGCCTGAAACTACAGGATGTCGAGAATGGCGTCGGGGTTTCCGCTCTGGCCCGGGATGGTTTTGACGGCTGGGACGCCTTCGAGATGCGCGGCACCGATACCCAGGGCAATTATATCCAGCTGGAATTTGTCGGTGAAAACGAGCGTACCTTTGCTTATGATATTCATAATTCGTTCGATGAAACCAGCACCTGGCAGATGCGCGTTAATACCAAACCTCAGAATGTCAAAAAACAGGCCGCGATCGTCTGGCCGCAAATGCGCCTGGTTCCGCAAAATCTGAAATTCACCTTGCTGGATAACGACAACAGCACCGTCCTGGTGGAAGACCTGCGACAGACAGCTTATTACGACTTTAAGATAAGCGACTCGTCCAAAACATATTATCTCAAAGCCACCAAAGTATCCGATACGACTGCGCCGACCTTCTCATTCATCTTTTCCAGCAATCCGCTGGCGCCGAACGATCTGACTTTTTACATCGTATCGTCGGAACCGTTGAATTCCTTATCAGCAACTGTAAACGGTGAGGCGGTCGATCTGACCCCGGTTGCCTCACCGCCCAATATTTACTATGGCAAATGCTATGTTTCAGGTAGCAGTACGCTGAATCTCGCTATAACCGGCAGTGATGCCGCCGGGAACTCCGGGACGGGATCGACTTCTATCCAGTACCAATTATCTAAAACCGGTAGCACTAATAAAATCGGCGGGGTAGATCTTGGCGTACAATTGGAATTAACCACCGGCACACTTTCGGAAAACCTGCCAATTTATCTGACGCGTTGCCGGATGGATTTAGGTTCGCCAGATGAGCGTGAATCAGCCGGCGATCCGATCTATATCGGCCCGGACAATATTACATACCAGAAAAAAGCCACTCTGCGGCTGATTAATCCGACCGAATCAGATGACCTGGCTCTTTACCGTTTAACGGATGGAAAGTGGGAGTTGGTCGGCCAATGTCAGAATTTAGCTGTGCAGATTTCCGGTTCCGGCACATATTGTTACTTTCCGGAAACGGCGTCCGCCGATCAGAAAACCACTCCTCCGCTCGTCTTTGCGCTCGATGATTGTTACCCCAATCCGTTCAATAATACAACCATGATCCGTTACGCCGTACAAAGATTCGGCGTCGTGCGGTTGACCATTTACGATCTGCTCGGTCGTACGGTGCGCGATCTGGTAGTGAAAAAACAGGCGGCCGGAATTTATCAGGTTGCCTGGGACGGTCTCAACAATGGTGGAGAGCCTGTCGCTTCCGGTATCTATTATCTAAGCCTGAAAATAACCAATGGCGACGAAATTCTCTACAAGAGTAATAAAAAACTAACGCTTATTAAATAGGGACCGACCAATGAAAAAATGGACAGCGGTCATTCTGCCAATTACAGGTTTTATTATCCTGGGATTGATTCCCCATTGTGAAAAAGTAGTCTACACCTATGACGATCAACAACCAGTTATTGTTTCCGGTCCGAATATTCTCAGCGTTACCGACAGCACGGCTGAGATCTATTGGGAAACCGACGAAGCCTGCCATGTTAAGATTAAATATGGTCTATCAACAAAATATGATTTGTCACTGACAGATCAGGAAAACCGCGAACTCCATCGCCTGCAGCTGACCGGTCTGGCGCCTTATACCCGGTATCACTACCGGCTTTATAACTGGGATTTCGCGGGGAATGGTCCGGCCAAATCGATTGACGCCGTATTTCTGACCGAGCATAACGAACACAGTTTTCTAAGGGAAGGCTGGCGCTGTTATGCGCTGGGAGATTACGACTCGGCTCGTTTCTTTTTCAAGGCTTCACTGGCCCGAAATACCATCTGGCCGGAAACCTATGCGGCCTTTGGTTGGTTACAGATTAAAGTCGATTCACTGGATGCCGCCAACCAGAGCTTTTTAGAGGCCTATGACTTAAACCGGTATTTGCCGATCACTCTGGCGGGCCGGGCAACCTTGAGCATGATTGATAACCAACCGGCCGAGGCTATCGCATATCTGACACCGGTTTTAGAGGCGGATGCGAATTGGACTTACACCTACAACGAGGATATCAGCTGGAAGCGCCTGCGGTTAATTTTGGCGGAAGCCTATTTTCAAACCGACAATCTGAGTCAGGCCCAGGATCAGCTGAATATTCTTTGGCCGGCCAATGGTTTAAATCCCGATCTGCCGGTTTCATGGAAAGTCGGCACGCAGAGCTATAACAGTTACGCCGAGGCCTTCATCGCGGCGCTTAATTATCTGATTGCTAACCCGGAGAAAATTGGTAAATGATTTCTGGTTTTATAAACCGGGTGGCGGCGGCGGAAGCGGCGGGGTCTGTGAACCTTCGGTGGCCGTTTTGTGATGGTGGTGTCCGGTCCACCAGGTCCAGCCGTTTTGGCTTTGGGAATCCAGAAGGGAGAAGGTCTGGATGGTAGGAACCGTAAAAACAGCCGTTGCGGCTAGTTTTTTCAGGAAATTGCGGCGACTTATATTTTTATCTTCGTCTTCGTTTTTCATTGTTAACCACCTTTTAAAATTACCGTTAACACTGACTGAATATAAAGCATTTTTTTTAATGAATCAATAGGCTCGGTATAATACCCGGAGAAAATTCATGTTGATAAAATCAAAAAGAGCCCGGATCGTTTTAGCGGCGGCAGTCGCTCTCATCCTATCCAATTGCGAAAAGGAGATCGTGAAGGTAAAAGATGACCTCACGCCACCGGTTATTACGGTCGAACCATTCACGGAAGCGACTAATACGACCGCCAGCATCAGCTGGACGACCGATGAACCGTGCTCGGTACAGGTCAAGTACCTGATAGCGGAGACGACCGATACATTGACAAAATCAGATACGGAGTTCCGGCAGAGTCATGTCGTCGTACTGGAGAACCTGAGCCCGAATTCCATCTACCAGTTTTTGACTTTGAACTTCGATGTCGCCGGCAACCTGGCGGAGACGGACTTGCTTTCTTTCACAACCGCGATCGATACGGCTTATTATCTGTCGCACGGATGGGAATTGTATGCAAGCGGCGATTACGCCGGAGCACGGAGCGATTTCCGGCAATATTTAAATTATTTCCCGGAAAGCCTGCCGGGGTTGACTGCACTCGGTTGGAGTCAACTGCAGAACAAAACATTGATCGACAGTAGCATCGTTTCATTCAACGCGGTTCTGAATATAAACGAAAATTATGTGGATGCCATTGCGGGAATATGTGTGGCATTTTACAGACAGTACAATCTATCCGTCTTGCAGGGCTATGCTGAAAACCTGCTGTCAATCGACTCGTTGTATGTTTTTGCCAATGACGAACGATATACAAATGTCATGGTGCGATTGATGTTGGCCGAGGGATATAACGCTGTCGAACGATTGGATGACACCCAATGGCTTATCGATATAATTTATCCCGAAAATGGCCTCGATCCGGCGGATTCGACCACCTGGAAAGTTGTCGATGGTAGTGACACTTATGTATACGATTCCTACTCTTCAGCCCTGTCCGGTGTGATCGCATATCTGAAATGGATTTGGTGGGAACAGGTTGGACTACCTAAGCCGAATTTTATTTTTCGCGGGTAAAATTGCTTCTCTTTCCTATATAAAAATAGAACCGCCAGCCTGTACTGGCGGTTGTTTATTTAGACCTGTGTTCAAAAACGAGCGGTGCTCAGCACCCGCTCATTAATGAAAAATATTGGCTGAATGGTTTAGATAACTTTGTAAACCAGAAGCCCGACCATCAGAATCAGTGAAACAATGATCAGGGCAACGCCGATATTGCCTTTTTTAATTTCTTCCCATTCGTCGATGTTGGATGAAAGCAAATCAAAAACCTTGATCGCCAGGCCCACGCCGAATGAAAAACCGATCGCAGCCACGATGGCCCAGCCGATTCCTCTGAGATACATCATTAGAGTATAAGACCATGAAAAAGGATCCATGAATTCCTCCTTATAAGGTTTATTTTAACTGAACTTTAATTTCCGCACAAAATCCGACGATGAACAACTACCATCGATATATTTCACGATATCGTCCATCGTAGCCGTGGCGTACACACTGGAACTGCCTTTATATTCCATCGAAACAACGATCGTCACCTGATCGATCGATTCCTGATGGTACTTCATGGCCTTTCCAGCCGCATAAAATGCAATCAGCATAATCCGATCAAAGTTATTACGACCGCTCTCGACATTGATTGTCAGCTCTTTGCTGCCATCCGGATGGGTGACTAAATTCATATCAGCGCTATTCATGTTTACCTGATAGGCCGAGCAAATTTGTTGAATCGAAGAGAACAACTTATTACTTGCTCGTGCGGTCGCGCTAAATCCCAGGAGTAAAACACTCATTGCAGTCAAAATTATAACTGAGTTTTTGTTTTTCAAATGTCCGTCTCCTCTTGTTTTGCTGTTCTCATTTCTCGCGCTAAAGTTTAGAGAAATTAAAATCCTTTGTCAAACATTTTTTACTATTCCAGGTGAATTTATATTGGCCGGGCATCGTTCCAAACTTTTCTTCCCCTTTTCCAAACCGAGGCAAGTGCCGGAAATCCCAGGAAATAGGGAATTCCCTGGTAGTTCGAAAACTTCCAGATACTAAAATCGGCTTGTTTGCCCGGCTCGAGACTGCCAACCGATCGTTCCATTTTCAATGAGCAGGCCGCATTGTAGGTCGCTGCCTGAAGCGCTTCCAGCGGATGCAGGTGCATTTTCAGACATGCCAGCGTAATTACGAGCGCCATCGATTGAGTCATGGCGCTGCCGGGATTAAAGTCCGTGGCGACCGCGACCGGTAATCCGGCATCCCACAGGCGCCGGCCGGGAGCGTAATGATCGGATCCAAGGAAAAATGTGGTAGCCGGTAAAAGTACCGGTACGATTTTTCCGGCTATCAGGGCTTCAATGCCTTCTTCCGCAATAGCGGTGAGGTGGTCGGCAGAAACGGCTCCGAGCTTGTTCGCCAGGCGGACGCCACCGATCGGTTTGAACTCATCGGCGTGAATTCGTAAACCGAGCCCCAGGAATTTGGCGGCTTCCAGCACACGCCGTGATTCATCGACGCTAAAGACGCCCTCCTCGCAAAACACATCGCAAAAATCTGCCAGCCCTTCCCGCACCACCTGCGGCAGCATCTTCTCGATCAACAAATCAAGATAAGCGGTATGGTCGCTCTGATAGGCCTCCGGATAATCATGCGCTCCCATAAAGGTCGTGCGAATATCAAGCGGATGCTTCAGAGCCAGTCTTTTCAACAGACGCAGAGAATCGATCTCGCCCTCAAGCGTCAGAGCATAACCACTCTTGGCTTCGATGGTGGTCGTACCCTGTCGCAGAAATCCATCAAGCCGGGCGCGGACTTTCCCGGTCAAAGCTGTGCGGCCGATCTCCTGCATACTCCGCACACTGGCCAGAATTCCGCCGCCAGCCCGGGCGATTTCCTGATAACTTTTCCCCATGACGCGTATCTCAAATTCCTGCTCGCGGGTGGCATTGAAAACCGGATGGGTGTGCGCATCCACAAAGCCCGGTGTGACCAGACCACCGCGGGCATCGATCCGCGTGAATTCCGGCGAATCCAAATCCTTCCCGACAGCTGCAATCGTTCCGCTCTTAAACACCATCTCGACATTCCGATAAACCTGCATCGAGCCGCTTTGTTTTTCAAATGTGACTAATTCGCCGATATTTTTCAGGATAAAATTATCAGTAGTCAAGGATTTCACGTGCTTTTCACGCTGTAAAGATAAACATTCCGCCCGGTTAATTCAAGATAAGCGATTGTAGTTTTTATTGCCAAGTTGGAAGAAAGTATCTAATTTGCGGCAGAATTTGAGAGTTAATGAGAAACCATAGCAACCTGATGAATACATCTTCTGATCAGTTTAAAATCGACGCGGCCGTAAAATACTTAAAGCCGCGTTTGAAAAACTCGCCCGCCGAAGTGGCGGTTGTCCTGGGATCCGGGTTGGGCTACTTTGCCGAACAGATCGCCGTGACGGACAGTATCGACACCCGCGAGATTCCGTTTTATCCACCGTCCACGGTCATCGGCCACGCCGGAAAAATAGTCTGCGGCCAAATCGGCGGTTCGTCGCTCATCGCCGTGCAGGGCCGCACACATCTCTACGAAGGGCGCAGTCTGGCCGAAGTTACCTTTTATGTGGAAATTCTGGCGCGGCTCGGCATTCGCTACCTGATCCTGACGAATGCGGCCGGCGGAATAGACGCCAATCTAAAACCTGGCAGATTTGTGCTCATTACCGATTATATCAATTTTACACAAATCGCGCTTACTCCCGACGGACAGACCCAAACAGTCTCGCCTTTTTCAGCGGAATTGATTACAATCGCCCGGGAAATCGCTCGCCAAAATCGGATTCCATTGCTCGAAGGCGTCTATTGCTGGACACTTGGCCCGAGTTACGAAACCCCCGCTGAAATCCAGGCGGCCAAAAAGATGGGCGCCGCGGTGGTCGGCATGTCGACCGTTCCCGAGGCAGTCACGGCGCAACGGCTTGGCCTGAATGTGCTCGGCATCAGTTTGGTGACGAATTTTGCGGCGGGCATCGGTAATTTACCGATCACGCACGAAGAGGTGCAGGTAGCGGCCGAAAACAGCAAGCAGGTCTACTCCGTCCTGATGGAACAGATTGTTGTCAAACTGGGGAACAATGTCCGGCCGGCGGCAAAAAATTTACATGAATAACACCACTCTTGTTTCAATGAGAATGTTCGTTTAAAAAACCGGGGAATCGATGGGACACAAAACCGACAATATCAAACCTATATCCTGGCTCAGAGCATTTCTGTATGCGGCCGGTGTATATGGTGTACTAAGCCTGATCGTAATCCTGATGGCCGCCTATTACTCAAAAGACTTACCATCGGTCGAACAATTACAGAAATTCGATCCGGAATTAGTAACCCGCATCTATTCCTCCGACGGAGTCGTGCTGCAGGAATTGTATACGCAGCGCCGGATATATGTCCCGATGTCACAAATACCGCCGGCCATGGTGCAGGCTGTGATCGCTATTGAAGACAGTCGTTTTCTGAAACATTGGGGAGTCAGCCTGCGCGATTTCAGCCGCGCGATGGTTATCGACATCCTCTCCCTCAGTAAAAAAGAGGGCGCGAGCACTCAGACTCAGCAGTTGGCGCGTATTCTGTACGAATCGGTCGGATTCGATAAAACCTTTAGCCGTAAAATAAAAGAATTGCTCACTGCGATCCAGATCGAACGGATGTACTCAAAATCCGAGATCGCCGAAATGTATATCAATTCATCCTGGATGGGGCACGGCGTATATGGAATTCAAGCCGCCGCCAGCCGTTATTTCGATAAAAACGCCAACGAACTAACCCCTGACGAATGTGCGCTTTTAGCCGGAGTGATCAAACATTCCGTGCGCTTTTCGCCTCTGCGCCGGCCCATTAGCGCCTATCAGCGCCGCAACCTGGTTCTGCACCGTATGCGCGAGTTGGGATTTTTATCCGACGAAGAATACGCTTTATATAAAAACACGCCCCTGCAAGTTTTCAAACCCGAGCCGCCAGCCGGGCATGCACCTTATTTTGTCGAATATATCCGGCAATGGCTCCAGCGGGAAGATGAAAAACTCGGGATCGATATTTATCGCGACGGATTGTCTATCTACACAACTATCGATTCTAAAATCCAGGCCGCGGCAGATTCAGCTTTGAATCAACATTTGCGCTATCAGCAGAACTTGTTGAACAACCGTCTTCTGAATAATCTTGCCGAGCTGCGGGACTTTGTCAAAGACTCCACGATCTCCCTCGCCCAGGTGCGGAGCATGATCCGGGGTGAAATTCCAATGAGCCCATCTTTGCAGGCCTCTCTGGTCGTCCAGGGCGCTCTGATTGCCATCGATCCGGCAACCGGGCGGATTCTGGCAATGATCGGCGGCCGCGACTTCAGCGAATCGGAATTCAACCGGGCAACCCAGGCCAAACGTCAACCCGGGTCGGCCTTCAAACCAATCGTCTATGCCGCGGCGATTGACAATGGATTTCCGGTCACCACGCAACTCCTGAACCAGCCGGTGGTTTTAAATATGCCGGACGGAACGCGCTGGGCTCCGAAAAACTATGATTTGTCGACCGGCGGCAATACTACTCTCCGTGAAGGTTTGAAAAAATCTTTGAATTTAGTTTCCGTGCGAATCATTCAGGAGTTGATTTCCCCGGCATCCGTCGTCGAACTGGCCCAGCGAATGCACCTGACAACCAACATTTTACCGGTCGACGCTCTCGCGTTGGGCGCCTGTGAAGTAATTCCAATCGAACTGAACTCAGCTTATGGAATCTTCGCCAATCATGGCATCTGGGTTGAACCTATCGCGATCAACCGCATCGAAGATCGCTACGGCAATACCATTGCCCAATATAAACCGCGCCAGGAATTGGTTCTCAGTGAAGAAACAGCCTATCTGGTCACCAACCTGTTGGAAACAGCCATCGACCACGGTACCGGAGCCGGCGCCCGCAGTGCCTACGGCTTCCGGCTACCCGCCGCAGGCAAAACCGGCACCACCAACAACTTCAACGACGCCTGGTTTGTCGGTTATACACCTTACATGGTATCCACCGTTTGGGTCGGTGTGGATAACCCGGCAATCTCGCTGGGCAATCGTCAATCCGGCGCTGCGGCAGCTCTGCCAATCTGGGCCAACTTCATGCGTGACGCCCACAATGCCAAAGGTTGGAAAAGTAAATATTTCGTACAACCGAACGGCATCGTTGAAGTTCAGATTTGCACCGAAACCAAACTTCTGCCGTCAAAATATTGTCCGCTGGAAACGGAAATTTTTACCAAACAGACCGCGCCAACTGATTATTGCCCAATTCACAAAGAAATTGGCGCACCAAGCCAAAAAGACAATGTTGTATTTTGATCGACGCCGGTTGTCCAACCATTTACTATGACAAATACTGCGCGAAAAATTCGCTTTTCGTCAGATTAATGGATCGGCGAATACCGCTGATCCGCCATTCGCTATGCAGAAATAACCGGATCAGTTCCGGACTGTAAACTTCTTTCTCGATCGGATAGTAATCGTCCTTTTTCCGACCGGTCCCATAAAGAATCTCGCGTCCAAACAATAATCGCAACAAGCCCAGTCCGAGTTTCATCCGGCTGTCGCGACCGGAGATTCTTTTTCCTGGAAAAATCCGGTCATGCGTGACGTCGGGTGGTCGAGTATTACCTTCCGTGTCGATCACTTCCCGCATGAAATTCAATATGCGGCAAATCCGGAAAAGCGTAAAAGCCGCCGTCCGGTCGCATTCTCCATTTTCAATCGGATAAAACGATGAGCGATAGCAAAGCGGCGAAACTGGAACATCCCCCAAATTGGCATAGTGCTGAAAGATCGCCGTGCCGGGAGTCAGATAAAACAATGCCGGCCCGATCAGCGTCGGTTGGGGAGCGAGAAAAAGGATCGACTTCAGCAATTCTTCCGCCCGGTCGCCGGGCAGGCCAATTATCAGATACGTCGTAATAAAAAATCCTAACTGTCGGGCTGTTTCTGTCACTCGCAAATATTTATCAGTCCCGAACGGTCGGTGAATTTGCTTCTGCCGCATTTCCGAGGGAGTGACCAACGCCAGATTTAGCGACCGGAAGCCGGCCCGATGCATTGCAGTTAAAATCTCATCATCCAGACTGGTCGCCGTAATGCCGTTCATGGCTTGCAGAGAGAGATCGAGTCCGGCGAAACGTTGGGCAATTCCGTTCAGCAAATTCAGGAACCAGAAACGGTTGCCACCCAGATGATCGTCTTCGAAATCAAAACTGCGAAAGCCCTGTGCGACCTTTTCAGCCATTTCCGCCAGTACATTTTCCACCGACCGCAGCCGGTAACGATTACCCATCGTCTGATGAATACAGCAAAATGCACAATGATACGGACAGCCCCGGCTGGTAACCAGCATGGCATGCGGCTTATTTCGATAATAATAAACCGGCGCGCCCGGCGTCCGGTAATCGGCAAATGGCAGGGCGTCCAGATTGTCGATATACCGAACCGGGTTGTGATGAACAGCTCCTTCAGTACCACGCCAGGATAGATTGGGAATCCGCGCCAATTCCGGTTGCGTGCCTTCCAATTCCTTTAAAAGCGCGGGCAGAGCGACTTCGCCTTCGCCCCGGATCACAAAATCGGCACCATGCGTCAGCAGTTCTTCCGGTTGAATTGTCGCATGCGCTCCGCCGATAATAATCTTCGCACCGGGAGCGACAACACGAATAAGCCGGATCAATTCATAAACCGTCTCCGCGTACGTTGTAAATAGAGAACTGATCAGATATATCACTCCATCGGCCGGTAATATCTGACGAATTTCGGCCGCAGCTAATCCGAAGCGATAATAAGCTTTGTACAATCCGAAGGGTGAGGCGTCATCCGGCCGGTAAAATGGCCCGACCGCGGTTAATTCCCCGGGTGGTCGGATCTTTCTGGATTTACCGGAACGCAAGTCCAGCAGACTTATTTCATATCCCGGCAGATTGGCCGCGATTGAGAACAATCCGTGTGGGATATTGCGCGAAGGTGTGGAATAAAAATCCTCGATCGGTGGCTGGATAAGATAAATCTTCATATTTCGTATCGTACGTAATCTAATATAAAACTCTTTTAAAACCCTGCCGGCAGTTTTAATTTCAGCCAACGTGAAGCCGGGAGTATGCAGAATGAAAATCAAAATTATATTGACATTTTTGGGTTTAATCGAACTTTTTTCCGCCTGTGGTTGTTCGGCCAAATCCGACCTGTACACGATCGGCTTTGTCCAGATTACTGAAAATCCTCTGCTGGACGAAGCCCGCACTGCCCTGATTGCCACCCTGCAAGATTCGGGGTTGGTCGATGGTCGTGATATTCGCATTCTGTACCGCAACGCCCAGGGCGAAATCCCAAACATTAACCTGATCCTGCAATCTTTTCTGACCGCTAAAGTCAATATGGTCATCACCAGTGGCACACCCTGCATGATCGCCGCGGCCCAGACCATTCGGAATATTCCAGTAGTTTTTACGGTCGCTTTCAGCCCAGCCCAGATCGGGCTGGTTCTGCCGGACTCGAATGTAGCCGGCGTTTACGATCCGCTGGATATGGAATATTTCATCAGGATGATAAAGATCATTTTGCCGGAGTGTCGCCGGTTGGGTCTGCCCTATAATCCAGCCGAAGCCAATTCCCAATTTGCGGCAGAGCGACTTCAGGCTGAATGTCAAAAGCAAAATCTGGCAGTCGAAACCGTCGCGGTCGCTTCTTCCAACGACGTTTTACAGGCGGCACAGGCGCTGGCCCGGCGGAACGTCGATGCCTTTGTCATCTCTGCCGATAATACGATCGCCCTGGCAATGGAGGCGCTGGTCAAAATATCACACGAACAAAAAATCCCGATATTCATCACTGAACCCGGCGAAGTCCGGAAGGGCGCTCTGGCAGGCGCTGGAGTCTCCTATGCCAATTGGGGCCGCGAAAGCGGGGCATTGGCCGCAGCCATTATCAGAGGCCATGCACCCCAAAAACCACTGATCCGTCCTGCCACTCGCAAAACTATTATCCTGAACCAAAAGGTGGCTGAATCGCTCGGCGTGACCTTTTCACCAGAAATCCTGGAAAAAGCAACTGAGATCATTCGATAATCCCAGTCACCCGATAAAATAAAAAGGGCGGGAAGATCCCGCCCTTTTCACATATTTCCGGAAACGGCTTATTTAACCAATGTCATCCTTTTGACTTTGGTAATATTGCCGATTTTCAAAGCATAGAAATAAATACCGGTCGACATCGGATAACCGTTCCGATTCAAACCATTCCAGGTCGCCGTATAAGTTCCGGCCGACATCTTGGTATCGACCAGTTTTACGACTTCCTTGCCGAGCAGATCATAGATTGTCAGAGTGACGGCCTTCTCATTCGGAACGTCAAAAACAATATTCGTCGTGGCATTGAACGGATTCGGATAATTCTGATGCAATTTGAAATTATCCAGAATCCGGGTGGTATTATTAACAATACCGTTCCCACTGCCGAATGTCAGAACAGTTCCCTGCTGAGTCATTAAATAGGCATTATCCTTATTCAAAACCACAGCGGAAATAAAAAACTCATCGTCAGTATTGGTCGGAGTCGCCATTTTAATCCAGGTGTCACCCATGTCTGCGGTATAATACATTTCATTATCACAAAGCGCTATAAATATATTTTCACCGGGCACCGCAATAACCGAATTTACCCAGGCGTCACCAGCTGCTCCCGGATTGGTTGCGCAGCTATCCCAGGTTGCGCCGCCATCTGTGGTATAGATCGGTTTCTTGCCATTGGCGTTTGCCATACCGTTGTTGACATCGGCAAAGGAGATACCATAGAGTCTTCTTTCTTTGGTAATTGTAACTGGAATCTCAATGGTGCTCCAATTCGCACCAGCATCCTCGGTTTTGAAAACATAAGCCATGGTTCCACCACTCGCCGGATAGGCTGCAAACCAGGCGGTTTCTCCAACATTACAGGCGGCGGTACCATAGGTATAAATAGCCTCAATAGCAGCTTTATAATCGATGCCGGAAATTGCGGTCCAGGTCGCGCCCTTATCGATGGAGCGGCAGAAATACATGCCGTCACCATAAGCAACCGCAACATCACTATTAAGAACCCGAACGCCATCAAACCAACCGCCAGAATAGGAATGGACCTCAGTCCATGACGTACCACCATTGTCGGTCCGCCAAATAGAACCTTCCGCCGTCACCATGACTGCGATACTGGCGTCAAAGGCATCCAACTGGGCTACACGATGTCCGGCAACATTTGCGGACTTGGTAAAGGTTGCGCCGCCGTCAATTGAGAGATAAGCACACGAAAAATTACCCTCAAACAGCGAACTACCGGTTCCTGCGATCCAAATTGTCTGGCCATCTCCCAAAATCCGGCCAGGTTTTAGTCTTATACCTACTGAATCCAGATCCGCTACAACGCCCAATTCACCAAACTCAACAGCCCCGCTTGTAACCGTCGCATCCAGAATAATGATCGGCGCCGAACCTGCGAAAATGCCTCCAATCGAGGCGCTCGAAGTATAGAGAATCTCTTTTTCCGGATCATCATCAATATTGGCAATATTCAGCACTGACCATATTCCATCTGCAGCCGTTGCTGAATAGAGCGAATCGATCAGCATCAGTTCGTAACTCGCCGGATTGGTAATGTCACCGCTTTTATACGAAAGGCAGGTAATCAAACCGTTCGGGGTCGCGGCGCGTGAACCGAAAACAAAATCAAGTTTTCCATCATTATCGATATCGCCACTGGCGCCACCCCACGGACCGCGTGAACCACCCGGCCAAAAGGCCGAAAGATTAACCAGCTCGGTCGGTTTCAGCGTATCGGCGTCTTCCTGGAGCAGGTAAATACCTTTTTTCGTGTCATCGCCCCAGTCATAAACGGCACAGATGATTTCTTTGGTTCCGTCATTGTTCAGATCGACGGCCATCGCTGATTGGACCGGTGAACCGCCCGCCAGAGGATTTAACGGATCGTAACCCCAAGAACTGCCATCCCAGGACAGTTTTGAGACTTCGGTCTCTGAGAAGAAATAGGCATTATGTCCCAGAACGGCCACATCCCATTTATTCTGAACCGTAGAGGTCATGCTCCAGTCTTTCCCGCTGGCTTCCATTGTCCATGTTTCAGATCCATCGCCGTTATCCGGAATATTACTCACCGAGCAGACTCCCACATAATAACCGTTGCTGTTGCCGGCCCGGTCTGCGAATACCAGTTCGGTTACATCATCGCCATCAATATCAACGGCTTCAGCATCAATCGGACGGATGTTAATATTGTCTTCGGTAGTTATCGTCCAGGTCGAATTCGGACGATAGCCGCCGGCGCCGTCATCAATCCCCATGATTTCACCAGCACCTTGTTCGAATACGGCGATCCTTACCGGATTTGCTGAAACACTTGTAGAATTGACCGGCATCCAGGTCACTTCTTTTTTAGTATCATTGTCCAGGTCGGTCACTATAAGCACCGGCCAGGTGTTTTGACAAAAAGGATCAAGTTTGGCCTGCCAGACCACATCCCAGCTTGCGCCGTTTTTCTCGAGTTTATAAATCCGGGCTATTACCTCGGTGGCGCCGTCATTCCAGTTATCGTTAACCAGATAAATTTCAAGTTTTCCATCGCCATCCAGGTCTACTCCCGAAATCATATTCCCGACGCCGCCGTTGTTCAGCGTGGCTTCGGGAATGGCAATTTCACCACTGCGGGTGAAACCGGTTATCCCGGCAAAGCTGAAAGAAAACAGCGCCAGGGCTAACACACAAAAAATCGTAACAACTTTCTTCATGCAAACCTCCTAGTTTTGTTATTAGTGATACTTACATCTTTATTCAAAATGAAACTCCAATTGATACTCTGTGGGCGCCTTTTAACGCCCCCAGATCAGAATATGCATAATCTGCGGTAATTCCCAATGCCTCACTCAATCCGAGCCGCGCTCCGGCGCCGAAGGTCAAACCGGCTTCGTCGGTATTTATTTTATATCCGCCGCGCAGGCAGAACATCTTCATGAATGAATATTCGAGGCCTAAATTATATTGCTCGAGATTATTGTTCGGGTGGATCATATCGGCCGCGACCATGATTTTATGATTGGCTTTTTCGAGTATATTCATGCTCACACCGAAACGAAAATTTACCGGCAGGGAATAGGTCTCGAAATTCTTCTCTTTATCGGCATTTTCCGAATCGCTGTAGTCCCAGTAAGTTCCGCTGAATCGGACTTCGGGGGCGAAATGCAATATCGCCATACCCAGTTTCAATCCATGAAAACTGGTGCGGTAGACGGTACCCAGGTCTATCGCCCAGGTAGAATAACCATAACCGAAGTAATCTTCACTCACCATCTTTGTCGTCAGACCGACCGAAACGCGATCCGTCAGAAAACGGGCATAGGTCAAACCGATAGCATAATTGGTCAGGTTGAACATCTCGCCGGTACCTTCCGACATCTCAATGGTAGTGACTTCCATATCATCCGTCATCAGATAAACTCCGCTGATTGCCAGCGTTCCGACCCGCCCCAGTTTCATCGAATAGGCCAGACCGGCAAACGTGATGTCGGCCGGCCATTTATTATAGGAACTAAACAGGTTGCGATCGCTGGCATCTACCAATCCGGCCGGATTCCAGAAAACAGCGCTGGCATCGTTGGCAACGACCGTAAAGGCTTCACCCATGCCAGCCGCCCGGGCGCCGACGCCGATTTCCAGAAATTGAGCCACCGCCGTGCCGACCGGGGCGAATTCCGCCGCAAAGGCGACCGATGAAATAAAAAGGACGATCATCAGGGATATAGGAAGTATATTTTTACGCATTGTAGTATTTTCCTCTCTGATTAGCATTTAACGAACGATCACGAATTTGCCGACTTTCTCGCCCAGAGTCGGTGACTTGACCACAAACATATAAATCCCCGGCGCGGCTTCCTGACCATTGCGGGTCATCAAATCCCATTCGGCCACACTGGCCGCATTTGGACTGACTTCCTCTCCGACAATTACGGTGGAATTGACTTTTGTTTCGGCTACATAATCTCCGTCAAGCGTATAGACTTTTATCGTAGCGTCCGAGGGCAGATTTGTGAATTGTACCCGATGTTGCCAGGGATATTTGTCACTTGGTGTGCGGTTGTTCCAGCTGGCACTGCCGATATATGGATTTGGAACAACCTTAACGTTTTTAAGAGTCTGGGTCGCAACCGGATTAGCTGGTGCAATTATTTTCATACTTTTCGAGTCGGAAATGTTTGTACTTACTACACCAAATGGAATCGGATCGGTTATATTTTTCGTAAAGACCTGCACCGAATAATAATACACTGAACCTTTGGTAATATCGAAATCAACAAGCTGGAATTTATTGCCATCAGCACTGTGTGACGGCGGCCAGGAGACACTTCCGATAGTATCGGTATATGTTGCCAGGGTGGTCCATTCAACCGCGCCGCTGGTGGTCTTTTGTCCTTTGGAAACTTTATATTCCTGAAAATTATTATGCAGAACGGCTGTTGTGTCCCAGAGTATCTTGACGCCATTTGTAACCGGATAACCAGCACTGGAATTTTCATCGATATTCTGAACGAGCTCAACGTTCGGCGCCGAAGGTGCGAGAGCAGCCGGATCAAGACTATAGTCATTATCAATGATGTATTGCGCAACGTCCATAAGCTTGACCAATTTTACCAGACTGTAAACACCACCGCTGTCGGCATCACAACCAATTCCCAGGGCGGTCGTAACGAGCACCGAATCACCGGGCGCCAGTGTATCCAGCGGCCCGAAAGTCAAAATTCCACGGTAATCGTAAGCATACGGCAGACCGGTCGAAGGATTCGTAAAAATGTCTTCAAAGACCGGACTACTGATCATGCGCGACCAGGTCAGCGCATCCGTAGTAGGATCGTTATAAATCTGGCAGACATGAAATGAACTCGGTTTCAATTCAGGCACACTTTTCAATATTTTAATGCCGATAAAACCTGGCGTTTGCAGTTTTCCATCGGCCCCCATGTTGCCAAAATCGTTCTGCTGTCCATTATCGGCAGCATAGCCGGGATTATCTCCATCGAACATGATGATCATGTGACTGTCAGCGTCAGCGGCTGTCAGGCCGTGATTCCGCCCTGCCATCCGACTTTTGTTGTCATTTGGATCGGTCGGATCGGCGAACTTCTCGACCCAGTCCCACTGGCTGTTCGACATGGCGTGATCATCGATGTTACAGAATTTCGATTCGGCGTCCCATTGGGGTAATTTGGAGACATCCGCATCAAAGCGGATCGTAAAGTAGAAATCCTTCAACCCGCGTTGAGTATCCGGCAAACCGTCACCATTGCTGTCAATACCAACATTCTTGATGGTGTATTCATAGATAATAAAATCAGACGCATAACTGGCTGACCAGGCATAGGTACGCTCCTGTATTTCCAGCCCAAGCGGAAAATGAGTACCGGAAGCCAGCGGTGCCGAAACATCATAATATTTGGTGTAAGTATCTTCTTCCGAACGGGCGGTTAGGCTGGTATCAATATGCACCGAATCCAGAGCAGAAAATTCATGGTCATCGCCTTGCGTGGAATGAAATGTTCCGTCCACGAAAGCCGATAGCCAGATCGTGCCGCGATAAAGGTAGGAATTCCCTGATCCACCCGGATAATCCCCCGAAGGCGTTCGACCGGTATAGGCATCGTCACCCATATAACTGAAATTTGTGCAACGATTCCAGATTTTCCCGATTTTGTGCCATTTGAAATTATTATCGACGATCGGGCTTTGGGCCGAAAGGGACATTTTCGATAACCTTACCGGTTTACGCTCTGAGTCGGCACCGGCCGCCAGGTTGAAAACGAACAGGCCAATTAATAGGATTTTGACCACACTTTTCATATTTGTAGAACATTGATTCATTAAAAAGCCTCCGTAATGCTTATTCAAGCGTTAGAATTGTACTTCGACGCCAAAGCGCAATTGCCGCCGGTCGCTGTATGCCTGTGGATTATAGACATATCCCCGGCCCAGCAGAGTTTCATTGAGTACAATAGTGGGATCGTCTTTTAGCTCATAATACATGGAGCTGCCGATCCAATCGACATTCAACCGGTCGAACAGATTAAAAATATCCAGAAAAACGTCCAGATCGGCTGGGCCTACCGCAACCTGTTTACTCAATCTTAAATCGGTGTTGTAGGTTGCCGGCATGCGCTGGTCATTAACCTTACCGGTACCGTAAGATGAGTACGGCAAACCACTGCCATATTTAAACTGGAAATTGGCGCGCCAGTTGGTGAACGGCTTGTAACTGCCGAAACGCAGACCGAAGATCGGATCTTTCGGTGTACAAAGTGTCAGATTAGCGTTGATCGTATGTGTCTGATCGAAGCTCAGGTAATTCAGCCGTCGCGAGTCGGTAAAGGCGCCGGCGCCGCTACTCGATGTCGAACTCCGTCCCTTCGCCACCGAAAAAGTATAGTTCAGCGAACCACCCCAGAATTTGCCGAGCCTTTTGGTCAATGCAAATTCCAGTCCTTTCATATTACCGTAATCGGCATTGCCATAGACATTGAGTTCTATCCCCTGTAGGTTTTCTCCGATATATTTGTACCAGTTCATCAGGTTCGTCACGTCTTTATAATAACCGGTGATCGATCCCTTGATGTCGTCACTGAAAAGGTGTTCAACACCAATCTCGTAGGCCACGGTCTTTTCAGGTTCGATTTTTGGGCTGCCAACATAATTACCAACTTTTGTATCTATTTGCATAGACATATTGCGGTAGAGAAAATAGGCATCCGGGCGCTGAAAATAATGGCCATAGGAAAAATGGATGACATCGCGTTCAGTGATCGGGTGCGAGATGGCAATGCGCGGGCTGAACTGCGACTTGGCCTTCGGCTTTTCCGGATCGATTAAAATCGGCATCCCATTGGAATCGAGCTGCGAGTACGGATTGCTATAATTAGCCGGGTATGTAACACCATCGCCGCCGCCATTCGGATCGAAATAATCGTAACGCAGACCGATCAGGGCAATGATACCCTGGAATTCGATTTTATCCTGAGCATATAGTCCGAGGTCAATTGTATTCTGATCCCAGATGTCTTTCCGGAAAGTCCCATAACTCAGCGTCCAACTGATATTTTCGACCGCCATTCTGTGATAGTCGAATTCGAAGCCGGCTTTTATTAAATGGTTGTAGGTCGCCTGACTGACAAAATCACCCTTGAAGGTATTTGACCACGATTTCTGATCGCGGTAGCCCGGATCGTCACCCACTATCCACCAGTAATTATTTTCCTGATCGCGATAAATCGGATGCGGACCGGCCTGCGTATTGTCCCAGACTAAATCCTCTGTGGTGTTTTCATCGCCATCCCGGTCGTCAACATCCTGCGTGGCATAATGGTAGTTGGTAAAGTAGGATTGCCAGCGTAATTCATAATAAGTCCGTGAGCTGAGTGATTGCGTCCAAACCAAATATAGGTTCTGGCTCTTCTGGTGATAATTCCAGAGATAGTTCTGCATCGGCCCGACATAATAGGTTTTGACTGAATGATAGATGCTGGTATCGTTCTTAGTGGTGTCTATGGGAGTTATCCAGGTAATGGTAGTATCATGGGATAATCCATTCTGCGCGTAGTGATTCTGTGGATTCTC
>Ga0074199_1001330_pt1 | contig 22831 bp, 18 predicted proteins | sample EPASupsiteSAE347_FD_64528 | JGI IMG/M metagenome (GOLD analysis project Ga0074199, IMG submission 64528) | Bioremediated contaminated groundwater from EPA Superfund site, New Mexico - Sample SAE3-47 | ecosystem: Environmental > Aquatic > Deep subsurface > Groundwater > Contaminated ... | reverse complement strand
CTACGCCAAAATAAAGGGCGTCAAGGTGACGGCCATTGCAGACGTGGATGTCCGCAAGCGCTCCGGGGATTGGTCGGGCATTGGCGGCAACATCGGCGCGGCGGGCCCGCGCCAGAACCTGCGCGGTATTCATCTTTATGAAGACGCCGCCGACCTGCTGAAAGACCCGGCCGTAGACGTCGTGGATATCACGCTGCCGACCTATCTCCATGCCCGCTGGGCCATCCGTGCGCTGAAGTCCGGTCATCATGTCATCTGCGAAAAGCCGATGGCCTTGAAATCGTCCGAGGCCGTCGCCATGATTGCGACGGCCCGCGCGGCCCGCCGCCGGCTGTTTATTGCCCAGTGCATTCGATTCTGGCCGGCTTATGCCAAGGCGCGCGAGCTGGTGCTCGGCAAAAAATTCGGCAAGGTAGTCAGCGCCGTCTTTACCCGCGTGAGCACGCGGCCTACTTGGAGCTGGAAGGGTTGGCTGGAAGATCCGCGCAAGAGCAACGCCTGCGTCATGGACCTGCATATTCACGATGCCGACTTTGTGCTCTACCTGCTGGGTAAGCCGCGCTCGGTCTTGAGCTGCGCCGTGAAAAACGAAAGGAACGGCCTGGATCATATCACAACATTCTATAACTATGCGCCGGGCACACTGGTCCAAGCCGAAGGCGCCTGGGAATATCACGCCGGTTTTCCGTTCGCCATGACGTTCCGGATCGCTCTGGAAAAGGCCTCGCTCAATTTTGCTGGTTCCGATCTCATCCTTCATCCGGCCAATGGTAGTCCGCGCAAGGTGCCGGTGGAGGCCGGCGATGGCTATTATCACGAACTGAAACACTTCGTGGACTGTATTCGCCGGAATTGCGCGTCGCCGGTCGTCCCGCCGGAATCGGCCTTGCAGAGCGTTCAGCTCATCGAGGCAGAAACCAAGTCGGCCCGTTCGGGAAAAGTCGTGCGATTCAAATGATGCATTAGACCCCGATATGCTTACACGATCGGGACAACTATTTCATGTAGCCGCGGGCGTAAGCCCGTGGCTGCCGGAAGAATCCACGCCTGAGGAACGAGTAAAGCAAACATCGAACATCCAACATCGAACACCCAACGTCGAATGATGGAATAAGAACAATGAATGCATAGCGATTGGTAAGCATAGCCCGCTAACAGAAAGGAAACGTGAATGAAAAATCTCCTGCAAATGAATTATTGGACCCTGGGTGGATTCGAGGGCAAGAAGCCCATGGCCCAGGCGTTGGAAGAAGCGGCGGCCATGGGGCTTGGTGGCCTTGAATTGACCTATGGCGCCGGTGAATTTCCGCGCGGTATCACGGAAGCACAGTGCCGTGCCATCCGTGCTAAGGCGGACCGGCTCAATATTCGGATTGAAACCCTGGCGACGGGGTATTACTGGGATCGCTCGCTTTCATCCGCCGATGCCGCGGAACGCAGCGAGGCTGTCGCGTTCACAAAGGAATACCTGCGTGTGGCCGCCTGGATAGGCGCCAAGGTCGTCCTGATCGTGCCCGGCGCAGTGGCGGTGCCCTGGAATCCCGCCCGGCCGGTTGTGCCGTATGCGGCTGCCTGGAAAAATGCGACGGCTTCTCTACGGATCTGCCTGAAGGAGGCCGAGAAGCAAAAAGTCACAATTGCCCTGGAAAATGTGTGGAACTGGTTCCTGGCCGATCCCATGGCCATGAAGACGTTTGTGGACCAGTTCGAAAGCCGGTGGTTGGGCGTTTATCTGGATGTCGGCAATTGTCTGATCAACGGCTATCCTGAGCACTGGATTGAGATCCTGGGTAAGCGCGTTGCGGCCGTGCACTTTAAAAACTTCGCGCGCAACGACTGCGGTGGCGGAATCCATGGCTTTGGCGACGACCTGCTCAAGGGCGACGTCAACTGGAAGGCCGTTTTAGCCGCCCTGGCCAAAATCAAGTATAAAGGCCCCATCACGGCCGAAATGATTCCATTCAGCCGTCTGCCGGACCTGGTCCTGCCGGATATGGCCCTTGCCCGCGACACCGCCGCCAAGTTGAAGCAAATCCTGGCAATGGCCTGATTAGGTGTCGGCGCACGAGGTCCAGTTTTTCCTCGGCCACGTTGCCGACAATTCGTGCGGCGGACATTGACGCCCGCCGGTGCCGCCACTATACTGTCGGCACCAATATGACCTTTTCCGTTTCCATTCCTGCCGACCAGGCCGAGTGCCTGGGGTCCCTGGTTTCTTCGTTTCGTGCTTCGCCGCTGTCTGATTCGGCCATTGACGAAGCGTTGGACAATTCCATCTGGCCGAATGACGAGGGGCCGGCGATTGATGAAAAAATTCAGCCCGGCGAATCCGTCTGTCTGGTGGTCTCCGATCAGACCCGTAAAACGGCCGTGCATCGTATCCTGCCGGTGCTCCTGCGCCGCCTGACGGGTAGGGGTTGTAAGGCGAGCGATTTTTTTATCCTGGTGGCGACCGGCATTCACCGGCCGCCGACACCGGAGGAACTTGGCAATATACTCGGGGCCGACATGGGCGCGGTCTTTGCCGGCCGGATTTTTCTGCACAACCCGGATGACGAAGCCGGGCTGGTTTCCATTGGTCGGACACATAATGGGCATGAGGTGCGCCTTAACCGGCGGGCGGTGGAAGCGGACCGCCTTATCCTGCTCGGTGCGGCGACCTATCATTATCACGCCGGCTTCGGTGGTGGCCGCAAGTCGCTCATCCCCGGCTTGGCCGGGCGCGCCACGATAGCCTATAACCACAGTCTGACTTTGGATCCGCAGCAGGACCGCATCCGCTCAGGGGTTGAAATTGGCCGGCTGGACGGCAATTTTGTGTCGGAAGAGATGCTGGAAGGCGCGCGACTGCATCCTCCGGATTTCATCGTCAACACGGTGCTCGCCCCGGATGGGCAACTGGCCGGGGTCTTTGCGGGTGACCTGGACTTGGCCCATCGTGCCGCGTGCAAACTGGTGGAAAAAATTGACCGCGTGGATATCCGCAAGAAGGCGGATTTTGTCGTGGCCGATGCCGGCGGCGCCAGTAACTGGATTCAAGCGCATAAAGCCCTGTTCAACGCCACGCGGGCTGTTCGGGAAACAGGGCGCATCATTCTGCTTGCGCCATGCCCGGAAGGGCTGGGCAATGAGCGTTTCCGATATTGGGTAACGCGACCTACGCTGGCTGAAATTTACCATGGCTTGCGGCAAAGCCCCGAAGTCAACGGCCAGACGGCGCTCTCCACGCGCATCCGGGGAGCGCGCGCGATATTGGTCGCACAATTGAGCGCGCGGGATGCGGCTGACTTGAGGATCGAGACGGCGCCGGACCAGGATGCGGCCGTTCGCTTGACGCTCGACAAATTGGCGCATGCGGGAATAAAGCGGCCGACGTATTATCTCATGCCGGAAGCGATGGCCGTGGTGCCGTTTTTGGGAAAGTAGTCAGAAGTCAGGAGACAGAATGAAATAAAATTCCAAATACCAAATTCCAAGGAAATAAAGCCAAAGAAGCCAAAAACCAAACAACTCGGATGTTTTGGTTTGATTTCATTGGTTTCTTTGGGATTTAGTATTCCTTGGAATTTGGATTTTGGAATTTTGGAATTTGTCCGGTCATGTTGCATTACATCATACGCCGCGTTCTCCAGATGATCCCGACGGTCTTCGGGGTCATCGTGATCACCTTTATCCTGTTCAACATCGTCGGCGGCAGTCCGGCCGCCATGACGCTCGGTAAAAACATCTCGCCCAAGGCGCTGGAGGAATTCGACGAACAGCGTGGTTTCAACAAGCCGCTGTTAATCGGCCGCTGGAGCGCTACGCGGGCTTACGAGGATACGACCTTTGTTCGCAATGCCGGGCCCTGGCGGAAGGTTGAGGGTGTCGCCTACACGGCGGCCCAGCACCGTGAACCCGGCCACATCGTGCTGGCGCCTGGCAAGGACTATGCCCTGCCGCTGGCCTTCAAGCTGAAGCCGCAAGGGACTTATCAATGGATTCTGAAATACCGCTTGTGGTCAGGCGAGGCGTCGTTTCAAAACCGATTATTGACTGCCGGCAATGCCTGGCAAACGGTCAAAATCCCTTTCAATACCGGGACGAACCCGGCGGCGCTGAAAATGACGACGCGCCCCGAGGGCGGAGCGCTGGAAATCTGCGCGCTCAAGTTGCGAAGGAAAAACGCGACTTGGTTCGATACCCAGTTTGTATTTTACCTTTCGCAGATTGCGCGGTTTGACTTTGGCAAGTCGAATTTTACCAATCAGCGCGTGTCGCAGATGCTGAAGGACGGCATCGGGCCCTCGCTATGCCTGACCGTGCCGATTTTCCTGGTTGAGCTGGTTGTGGCGGTCAGCATCGCCCTGCTGTGCGCGTTTTTCCGGAACACTCTTATGGACCGCTTGATCGTGGTAATCGCCGTGGTGCTGATGAGCGTGAATTACCTTGTCTGGATAATCTTCGGACAATATATGCTGGGCTACCGCTGGGGGTGGTTCCCCTTATGGGGGTTCGAATCATGGACTTTTCTGCTCCTGCCGGTGTTGATCGGCGTGGTCAGCGGCCTGGGTGAAAATGTCCGGTTTTACCGCACCATTATGCTGGACGAAATGTACCGGGATTATGTGCGCACGGCCTTTGCCAAGGGCGTGAGCCGTCCGGGTGTTCTGTTCAAGCACGTCCTGAAAAACGGCATGATCCCGATTCTGACCAATGTCGTGATTGCCATTCCCTTTCTTTATACCGGGAGCCTTTTGCTGGAAGGCTTCTTCGGCATACCCGGCTTGGGCAACATGGGCATTAATGCCGTTAATTATTCCGATGTGGATGTCATCCGCGCCATCGTGCTGATCGGTTCGATCCTGTATGTGATCGCGAACCTGATGACCGATCTCTGTTATGCGCTTTTTGACCCGCGGGTAAGGCTGGGAGAAAATTGAGTGATTGAGCGATTGAGTGATTCAGCGATTTGATACCAGCTTTAGAAATTACATTTTCATGGTTTCAGTGTGAGCCATTTTGGCGCATGTTTGACAATACATTCAATTAAGGCAATTTTTTTGTAGTCTAATTTTTTCCGAAATCACTCAATCATTGAATCACTCAATCACTGAATTTCTTCCAATGAATCACTCAATTACTTCCTCTCTCTGGGGGGACGCGTGGCGGCAATTACGCCGCGACCGGATTGCCGTGGCGTCCTTCTGGATCATTGTCATCTACCTGGCAATGGCGCTCTATGGCGAGGGTGTGTTCTGGTATTTCCATTGGAAGGACATGGCGCCGCCCTACCAGCAGACAAATTTGACGGAGGAATATCTGCCGCCGAGCGTGTTCCGGCATCCGTTTGCGGCGGGCCCTGGCGCCGACCCCGCCGGGGTCGGTTCCATTATTGCCAATCGCCGCGGCCAAACGGCGACAAGGGGGGTGACCGCGCGTGTCCGCACCGGCTTGCGCGCGTTGGCCCATCATCCGCTCGGTACGGACAACCTGGGACGGGACGTATTTCAACGCACCGTTCAGGGTGCGCGGATTGCCTTCCAGGTCGGGATCATCACATCATGCATTGCCATCCCCATCGGCGTCATCCTGGGATGCCTGGCCGGCTATTTTGGGGGCAAAACGGATGATTTCGTCGTCTGGTTGTATTCCACCTTCTCGTCCATTCCCGGTCTGCTTTTTATCCTGGCCATTGCCATGGTGGTCGGCAAGGGCCTGCTGGGCGTGTACTTGGGAATTGGCCTGACGACCTGGGTCAACCTATGCCGCCTGATCCGGGGCGAAGTTATGAAGCACAAAACGCGCCCTTACGTGCAGGCGGCCCATGCGCTCGGGCTGGGGCCTTTCAGGATCATGTTCCGGCACATCCTGCCCAACGTGTTTCACATCGTTATCATCACCTTTTCCCTGCGGTTTCCCGCGGCCATTTCAACGGAAGTTTTTATGAGTTTCCTGGGGATTGGCGTGCAGGGCGAGCCCTCTTGGGGGATCATGATCAGCAACGCGCGCTTGCGCCTGTGGCAGGGGGTGTGGTGGGAAATGACCTTTGTGACCGCGGCGATTTTTTTCATCGTGCTGGCGTTTAACCTGCTGGGCGACGCGTTGCGGGATGCCCTCGACCCGCGCTTGCGAACCAGCGAACGATGACGGAAAGAGGCTGTGGACTGTGGGCTGTGGAAGGAGAGGGTCTCGTGTTACGAGGGGCTGCGCCGGTTACGGCAGAATTGTTCCTCGCCGGGGATATGCCAGGTCGCGGGATAATCGCGGCATTGCCGGGGTTTAACGCTCTGGATACGGCACAGGTTGTCCTTCAGGAAGATGCAGGCGCCATCGGCCGCTTCGGCCAGGACGAGTCCGGAGCGGTTGGCGCGCAGGCGGGTATAGGTGGCGGTGAAGGAGGGGATCGTCAGGCGTAGAAACTGGGCGATGGCTTCAGTTTCATCGTCCCGCAGGCGCACGTCGCCCGGCTGACGGCAACAGGCGCCGCATTGGGCGCAGGCGCTGGGTGATGCAAAATGGTGGGTCATGGGTCTTGATGATATGAAGTTCCGGTAAAATTTCAATGAATTCTATTCGTGCAGTTTTATTCGATTTTGACGGCACACTGACATTGCCGGGAAGCATTGACTTTGCCGGGATCAAAAAGGCCATCCGGTGCCCGGGCGATGTGCCCATCCTGGAGTTCATCGAGCATCTGCCAACTGCGGCGGACCAGCGTCAGGCGTGGCGTATTTTGGAGCAGTTTGAGGATCAAGCGGCGCTGTGCTCCCATCCCAACGAAGGCGCCGAGGAACTTGTTCGGTTCCTGAAACGGCACCATATCCGGCGGGGTATCCTCACGCGTAACCGGCGCGCCTCGGTGGATACGGCGCTCAAGAACTTTGCCCATGTGCGCCTGGCGGATTTTAACGTCATCATTACGCGCGAGCATGTTCAACGTCCCAAGCCCGATCCCGAAGGGGTCCTGCTGGCCGCCCGCCGTCTGCGTGTGCCGGCCGCAACCCTGCTGATGGTGGGCGATTACCGGTATGACATTGAGGCCGGCCAGCGCGCCGGTGCTCCCACGGTTTTTCTCGAAAGCCATCTCACCACGCGGCGCCCTGACCCTCCCCCCGATTTTGTGGTATGCACGCTGGGTGAAATTGCCCGCATTATTGACAGATTGAATCGTGGCCGTAAAAAAACGCATAAAAAAATTCGGTCCGGGTAGCCGCGCCCGTGAGGGCGTGGATTCTTCCGGCGGCCACGGGCTTACGCCCGCGGCTACATGAATCAGTTGCCAATATTACCATGGAAAATAATTTGCTCGATGTGAATAAACTCAGCGTCTTCTTCCGCACGCGGACGGAACCGGTCCGGGCGGTGAACGGCGTATCGTTCACCGTTTCGCCGGGCGAAACCGTTGCGTTGGTGGGCGAAAGCGGCTGTGGCAAAAGTGTCACAGCGCTGGCCTTGACCCGGCTGGTGGCTGCGCCCGGCTACGTGGCCGGCGGCAATATCCGGTTTGCCGGCCGCAATGTGCTGGCCATGGACCAAGCCCGGTTGCGCCAGATGCGCGGCGCGGAAATCGCCTATATTTTCCAGGAGCCGGCCACATCCCTCAATCCCGTATTTCGTGTCGGCTGGCAAATTGCCGAGGCGCTCCATCTGCACCGCGCGGGCGTTGCCGTTCGGGAGGAAGTCGTTAGTCTGCTGAACCGCGTCGGCTTGTCTGATCCCGAACGCCGGATGAGCGCGTATCCCCACGAGCTCAGCGGCGGCATGCAACAGCGCGTCATGATCGCCATGGCGTTGGCCTGCCGTCCCCGCCTGTTGGTAGCCGATGAACCTACCACCGCGCTGGACGTCACAATCCAGGCTCAAATTCTCGACCTTCTGGTTCGTTTACAGGGGGAACTCGGCATGGCCATGGTGCTGATTACCCACAACCTGGGTCTCGTGGCCGGCGTGGCGCGGCGGGTCAACGTCATGTATGCCGGACGCATCGTGGAACAGGGAATGGTTGAGACGATTCTGGGCCAGAGCGCGCATCCTTACACGCGCGGACTCATGGCCGCCGTGCCGCGCTTGAGCGGCGGCAAAACCCGCATGACCGGAATTCCCGGCGCCGTGCCCAATCCGGCATGCCTGCCCTCGGGGTGTCCCTTTCACCCGCGCTGCCCAAAGGCCCAGGCCTTGTGCCGCCGGGAGGACCCGATTGAAACAATCATAACAGAGGACCATCGGGTACGATGTCACTTTTGGAAATAACCAATCTGCATGTCCGGTTCAAGGCGGGCCATGGCCACGAGGTGCACGCGGTCAATGGCGTCTCATTGGCCGTCGAACGCGGCGAAAGCGTGGGGCTGGTGGGCGAAAGCGGGTGCGGCAAGAGCACGTTGGGCAACGCCGTCCTGCGTCTGGTGCCGGTCCAAGCCGGGGCCATTCGGTTTGAAGATAAAAATGTGCTGACGCTCGCTCGCCGGGACTTGTTTAACTACCGGCGCCGGTCGCAAATGATTTTCCAGGATCCGTATGGTTCGCTCAATCCGCGCCTGTCGATAGGCGCGGCCATCGAGGAATGCCTGGCCGTGCACCGGCTGGGCGATCGCGAGAAACGCAAATTGCGTGTGCGGGAACTGTTGCAGACCGTCGGACTCGATCCCGATTATGCCGCTCGTTACCCCCACGAGTTCAGCGGCGGCCAGCGCCAGCGCGTCGGCATCGCCCGCGCGCTGGCGCTGGCGCCCGTCTTTATCGTTGCCGACGAACCGGTCTCGGCGCTGGATGTTTCCGTGCAGGTGCAAATCCTGAACTTGATGAAGGACCTCCAGCAGGCACAAGGCCTGGCGTATCTGTTCATTGCCCATGACTTGGCCGTCGTGCGCTATATGTGCGATCGGGTGCTGGTCATGTATTTCGGCCGGATTGTCGAAGCGGCGGGGGTGGACGCGCTGTTTGCGCGTCCCGCGCATCCCTACACCCAGGCCCTGCTGAGCGCCGTGCCGGATGTGGAAAAAGGCTTGCGCGCGCGCGCCGCGGGCAAGCGCCTGGAAATCATAAAAGGCGAAGTGCCGACGGTCACCTCGGCGGTGGCCGGATGTTCCTTCCATCCCCGCTGTCCCTATGCCGAACCGTTGTGCCGCGCGCAGATGCCGGATGAGCGCGCGGTCGGTCCGGGCCACATGAGTCGCTGCCATTTCGCCGGGAAAATTGTCGCCGCCATAATCAGATAAAGGCCTCATTGCGGCTTGAGCCAAGCCAATGCTTCTTTTTTTTGACTGACTTTGCTTCGCGCGCCGATGTCATGGGCTGAGGCCGTAAAGACGCAATTTGGCCGCCAGCAGGCGATCCAAGCCAGGCAAATCTTGCGGATAGACTGAAATCAATCGTTTGCCTTCCTGTTGATAGAGCGTCTGCTTCTTGTACATGCTCATTTTGTACTGGGGAGTGTCAAGTCCCCAGTATTCGATGTACACATCCAACTCGGGCAGATAAAAGTCGGGCCGGATCTGGAACTCCGCGATGATGCGGAATTTGGCGTCGTAGCGGTAGGCAAGTCCATGCGCCGTGAGCCAGTCGGCAATGCGCCGCTCTCCCTCGGACTGCACCACCGTGCCGTCCCGCGCTTCAATGGTCTTGTTGATCTCGACCTGGGACTCGAAATTGCGCCGCTCCAGGAACACCTCGTCGAAACACCGGTCGCAGAAAATGCGCTGAAATGTCTGGTTCGAACGGGCATATTCGTCTGCCGTGACCCGTGCGTTGCAGCGCTGGCAATGCCGTTCGGTGGCCGATGCGGCGATACGGACCGCTTCTTCAATAAACGCCGCGGTAGCGGCGGCGTCGCGCCGGATGTAGTCTTTTTCGGACGGGTTAGCTGCCATATCGCGCAGGTCATGCAGGCAACCTTGCGCTGTCGCGCCGTAAGCTTTCAGCGCCTTGATCGCGTATTGTCGGGTTTGCGTGTGCGGGTCGCGACGTGCCACCGGCACAAGCGCAGCAACGGCGGCCACCTGATCCACGCCCATCCAGGCCAGCTTGCCCAGCGCCGAGGCCGACAACCGTCGTGCATTCGCGGATGACGAATGCAGCAACTCGAGCAGTTCTCCAAACGCGCTCACTTCGCCTTCGCGCCCAATGGCGACCGCGCGATCGGAAAGCCGCTTTTCAAGCTGTCTGTCCATAGGGTTTTTCATCGCATGTTATCCGTCGCCACGTTGACGCGCGCAAGCAAAGTCAGTTCGCTACTTTCCACAATCCTTGCCAGTTCTTCCGGCAGGCGATCCGCGGGGCCGGCACATTTTAACTCCCGCCGGCAGATTTCGCTGAAATGCCGCGCCATGTGCTTCCGGACTTGCGCCAGGGTGGGGCAGGCCGCACCAAGGAGCTTTTCAAGCGAGGTGATGGCCTCGCCCGCCAGTCCACAGGGCACAATGGTCGCAAATCCGGAAAGGTCGGGGTTGACGTTGAAACTCATGCCGTGAAACGTGACCCAGCGTTTGAGCCGGATGCCGATGGCCGCCAGCTTGCCGGCTTGGGTCCAGGCGCCGGTGAGGCCAGGACGGCGACAAGCCGTGACGCCAAAATCCCCGGCGGTGCGAATGGCAATTTCCTCCAGGTTGTGCAGATACCCGTGTGCATCGGTCTCCTGCTCGCCCAGCCGGATGATGGGATACATCACCAACTGGCCGGGGCCGTGCCAGGTGGCGTCTCCGCCGCGCGACGAGCGGTAAAGATCAATATGGCGCTTGGCCAATTCGGCGGGCGGCAGAAGCACGTGCTCGTCCTGGGCGCGCACGCCGAGCGTGATGACGGAAGTGTGTTCGAGGAAAAGAACCGTGTCGGGAATAGCGCCGGCGATCCGGGCATTTACCAGCGCAGTCTGCAGGCGGACGCCGTCGTCATAAGGAAGCGGTGTTTCGATTGTGATGGCCCAGGCGGTCATGGGCGCATTAAATACCGCTGTTTTTGGCCTGTCAAGGCGGGAGTCGGAAGGATTTATTGACAAACCGGATAGAGCTGATACGTTTGCTGCGATTCGGCATGCACGCTTCTGTGGATCAACCGGGAGATACCAGCATGAAAGCCATTGTGAAAAAAAAGGCCGAACAGGGTTTGTGGATTGACGAGGTCCCGGTTCCGCCGGTCGGCATCAACGATGTGCTGATCAAGATCAAAAAGACGGCGATTTGCGGGACCGACGTCCATATTTACAACTGGGATGCCTGGTCCCAAAAAACCATTCCGGTGCCGATGGTTATCGGTCATGAGTTTGTCGGCACGGTGGAAAAAGTGGGCACGAACGTTACGGATTTCACGCCGGGCGATATTGTCAGCGGCGAAGGGCACATTGTCTGCGGCCGTTGCCGCAACTGCCTGGCCGGGCGCCGGCACCTCTGCATGAAGACCAGCGGGGTGGGGGTCAACCGTACCGGCGCTTTTGCGGAATACCTCTGTATTCCCATGACCAACGTCTGGTATGCCGATCCCAAAATTCCGCTGGAGATCCTTTCCGTGTTCGATCCGTTAGGCAACGCCGTGCATACCGCGCTTTCATTCGATGTCCTGGGCGAGGACGTGCTGATTACCGGCGCCGGGCCGATCGGGATCATGGCCGCGGCGATCGCCAAGCATGCCGGCGCCCGCTATGTGGTGATCACGGATGTCAATCCCTATCGCCTTGCCCTGGCCCGCACCATGGGCGCCACGCTGGCGCTGGATGTGCGCACGGAAAACCTCCGCGCGGCGCAGAATAAGCTGGGCATGAAGGAGGGCTTTGACGTGGGGCTCGAAATGTCGGGGAATCCGTCGGCCCTCCGGGATATGATCGCCAACATGTGCCACGGCGGTAAAATCGCGCTTCTGGGCATTTTGCCGCCGGATACGCCGATTGACTGGAATACCGTTATTTTCAGTTCGCTCAGCATCAAGGGCATTTACGGGCGCGAAATGTACGAGACCTGGTATAAGATGACGTCCATGATCCAGAGCGGACTCAATATTGCGCCTGTCATTACCCACCGATTCCATTATACCGATTTTGAAAAGGGGTTTGATATCATGCGCTCGGGTGATTCCGGAAAAGTTATTCTGAATTGGGAGGAATGAGAGGGAGGAACACACCATGTTAGGCGCCATGCAAAAGCATTTGACCGAACAACTCTCGCAGATCCGCGCGAGCGGTCTGTTTAAAGAGGAACGGATGCTTGCCGGTCCCCAGGGAGGACGGGTCATGGTCGTGGGCGGCCGCGAGGTGCTGAACATGTGCGCCAACAATTATCTCGGCCTGGCAGCGCACCCGGAAGTTATTGCCGCAGCCAAAGCCGGCCTGGACCGATGGGGCTATGGGCTGTCCTCGGTCCGTTTTATCTGCGGCACGCAAGTCATCCACAAGGAGCTGGAGCGTCGGCTTTCGGAATTCCTGGGCATGGATGACACAATCTTGTATTCCTCCTGTTTCGATGCCAATGGCGGGTTGTTCGAGACCCTGCTGAACGAGCAGGACGCGGTCATCAGCGACGAACTTAACCACGCCAGCATTATTGACGGTATCCGGCTGTGCAAGGCCAGCCGTCTGCGGTATAAAACCTCCGACATGGCCGATCTCGAAGCCCGCCTCCAGGAAGCTCGCAATGCCCGGTTTCGACTGATCGCCACGGACGGCGTGTTTTCCATGGACGGCGGAATTGCCCGGCTTGACGAAATTTGCACCTTGGCCGACCGCTATGACGCGCTGGTCATGATTGACGACTCGCATGCGGTCGGGTTCCTGGGGCCGACGGGGCGTGGGACCCACGAATATCGGCGGGTCTGTGGCCGGGTGGATGTCATCACCGGGACACTGGGCAAGGCGCTGGGCGGCGCCAGCGGCGGCTACACGAGCGGGCGCAAGGACATTATCGCGCTTCTACGCCAGCGTTCGCGGCCCTACCTCTTTTCCAATACCGTGGCGCCCATGATCGTGGCCGCCGCGCTGAAGACGCTGGAGATACTTTCGGCCTCCACGGCCCTGCGCGACAAGCTCATGGAGAATACCCGTTATTTCCGGGAAGGCCTGGCGGCCGCCGGCTTCCAGATTAAAGCGGGTGTGCATCCGATCGTGCCCATTATGCTGGGCGATGCCGTGCTGGCGCAGAAGATGGCCGCGCGGCTTCTGGAAAAGGGAGTCTATGTTATCGGCTTTTTCTACCCCGTGGTGCCCAAGGGCCAGGCTCGCATCCGGGTTCAAATATCCGCCGCCCACACGCGCGCAGACCTGGATTTCGCCCTCAAGATGTTCGCCGAGGTCAAACAGGAATTCGGCCTGTAAAGCAGGCCGTGGACCGTAGGCTGTAGACCGAAGAAAAAGGTAGGATAACGGACATCAGAAGTCAGTCGTCCGTAAAGCGATCTGAATATTTCAGTCCACAGCCTACAGCCCACAGTCTGCTTCAGTGCTCCACCGATAGGTTGGCCTCGTATGCTTCCGCCGACAGCAGGGCATCCACATCGTCCTCATGGTCCGGCTTCATCCGGAAAAGCCAGCCGGCGCCGAAGGGATCGGAATTGATGACTTCCGGCGCTTGGGTTAATGCTTCGTTGACTTCCACGATGGTGCCGGCGATGGGCGCATAGACATCGGAGGCGGCCTTGATGGATTCCACCACGACGGTTTCCTCGCCGGCATCCAAATGCCGGTTCAGTTCCGGCAGTTCGACGTAGGTAATGTCGGAAAGCTGGTGCTGGGCAAAATCCGTGATGCCTACTTCAATCACGTCATCTTTCGTTCGGGCCCATTCATGCGTTTTCGTATATTTCAGATCGTCAGGATTGTGTAACATGATTTCCTTCTCCTTCAGGTTTGGATCTAATGGCCGCACGGTCTCTCTAAGCGATTCGGCGCATAGCTCTTTTATGTTATCTTTTCCAACTACGCAACATTTTTTTTAAACATTTATTTGCTGGCTGGTTGGCCCGATTGGAGGTAACCTATCCGTCGTTCAGGTGCGCATAATATGAGGTATGAAAAAATCGCAAGAAATGCATAGGAGGAAACGAACATGCTCGCAAGTTCCGGGGTCAAGAAATTCTTCGAGAGCCATTGGGAGCAGATGGCGCTTTGGGCAATCCTCATCGGGCTTTTCTATCTCTTGAAGCCGTTCTTCCTTCTGATCTTTGAGACGTTCCTGATCGTCTATATCACGAAGAGCCTCGTTCAATGGGTGGTGCGCCGGGTGAACCTTAATTACCGGTTGGCGACGGTAATGGTTTTCGTGCTGTTTGTGAGCCTGCTGGGGGCGGTAGGCGCCTGGGTGGGGCCACAACTGATTATCGAGTCCAACCAGGTGCTGGTGGAATTTGCCGGCGAAGGCGAACAGCAAACGCAGGATAAGATCAACCGGTTCGTCGAGAAGGTTGTGGTCAAAAGCATGGGCGAGGAAAAAGCCCAAGCTGTCATCGGATCGGGGGAATACGCGGCCATAATGAAATCCGTGAAGGACGAGGCTGCGAAGGCCGTCAAGACCGCCTTGCCGCATGTGCTCGATGCCATCCTCCGCCTTGTCAGGCTCGGCTGGCATATTCTGATTTCGCTGTTCCTGGCCATCATTATTTCCTTCATCCTGGTCATGGATTGGCAACGGATCGCCGGGAAAATGAGAGACCTGGAGCAGAGCCGCATTCGCACCTTCTATCTGGGGGCCGCACCGCATCTCATTGCCTTCGCCGATGTCCTGGGCAAGGCGTTCCGCGCCCAGGCAATCATTGCGGTCTGCAATACGGTGTTGACCGCCATCGGGCTCTGGTTCTTCGGCGTGCCGACCATTGCCTTGCTTTCGACCATCGTATTCTTTTGCGGATTCATTCCCATTCTCGGAACGTTTCTAAGCTCCATTCCGATCCTGCTCTTTGGCGTTCAAGTCGGCGGGCTTGTGCTGGTCTGCAAGCTCATTGTGCTGATCGCGATTGTCCACGCATTTGAGGCCTATGTGCTCAACCCGAGGATTACGGCCAAAGTTTTGCACGTCCACCCGATCCTGGTCCTGATCCTGATTCTTGTCGGCGAGCGGTTTTTCGGCGTCTGGGGCATGGTAGTGGGCGTGCCGATCGGGTATTACGTCATCAGTGTCCTGACGGCCAAGGAAGAGGGGCTGGCCTACGAATAGTTGGAGAACATAAAGCCCCGATGCGCTTCTGATAAAAAGCGGATCTTGCCGAAGGGCAGTGTTGGGGTTTTGAGCGGGGCGGGTTCGATGAATGCAAATGCAACGACAGGAATGCCGGAAATAGACCGGTTGGTTGGCGGCATTATTGCCGGCGATAATATCGTTTGGGAAGTGGACTCGGGCGTGCCCGTCGAACGCTTTGTGATCAGTTTTCTCGCCGCCTGCGCGCGCGAAAAATCGATGGTGATCTATGTCAGCTTCAATTCCTCCCCGCAGACGATAACGAATAAATACGCATCCCTGATGCCGAAGGCGGATTTTGTGCTGGTGGATTGTTTTTCTTCGGGCAAGGGCAACAACGACAAGATGTTTTTGGATTTTTTCAAGACATCCGGCGGTCCCGACTCTCCGAGAGGTCGGAACGCCCCAGGGGCGCCCATTCATCTGGAGAACCCGGCAGATCCCAGCAAGCTTGAACAATTATTGATCAAGCTCGGGACACATGAGCAGAGGAGTGTGCGGTATATCTTCGACAGTCTGACGGGCATGTTGGATCTATGGGGTGATGACGAAAGCGTGGTAAGATTATTTGGGCACATTTGCCCGAGGCTTTACGACCTTAACACGATTGCCTGCTGGCTGTTGGAGAAGGGCGCCCATTCCCAGTCGTTTCTGGCCAAGATTCGGCATATTACCCAGGTGGTGTTCGATGTTGCGATTTCACGCGGTGTTCATAGTCTGACGATCAGGAAAGCAAGCAATCGCCACTGTGAACATGTCGGCATTCCCCAGCGCTTAATTCTGCAAGACGATACGATCGGCGTGGCCGTCGAAACCCGGGAAGGGCGCGAGTTGAGTCTGCTGACCCGCATGGGCGAGGTGTTGGGCAGTGCCCTTGATCCGAACTCGTTTTTCGAGCAGACCATGGCGACTTTGGCCAACGAACTCGGCATGGTTCGAGGAACCCTGGTCCTCCTGGACAAAACCTGCAATAAATTAAAGATCGTTGCCGCCCATGGTCTTTCAGGCGAGGAGCAAGCCCGGGGACAATACGCCGTGGGCGAGGGAGTGACGGGACAGGTTGTAAAAACCGGGGTTGCGGAAATAATTCCTGACATCGGCAAGGACGGCCGTTTTCTCAACCGGACGGTTGCCCGTAAAAAAGACCTTGCCAGCCCCATCGCTTTTATTTGTGTTCCCTTGAAAGTTGATGATGAAGTCGTGGGCGCCTTGAGCGTGGATCGTCCCTTTGCCTTCGAGAACGCGCTTCAAAAAGACCTGAGATTGCTTTCGATCGTGGCTTCCATCGTTTCCCAGGTGCTGAAAATCAACCATCTGATCCGGGTGGAGAAGGAAGAAATCCTGGCCCACGACCAGGGGCGGCTCCGGGAACTACGCGGCCGTTATCGCCTCGATAACGTGATCGGAGAAAGCGAAGCCATCCGCAAAATACTGGCCATGGCGGCCACGGCGGCGAAATCGCGGGCCTCCATCCTTGTCACCGGCGAAACCGGGACAGGCAAAGAGCTGGTTGCCAAGGTGGTTCATTATAACAGCGCCCGGGCCTCGGGTCCCTTGATCAAGGTCAATTGCGGAGCGCTCCCGGAAGACCTGCTCGAATCGGAGCTTTTTGGGCATATCAAGGGGGCCTTTACAGGGGCTTTTTACGACAGGAAGGGGCGCTTCGAAATGGCGAATAGCGGCACCCTCTTCCTGGATGAGATTGGGGAAATGAGCCCGCGGTTGCAGGTTAAGCTGTTGCGCGTTCTGCAGGAAAGAGAATTCGAGCCGGTCGGCAGTCCCAGGACGGTCGCGGTTGACGTGCGCGTCGTTACGGCGACCAGCAAGGATCTCAGGGAAGAAGTGCGCAAGGGTCGTTTTCGCGAAGATCTCTATTATCGCCTGAATGTGATTCCAATCCGCCTGCCGCCCCTGCGTGAGCGCCGGGAGGATATTCCCTTGCTGATCAACCATTTCCTGGAGAAATTCAACCGGGAGAACCACAAGAATGTGCGCAAGTTGTCCCGGAAAGTGCTCGATATCCTCCTGGATTACCCCTGGCCTGGCAATGTGCGCGAGTTGGAGAATTGCATGGAACGCGTGGTGGTAATGATCGAGGGGGATGCGTTATCCGCCGATTTTCTGCCGGCTGAAATCCTCGATCATGACCGCCAGGGATGTCTCAGGCGCAAGCAGCCGTCTTCCACGGATATCCTGGATATCCGGGCGGCGGCCGAACGGTTCTGCGCCGGCACGGATGATCTGGCATCGGCCAGAAACCTCCTTCTGCAAACGATGGAGGAGATCGTGATCCGTTATGGACTGCTGAAAAAAATCAGTCAACGGGATCTTGCCGTCAAGCTGGGCCTAAGCAGGATGACGTTGCGCAAGAAATTGCAGGCCTACAACTTGAAGTGAAGCGCCCCGCCCATCCCAATCGTTCCAAACTCTCGCAAGAATCGGGATTGCGAAGTAGGGCGCGACCTTGTGTCGCGCCATTTACTGCCCTGAATAGCCCTACGGAACTGACATGCGTCCCTGCCCGTATTCGCGTGCGCCCGTGGCTACCCAATAGCCCATGGCTAATATTTAGACCACTCCATGCCGCCCCGGCCATCCTGGCTAAAGCCATGCTTTAGTTCGTTACGTCTTTATCCCAAGACGATTACGCCAATCGCCGCGCGCCGCCTGCTCCCGAATTATGCCAGTTGGCATGAGTCGTGCTATTAAGTATAAGTGCAGGTGTGCAGTCATTACAGGCTGGGAGTGGCGTTGGAAGGGAGAAGCGCATGATGGATAAGGCGGATACAGCTTGGGTACTGATCAGCGTCGCCCTGGTCCTGTTGATGATACCGGGACTCGCGTTTTTCTATGGAGGCTTGGTGCGGCGCAAGAACGTGCTCTCCATCCTGATGCAATGTTTCATGATCATGTGCCTGCTCAGTTTGCAGTGGGTTTTGTTCGGCTACAGCCTTGCGTTCGGACCGGATATCAAGGGAATCATTGGGGATCTGAACTGGGCGGGGCTTCGGAATGTCAGTTTTAACCTGCCGCATTGGGATCCGGCAACGAACAGTTCCTACGCAAGCACCATCCCGCATCAGGCCTTCATGGTCTTCCAAATGATGTTTGCCGTCATTACGCCGGCGCTGATCATCGGTTCGTTCGCGGAGCGGATGAAGTTCTCCGCCTTCTGTCTTTTTATCCTGCTTTGGGCGACGCTGGTCTATGACCCGGTGGCCCACTGGGTGTGGGGCAAAGGCGGATTTCTGGGTCAGATGGGCGCGTTGGATTTTGCGGGGGGCACGGTGGTGCATGTCAACGCCGGTATCGCCGGCTTGGTCGGCGCGCTGGTTCTTGGCAAGCGCATCGGATATCCCGACAATATCTCGCCGCCCCATAATCTGCCTTTCGCCGTTCTCGGCGCCGGTCTGCTCTGGATCGGTTGGTTCGGGTTCAATGCCGGCAGTACCTTGGCGGTGGGTGGTTTGGCCGTCAACGCGTTCGTTGTCACACATATTGCGGCGTCCACGGCGGGACTTACCTGGGCCGTTATGGATTTGATCTTCAATGGGCGTCCCACCGTGCTGGGCATTATCTCAGGCGCGGTGGCCGGCTTGGTTGCGATCACGCCGGCCGCCGGTTTCGTGAACGTGATGGGCGCCATGGGCATCGGGCTGGGGGCCGGTATCCTGCCTTGGATCTTCATCAGCCTGGTAAAGACAAAATTCAACTATGACGATTCATTGGATGCTTTCGGAGTGCATGGGGTCGGCGGATTGTGGGGTGCCCTCGCCACCGGTCTCTGGGCGACCAAGACAATCAACGCGGCGGGCGCCGACGGCCTGTTCTACGGCAATCCGGGCCAGTTCCTGATTCAGCTGAAAACCGTCGCCATCGTCCTGGTCTATTCGGGGGGTGTCTCCTATGGCCTGTTGAAAATTCTGGACGCGGCGATGGGACTGCGCGTCAACGATCATGAGGAGCGCGTCGGTTTGGATCTGACGCAGCATCGCGAGGCGGGCTACACAATATTGGATTGAGCGAAAGGATCTGGGCGCATGAAATATATTGTTGCCATCATACAACCAGATCGGGTTGACGAAGTGTTGCGCCAGCTGACGGAGAAGGAAATCCATCTGGTGACCGTTTCAACCGTCTTAGGTCGCGGCCGGCAGAAAGGAATTGCAGAAGTGTACCGCAGTCATAAGGAGGCGGGCAGTCTGCTCAAGAAAGTAAAATTGGAGATTGCCGTTAACGACACTTTCGTAAAACCGGCCATTGATGCGATCCTGACTGGCGCCCGGACGGGAAGCGTGGGGGATGGAAAAATATTTATCACGGATCTTCACGACTGCATTCGCATCCGTACGGGCGAAACCGGCAATGAAGCCATCGGCTGAGGCGCACTTTTGTTGGCTCGTTCTGGAGCTGAGCAGTTATAAAAGAATAAAAACAAGGAGTATTGGTCATGGTAAAGAGCGCTAAAAAAAAGGTGGAATGCGGGTGCGCGACGGCGAACGTGTCAGACTATTTCGGAGAGAATGTCTTCAACAAGAAGACCATGCGAAACTATCTCTCTAACAGGGCATACCGGTCGCTATTATCAACGATAGTTTCCGGGGAGAGCTTGGATGCCGGCATTGCGGATGAAGTCGCCGACGCGATGAAGACATGGGCGCTTTCCAAGGGCGCGACCCACTACACGCATTGGTTTCAGCCGCTGACCGGGTCCACTGCGGAAAAGCACGACTCGTTTATCCAGCCCGACGCAGAGGGTGGCGTCGTTATGAATTTTACCGGCAAGGAGCTGATCAAGGGTGAGCCGGATGCGTCGAGCTTCCCATCGGGCGGCCTGCGCGCCACATTTGAAGCGCGCGGCTATACCGGTTGGGATCCCACGAGCCCGGCATTCATCAAGGAATCGCCGAACGGCGCCACGCTGTGCATTCCGACGATTTTCTGCGGCTGGAACGGGGAGGCGCTCGACAAGAAGACCCCGCTGCTACGCTCCATGCACGCGCTATCCACGCAGGTGTGCCGGCTCGGAAAGCTCTTTGGCATTGATTGCGAAGGCAAGCGGGCTTATGGGACACTTGGCCCGGAGCAGGAGTACTTCCTCATAGACAAGAAATACTACCAGAAGCGACTGGATTTAATGCAGACCGGCCGAACGCTGTTTGGTTGCAGGCCCGCGAAGCATCAGCAGATGGAAGATCATTATTTCGGTTCGATCAAACCGCGCATAATGGCATTCATGCAGGAGCTTGATCGCGAGTTGTGGCGGCTTGGAGTGCCGGCCAAGACAAGGCACAACGAAGTCTCCCCGGCTCAATTCGAGATAGCCCCGGTTTTCGAGGAGCTCAACCTGGCGATTGATCACAACATGGTTGCGATGGATGTTCTAAAGGAAACAGCGGACAGGCACGGCTTGACCTGCCTGCTGCACGAGAAGCCGTTTGCCGGCGTCAACGGGTCGGGCAAGCACAACAACTGGTCGGTATGCGGACCGGACGGCAAGAACTGGCTCACGCCCGGCGAGAATCCGCACGACAACGCGAAGTTCCTGGTGATGATCGTTGCGTTGATGAAGGCCGTTGACACTCACGCTGATCTGCTGCGGGCAACCGTTGCCACGGCGGGCAACGATCACAGGCTTGGCGCGAACGAGGCGCCGCCCGCGATCGTCTCGATCTTCCTCGGCGAGCAGCTCACGGACGTCATCGAGCAGATCGAGAAGGGATCGATCAAGGGATCGAAGAAGGGCGGAACAATCAAGATCGGCGTGTCGTCTATGCCGACTCTTCCGCGTGACGCGACGGACCGCAACAGGACTTCGCCGTTTGCGTTTACCGGCAACAAGTTCGAGTTCCGCGCAGTCGGATCGAATCAGAGCTGTGCCGGATCCAATGTGGCCATCAATACCATCGTGGCCGAGGCGCTGGACGAGATCTGCGCGCGGCTTGAGGCGGATGCGAAGGCCGGCAAGGACTTCAACGCTTCCGTGCAGTCCCTGTTGCAGAACCTTGTCAAGAAACATAAACGCATTCTGTTCAACGGCGATAACTATACCGCAGAGTGGCAGAAAGAAGCGCGGCGGCGTGGATTGCCGAATGTCCGGAAGACACCGGAAGCCCTCAAGGCGCTGATCAGGCCGGATGCGGTTGCTTTGATGGAGAAGTATCAGGTGCTGAGCAAGCGCGAACTGCATTCGAGGTATGACGTTTATCTGCACGCTTATCACGCGACGGTTGAGATAGAAGCGAATTGTGCGTTGACAATTGCCCGCACATTCCTGATGCCCGCCGTGATGCGGTATGCCAAGGAGTTGTCTGAGTCGCTCTGTGGTGTCAAGGCGGCCGGCGGCGGCAAACTGCCGGAGAGCGCAAAACTTCTCAAGAAAGTCAGTGGCGGGTGCGATTTGATGCTCAAACGGGTGGCGGAACTTGAGAAGGCGGTGAAAGATAAGTCGGCGGACAAGATGTTGGAGGGGATGGTCCGTCTGCGGGTGGTCGCCGATTCGATGGAAGGGGTTGTGCCACACGACAGGTGGCCGTTGCCCTCTTATGCTGACATGATGTTCATGCTGTAAGAATCGCGGCAGTTGAATCCGAAAGTGGCACAGCCCGCGTTAGTCATGTTTGAAAATGGGAGAGTGACGAATGGAACCTGGCCAGGGACTTTATGATCCGCGCTATGAACACGATGCCTGCGGCGTGGGATTTGTCGCCAATATTGACGGGACCAAATCCCATGAGATCGTCGTGCGCGGCATCAGGGTTCTGGAGAACCTGCTGCATCGCGGCGCGGCCGGCGGCGACGAAAAGACCGGCGATGGCGCGGGCATTCTGGTCCAAATTCCTGATGATTTTCTGCAGCGCGAGTGCGGTTCCTTGGGCCTGAAATTGCCCCCTGCCGGCAAGTATGGCGTCGGCATGCTGTTTCTACCAAGGGATCGAGGACTTGCCGCACAATGCCGCGCGGTGTTCGAAAAGGTCGTCCGCGAGGAAGGCTTGCATTTCATCGGATGGCGGGAGGTTCCCACCGATTCTTCCGTGCTCGGCGCCAAGGCCAGGGAAGAACAACCGCTTGTTGTTCAATGTCTTATCAGCGGTGTTCCCTGGCCAAGCTTGGGCAGGCAGGACGATCCTGTCGTTACGGAACGCAAGCTCTATGTCATCCGCAAGCTGGCGGAGCGCCGCATCGAAGAGAATTTGCATCCCGGCGATAAATTTTATATTCCCAGTCTTTCGTGCCGGACAATTGTCTATAAAGGGTTGTTGCTGGGCACCCAGCTGGGCGAATTTTACACCGACCTGAAAGCCCCGGATTTTATCAGTGCCGTTGCGGTCATCCACCAGCGCTACAGCACAAATACCTTTCCATCCTGGAAATTGGCCCAGCCCTTCCGTTACCTGGCACACAATGGGGAAATCAACACGCTCCGGGGCAATATCCGGCATATGCAGTCACGTGAAAAACTGCTGGGGTCTCATCGGCTGGATGGCGCCATTGCTAAACTTCTGCCAATCATCGATGCCGAAGGCAGTGATTCAAGTTGTCTGGACAATGCGCTGGAGTTGTTGGTGGCCGGCGGCCGGGATATCCCGCACGCCATGATGATGCTGATCCCCCAGGCTTGGGGCCCCAAGTACCCGATGGGGCCGGATTTGAGAGGATTCTTCGAGTACAATTCGGGATTGATGGAACCTTGGGACGGTCCG
>Ga0074199_1001329_pt1 | contig 22836 bp, 20 predicted proteins | sample EPASupsiteSAE347_FD_64528 | JGI IMG/M metagenome (GOLD analysis project Ga0074199, IMG submission 64528) | Bioremediated contaminated groundwater from EPA Superfund site, New Mexico - Sample SAE3-47 | ecosystem: Environmental > Aquatic > Deep subsurface > Groundwater > Contaminated ... | reverse complement strand
ATTTCCTTTCCTGTTTATAATTCAGCTAAAGATATTCCGATTGCGTCACCGATTTCATTTAAAGTCTGAAATACTTTTTTCTGCAACGGTACAAATTTCTGATATTTTTCTGCGGCTATATATTCCTTCTCACCCGCGACATAAATCTGGTCCTGCCCTTCGGCTTTATCGGCTTTTTTCAAGATCCGGATATATTCATCGATATTTTCCCCGAGTGAATCCGCTCCGAGAAAGGCGGATGGATTGATGGCCCCGATAAAATGAGTTACACCAGCAGGGGCATTATCGTTCCTGGCAACCTGCGGTCCGACCATTCCGGCCGACAATCCGCCGCAGAAAATGTCGACCATCGCACTCAGACAGTAGCCTTTATGGCCGCCGGTCAGCTCGCTGCCACCGCCCAATGGCAATAATCCGCCGCCCTGCCGTTTAATCATATTCTCAAGCAGAGCCGCCGCGTCGGTCGAAGGTTGGCCGGCCTGATCACAAGCCCAGCAATCGGGAATTGGCTGCTCTTTTCGGGCATAGACCTCCAGCTTTCCGCGCGAAACTGTAGAGGTTGCCATATCCAGTAAAAACGGGCGCTCGTTTTTACCGGGAAATCCGACCGCGATCGGATTCGTGCCGATCGTGACATTCCGCCCGAAAGTCGGCACTACCAAAGGGGTTGTATTTGTCAGCGAAATGCCGATCATCCCTTCGGCTAAAGCCATTAAAACATAGTAACCGGCAATCCCGTAATGATTGGAATTGCGGATCGCCGCGAAACACATATAACCGGTGCGGGCTTTCTCGATACATTTTTGCATAGCATGGTAAGCTATCGGTTGCCCCATTCCGCCATCACCATCGATGACCAGCGAAACCGGCGTCTCCTGAATCGTTCTGACCGCTGGATTCACCCGGATTATGCCATTTCTAATTCCATCGACGTATCTTTTCAGTCGCGCCACGCCGTGCGAATCGATCCCGCGCCGGTCGGCGCAAATCAGGACATCGGCCGTAATGCGCGCGTCTTCGGCGTTCAATCCCTGCCCAATCAGAACCTGCCGGACAAAATTATCCAGATCGGTAACGCTGACTTTGACTTCTTCTGTAATAAGCCCCTCGATAATTATCGTTAAATCCGCTGGCGGAAGCCTTCCCCGATGACCTCATGAACGTTGGCAATTATCACGAATGCATTCGGATCGATCTTCAGAATTTCCTGCCGCAGAGTTGCGACTTCCTTCCGTGTGACGACGGTATAGATAACATTACGCTCCTGGCGGGTATAGAGCCCCTGCCCGAAAATTTCCGTGCCGCCCCGTCCCATATCGCCGGTTATCAGTCTGATGATCTCATCCGCCTTCTCGCTGATGATATAGAATGAGCGGGCGTATTCAATACCGTCCAATATTAAATCCAGCACCTTACTCGAAAAATATAAACTGATAAATCCGTAGAGCGCCAGATTGATATTGTGAAAAGCTAGCCCGGCAAAACTGATCACGAAAAAATCCACCATCAAGATACCGGTTCCGACCGAAACATTGCTGTATTTATTGATAATTTGCCCGACGATATCCGAACCGCCGGTAGTCCCCTTGAAGCGAAAGACGATGCCCAGGCCGATCCCCAGCAGCACTCCACCGAATATCGAAGTCAACAGCGGATCTTTGGTCGCGGCTTCAACCTGAATGATTTTATCGATGAAATCCGTGATTACAGAAACCAGCACAAATGAGAAAAAAGTCCGAGGTCCGAATTGTTTGCCAAGTAATTTCAGTCCGAGGATAAACAATGGAATGTTGAATATCAGCATGACCATGCCGACCGGCAGATTGAACAGATAATGCAGGACAATTGCCAGACCGCTGACACCACCCGGCGCGATTCTGGCCGGGATGAGGAAAAATACCAGTCCAAGCGCCATGATCGTCGAGCCGATAGTCAATCCGCAGTATTCGAAAATAATCGTTTTTATTTTTTGCTTAATCGCCATGGATCACAGTAATAGTCAACTCAAATTCCAAGTTCAAATCGGTTCAAATACGGCCATAGTTTAATAAATTTTTCTTAAAGTTTTATAAAAGAGTTCCACAATAAGGCAGTTTTCAGATTGCATATCAGAAATGAGTATCTTAATTTCACCAAGTTCGATTACAGAGTAATACCAAATGGAAACAAATCACGCTCCATCTAATACTCAGGAGAATAAGAAAACCGTTCGCATTCAGGAGGAAGGACAATGCGTAACAATCTTTTTTCAAGCATTCTTTTCATTTTTTTAATTTCGACTGCATTTGCTCAAACTGACACCACAATCTTCTTAAAGTATTTTCCGCTGAACGACGGCGATATTTGGCAATACGAAAACAGATATTATGCCCATATCTGGGACACTGTCGAAGTCGTTGGCTATTTTACCAGAGAAGTTCAGGGCGATACAATAATGCCAAACGGCTTTTGTTACAAAAAAGTTACTGAAGGTGGTTATTTCCGGTTTTTCCGGGTTGATACCGCCTCGTTAAAAGTTTTTGAATATTTCCCCGGAATTTGTGTTAATGACGAGATCGATTTTCTTTACCTCTTCGGTGTTGCCGATTCGACTCTCGAGACAACCAATTGCCGCGGAGCAGTTGCGCAGGTGACACTTGCACCGGATTCCTTACTGGAAATCAGTTCGGTCTATGCCGTCGAAGAACACTATACTCTGCAGAAAAATCTCGGGATAATCAGTTATTCAATGTGGGAGGCCGGTCCTCCGTGGACGGAGACGCTTTTGGCAGCCCGCATTAATGGTGTTCAGACCGGTAATTTCGTGGCAGTACAACCACTAATCACTAAAGATTTTTCTCTGTTCAGGACATATCCCAATCCTTTTAACCCAACCCTGACAATTCAGTACAGTCTGGAACGCGCCGAACCAGTCCAGATGACTATTTATAATCTCGCAGGGCAGTTAGTCGAAGTACTGGTTGACGAGCCTCTGACGCCCGGTAATTATCAAATTCAATGGAACGGAATGAACCAGCCGAGCGGGATTTATTTCTTACGTTTATCTGTTGGGGCTAAAAATTATTTCCGTAAATCGGTTTTATTGAAATAAATGACAGCCTGGCCAATCAATCTTATCCGATTACTTGTTCAACCGGTTAAGATAGTCAGTATAATTCGGTAAAATCGGTTCATAGACGGATGTCATCAGCGGCGATGAAATAATATAATCAGCCGTGGCGCGGTTGCAGGCTACCGGGATATTCCAGACCACCGCAATCCGCAGAAGCGCCCTGATATCCGGATCATGCGGCTGGGCTTCCAGAGGATCCCAGAAAAAGATCAGGAGATCGATCTTGCGTTGAGCGATAGAGGCGCCCAGTTCCAGGTCGCCGCCCAGCGGGCCGCTCTGGAGTTTATGGACTTTAATCTTCAGTTCCTTTTCCAGCAGTTTGCCGGTGGAGCCGGTCGCTAATAGTTTATGATGACTGAGAGTACCTTCGTTATATTTAACCCATTCCAGTAAGTCTTTCTTTTTGTTGTCATGGGCGACCAGCGCGATGGTCTTGGTTTTTATTTTAATTTCGTTTGATTTGTTTGTTTCCATTTTTTCTCTGACTATTCCTTTCAATATTCAATCTACAATTTTCAATTTAAAATTTGTCTTTAGTTCCCCCTCACGTCCCGGCCCCAATTCAGTTTTTGGCGTAATGTATGGAAAAACGAGTCACCGCTGAAGCGCACAATCCGCAGGGGAAATTCGGCCTTGTGAATCTCGATTTTTCCGGCGGCGCCTAACGCGATTCGTTCGCGGCCGTCAATAATCAGAGAAACGTCACTGCTTAAATCAGCACAATCTATCCGCACTACCTGGTCGGCCGAGATCACCACCGGCCGGACCGAAAGACTGTGCGGACAGATCGGGCAAACGACCAAAACGTTCAATTCCGGCGAGATAATCGGGCCGCCGGCCGCCAGCGAATAGGCCGTGGAACCGGTCGGAGTCGCGATGATCAGACCGTCCGCCCGGTAGGTATTCAGATATTCTTCGTTGATATAGGTGCGAATTTTTATCATCGTGGAAACCCGCCCCTTGTCGATCACGAAATCGTTAAAGGCGAAACTCTCCTGCACCCGGTCTTTGAAATAGGTCCGCGCGGTTAACCCCTGGCGTTCTTCGATCGTAAATTTTCCATTTAAAAAATCGATCAGCCGTTCATGGTAATTATCCATTGAAACGTCTGCTAAAAAGCCGAGTCCACCCAGGTGAATGCCCAGCACCGGCTTGCGGCTCTGCGCCATCAGCCGGGAAGCGGTCAGAAATGTCCCATCGCCGCCGACACTGAAAAGGGCATCGACCTTTTCCGGTAACTGCTCCAGCCGGCATTTTTCGATGCCATTCAGTTTTGCGATCAGGGTCGAATCGACCAGATCGGCCACGATTACCGTCTGGCCATGTGCGTTCAATAATTCCACAACGGCCGGAACAATCGTGTTAACCGCTTCGATTTTGGGCGATAACAATAAACCGATCTTCATCCTGATTTACTCCTGGCCGAACAGTGAATTGGCTTCGGGGGACTCCCGCGATTCGGGGAAATCCTGCTCATTGACAACGCCGTCGCTTTTCTCGACGAGCAGTTTTACCCGTTTTTCGAGAATCTGCAAGTGCGCCTGACATTCGGTCGATAAGCGGATGCCTTCTTCGAAAAGGTGAATTGAGCCCTCGATATCGTTTTCACCGGATTCCAGAATCTGTAGAATTTCCTCAAGCCGCTTGAGACTCTTTTCTAATGAAAAAACCTTTTTTGTCATTCGGACACCTCACTGGTCATTTGAAATTTTTATTGGCGTGGTTTGACCACCTCGGTCCTGGCCTGCAATTCACCGTCATTCAGTTCAATCTGAATCCGCTCTCCGGCCGCAATGCCGGCCACCGACTTGATAATCTTTTTATCCGGCCAATTGTAGACGATCGCGAATCCGCGCTGTAAAATTGACTTCGGATTCATTACCTCGAGAGTCTTGCGCAGGTTCTCCAGATAAACCTGAACTGTTTGCAGATGATTGGTAATGTTGGTGGTAATCCGCGTTTCCAGATCGTCCACCCGCTGACTGCGTTGACGGAGTAATTCCAACGGCCGGTTCATGAACAGACGTTTCTTAATATTGGCAACTTCTTTACGGACATTATTCAGGCGGAGTGCGGTTGTTTGGGCCAACTTGTGACCGGTCTGGTCGATCAGGTGCAGGATACGCTCTCTTTCTGGAATCGTAATTTCGGCGGCAGCTGACGGAGTCGGAGCCCGCAGATCGGCCGCGAAATCACACAAACTAAAATCGACTTCATGACCGACGGCGCTGACTATCGGCAATGCCGACTGAGCCACTGCCCGCACCAGCAGTTCTTCATTGAAAGTCCAGAGATCTTCCAGCGAGCCGCCACCGCGCGTAATCACAATGAAATCGACATTCTGCAAGTGATTGAACAGTTGGATACCGCGAATGATGGTCGCGGCCGCCTCACTGCCTTGCACCAGCGCCGGATAGAGATAGATCGCCACGGACGGATTGCGGCGCCGGCTGATTTGCAGGAAATCGCGCACGGCCGCACCGGACTGACTGGTAATCAACCCGATCCGTGTCGGATAAACCGGAAGAGGCCGTTTGCGCGCCGGATCGAACAGACCTTCGGCGTCTAGTTTCTTTTTCAAAGCTTCAAAAGCCAGATACAGGCTTCCCATACCGGCCGCCCGCACCTGCTGAACATTCAGTTGATACTGCGATTGCTGGGCATAGGTCGTCACATTTCCGAAAACCAGCAGGTGCATGCCGTTGACGATCTGAAATGGGATCGACATTGATTGACTGCGCCAGATCGTACAATTCAGAACCGCGCCCTGGTCTTTCAGCGAAAAATATATGTGGCCGATCCGACTGATGACAAAGTTAGAAACTTCGCCTTCGATCCAGACCGGCGCAATGAATTGCTCGATAATACGCTTAATATCGCGCGATATTTCCGAGACGGTGTAGATGCGCTCTTCCATAAAAAAAGAGTGGCGAAGACAGATCTGCCATCACCACTCTCCTTTTGTTACAAATTACCTACCTGATTTTCTTTTTGTGACGATCTCTTCTGAGCCGTTTTTTCCGTTTGTGAGTTGCAATTTTTCTTTTTTTTCTTTTCTTCCCACAGGGCATAACCAACTACTCCTTTTAATGTATAATCGGTTTTATTTTTGATTGTATTCGAGATTAATACTCTCTCTCAATAATTTCGAGGGTTTAAAAACCGGCACAATGCGCGCCGGCAAGCTGATCTCTTCGCCGGTACCGGGATTACGGGCTTTTTTAGGTTTCCTGACTTTCAGGCTAAAACTGCCAAAACCTCTGAAATCGATCCTTTCACCGCGTTGCAGGGAATCAATGATCGTCGCGATAAAACCATCAACAACCGCTTCGGTATCCACCTTGGTCAGACCGGTCGCATGTGAAACAATATCAACGATGTCAGCTTTTGTCATTTTCCGTCTCCTCCTCTCGAATAACTTCAGAGATGAATTTGGAATTAATCCAGTTGGAACCTCTTAAAGTTGTCAACTAACAGGTTCGGAACTGTTCTTCTTTTTTTTAAATAACCTGAATTGCTCCGGCCTTACAGCTTGCGGTTTGTGCCGGTTCATATTCATCACATTTTCAAGAACTCACAGAGTCTCAAAGCACCAACTCTGACCGGTAAAAATACGTCTGGCCGCGAATATTAACAAGTATTATTTCACCGATGTATATATGGTTTTGTGATCAGTATGCAATTACCCGGGTTCATCTTCTGGCAGATTTCCGCCGGGATAGTGCAGATGGATATTTCAAATTGGTTTACCCCCGGATCGACTTGTAAACTACAATTTTCTGGCCGGGATAAATATGGCGCTTATCATTCAAATCATTCCAGGATTTTAGTTTACTAAGACTGACATTATATTTGGCGGCGATTGATAATAATGTATCCCCTTTCCTAACGATATGAACGACCTTGCTGTTACCCTTGGGAGTTCCGGTCGGAATATCCTGTGCATTTAAATTGGTCGGGATTTTTATTTTTGTCCCGGGCTGGATATTGTCCTGATAGATATTGTTCATTGATCGAATCTTACTGATACTGGTATTATAGGTTTCGGCAATTTCACTCAGCGTATCGCCATTTTTAACTGTATGAGTAATCACGTTGGTTTGGGCCACCTTCTTTTCTGGTGTAGAATAATAGGCACTTGTGGGGATCATTAGAGTCTGACCAACTCTGAGCTGGTTGCGACTACGCAGGTGATTAGCCGAAACGAGGGCCGATACGGATGTTCCATATTGTCGGGCAATCGAACTCAGAGTTTGCCCTCTCCTGACCCGATGCGAGACTAATTCAGGCTTAGCGTCCTTTGGTTCAGACTCAGGCAATTGTGTTAATTTTTCTATTAGTCCCAGGCCTTTGCCTTTGGGGACCCGCAGAATATATTGATTATCATTGGAGGGAGTCATCCAGCGCCGCAATTCTGGATTGTATTCACGCAATACATCCGTGGTTATATCACAGGCCTTGGCAATATCATCAAATTCGTAGCAACGATCGACAATCACCTCATCCCATTCCCAGGTTGGTGTGACAGGAGATGTAAAGCCGTATTTTTCCGGATTCTTGGCGATTATCATAGCGGCCATATAGGTCGGAACATAATTGCGGGTTTGCGACGGCAATGAGTGCAATTTCCAGTAATCGCGCGTACCTTCCCGTTTGATCGCCCGCCAAATACGCATCTCGCCACTATTATAAGCCGCCAGTGCCAGGTACCAGTCATCGAACTCGTCGTACAGCTTCCGCAAATATTTAGCTGCGGCGTGGGTCGATTTGATCGGATCACGCCGTTCATCGACATACCAGTTGCGTTTCAATCCGTATCGGGCACCGGTTCCGGCAATAAATTGCCACATTCCCGCGGCATGGGCATACGAATACGCATTTGGATTAAATCCGCTTTCTATTAATGGCAGGTAAAATATCTCTTCCGGAACGCCATATTGCTTCAGAATAGGCAGAATATAAGGCCGGTATTTATTCGACGTCTCTAAAAACCTTTGAATACTACTGGCCGGCCGACCTGTAAAATAAGTAATGAGTTTGTCAATCTTCTTGGATCGGACGATCGCAATGTGACCGGGTCGATCTTCAATTACCATCAGCGTGTCATAGCCGATATCAACCGTATCTATAACATTTTCAAATAATTCCTCAGCGATGGCCACATTTGGGAAAGATTCTGAATCTTCACTGAGATAAGCAAAATTGGTCTGAAAATCATTCGAGACTTTTTCATTAAAACGATTGAAATCATCCTGCTGGAGATCTGTGAGGCTGTCCAATTCACTAATTTCGGCGATGATCTCGAATACCCGGTCAAAGCAATATTTCGCATCGGAAGTATCGTTGAAGTACGCCGAGACCTGGGCGTCTACATAAAAGGATTTCGCCTCGGTGAATATTAAATCAAAAATATCATTGGCCGACGAATCGGATAACTCTTTCGAATCACCATTGATTGTCTCAGTGTCATTATTATGTTTCGCGGGAGAAAATGGATAACTGACAGCGGATATAATCAAAATCAGCGCGGTCAGTCTAAATCTATTTATAATGTTCATGTCACTCCATATAGTATAATTTTCGGATGCAAACTTATCCCAAACTCGGCTTAATGTCAAGTTGTTTGTCTTTCAGAGGCGAAATAGTTTATTAATCAGATCGGAAGTCGACTTGCCTTGGACCAAAGGGAATACCACAATCTGCCCGCCGTGGCTTTCGACGATGTCGCGCCCGATAATTGTATCAAGATTATAATCGCCGCCTTTAACTAAAATGTCAGGAATGATTTCGCCGATCAGTACCTGAGGCGTATCTTCTCCGAATATCACGATGAAATCCACGACCGCCAGAGCCGCCAGTATCCGCGCCCGATCCGTTTCATCGGTAACCGGACGGTGCGGTCCTTTCAGACGACGGACGGATGCATCTGAATTTATTCCGACGATCAGGACATCGCCCAGCCGACGGGCAGCCTCCAGCAGTTCAATATGCCCGACGTGTAAAATATCGAAACAACCGTTTGTGAAAACCACCTTCCGCCCCTCGGCCTGCAGGCGTCTGGTCATTTGCCTCGCCTGCTCACGACTAATTATTTTTTCATTTTTCAGCATATTTTTCCAACGGACATAATTTACATAAATTCAGGTTACAATATCGGCGTGTAAATTCTATCAGCCCCTGTTGCAGGAAGTTGCTCCGCAGACTACCGCCCGGTACCGACAATCTGTTCAAGGTTGCCCGCAGAAAACCCGGCCCAGACTGACTGCCAACCTGTTCGGCAAATTTTAGCGCTTTTACGATCAGATCGCGGTTTTGATTGATTGTTCCGATCGCCCAGGCAAACGGCAACAACAAATTACTCAGCAAGTCTTCAAAACGCTGGGTGCCGATCAGAACTTTCCCGGGTTGATATTTTAACAGCGGATGGTTTAACCAAAGCCCGTCCGGCTGCTGGAACATCTCCCCGGCCCACTCCCGAACGATTTGATAATTCTGAGTATTCGAAATTACCAATACCCAATTTTTAGCCGGCTCAGCCGGTTCAGCCGACTGGCCGGGAAGAAATTTTGCGATAATCTGGGCAAAGGCCGCCAGGCGCAATGTCGGGAAATTCGGCGGCCGTGAACCGGCAAAATGCCACTCCGCCTGTTCCAGCTCCTTTAAAAGATATTTCCGGGAGGTTTTCAGCCATATCCGGCGCAATCCGGTTGCATACTTGGAATCCCGGATATATTCTTTGAGGTGCGGTTCAGTCAGAAATCCGGCCATTCCAAACAGCAGACCTTCCAGGACGATGATGCGGTCATCAGCAGCGGTTTCAGACAGAACAGCATTGACCATCGAAATCGGCAACTTTTGTACGAGCCGGCTGAACGTCAGGCGGTTCCGGCTATAACCCAGCACGTCCGCAAGACCTTCGTAAAATGTCTGCTCAAGCCCGTTCAGGAAGATAGCCGAACGTAATGCCTGCCCTTTCCGCTGGAAACGGATTCCGGCAAAGGTTTTCAGATTTTCATGAAATTCCGGGATACCAATACTTTTCCAGTGGGTACAGGCGTATTCTTCGGCGGCCATCTCTGCAATCGGCAAAATCACCAGATTCGGAACTTTTCGCCCGTTCTGAGTCGTTACATAATCAGTCTTTCGGGCGTTTAAAACCACATGCAGGATGACGTCATTATAAAGCGGATCATGGTCATGGCCATGCGAATACCAGTCAGCCGATTCAAGATGCAGTTCGACAGCGCCCCGCTCAAATGTACCGTCAACCAGGATCAAAGCATCCTTAAAATCCGGCCCTTCAACCTCATTCCGCTGACCAGGTGATAAAATACTCAGCGATTTCCCGCCGATCGTCTGCAGGTTGCTCGAATTATAGGCCTGATTCAGCCAGGCGATATAGAGGTTTTTCTCCTTATGATTAATAGCCGGCCGGGGTTCAGAAATCAGATTTGACACGCAGTTAAGCATGCTGGCGGGCTTCTCGTTTTTGCTCGTATATTTCTTTTTGGCCGATCATTTTCGCACGCAGGTCTTCAATACAATCATTTAACGAGGCGTATTCGCTCAGCCGCACGACTTTCCCGACCTGAACATCCACTATTCCCGGAATAATCAATAACTTTTTATTCGGGACACAGTGGCGTGCCCCAAGAATTAGTACCGGCAGAATCGGCACCTGATATTTATCCGCCAACCGGAAAGCGCCTTTCTTGAACGGTGCGATTTTCCCGTCGTAACTGCGGGTACCTTCCGGGCTGACCACAATGCTGTAATGCTGATGAATTAATTCATCGGAAATCCGATTGATGGCGATAATGGCCTTGCGCGGGTGTTGCCGGTCAATCGGGATATGCCGCGCCAGGTTAATTGCCCAGCCGAAGAGCGGAATCCGGAACAATTCCTTTTTCGCCATGAACCGGATGTTAAGCGGCAGAGCTGCCATAATTATCGGAATATCGAGAGCGCTCTCATGATTCATGATGATCACTTTGGAATAATGATCCGTGATATTTTCGAGGCCGTGCACCCGCAGTTTAATGCCCAGCAACTGCAGAACCATTTGCGACCATTTCCGCATCAGTAAATTGTGCGACGGCGGAAAAGCCAGACTGAGACTGCCAAGAACCGTTATACTGGTGATGACACCGATAACAGCCAATACATTTCGGATCCTAGTGTAAATCATTTATTAAAAATTGCCCTTATTTTGGCGGATACTTCATACGTTCTGAACAAATCATCGACCTCCGCTGCGCTCAGTTGACGGACATTTCCCAATAACCGGGCGATGGTCATTATTTTGAAGGCATGTTCGGCGCGCTCCATCTTATAAAAGGCCGACCAGAGATCATGGCCGGTCGCAATCAAACCGTGATTTTGCAGCAGCAGAACGGCATGCCGGCCGGCTGCATCCGCCACTCTTTCGGCGAACTTGGCAGTCGAAGGAGTTTCATATTTAACCAAAGGAATTATACCGATTGTGGTTATCACCTCCGGCAGGACCGCTTCGGTCAATCCCTGGCCGCTCACCGCCCAGGCTGTTGCGTACGGCGCATGCGTATGTACAATTGCTTTCACATCCGGGCAATTTTTATATATTGCCAGATGCAAACGATATTCAGAGGACGGGCGATTCTTACCAGTGCATTTTCCCGCCAGTGTTACTGCCGCCATCTCGCCGGGTTTCATCGCACTTTTTGAGACATTGGGCGGCGTGATTAGAACCGTGTCGTCATTTAATAAAATACTGAGATTGCCGTCATTGGCAGCTACGAAACCGGCGGCTGAGACCTTTTGGCCGACCTCACATAATAGCTGCCGATATTTTTCTGCGCGGGTCAAATCTGGGTCTTTATCTGACTGAATCCGGTGTATTTTTGCAGGACTTCGGGAATAATTATGGTTCCCTCGTTAGTCTGGCAGGTTTCCAGTAAAGCGATCATCAGGCGCGGGGTCGCCACCCCGGAACCGTTGAGGGTATGCACATAAGCGACTTTATTATCGGCTGTCCGGCGGTACCGGATATTCGCCCGGCGGGCCTGGAAATCCTCAAAATTACTGACACTGGAAACCTCGAAATATTTGTCACTGCCCGGCGCCCAGACTTCAATATCGTAGCATTTGGCGGCCGCGAAACTCAAATCACCCGAGCAGAGCGACACAACCCTGTAATGCAGGTTCAAGACCTGCAAAATATCTTCGGCATCCTGCAACAAACGTTCGTGTACCTGGTAGGAATTTTCCGGGGTGGTGAACCAAACCATTTCGACTTTATTAAACTGATGCACTCGCGACAGGCCGCGCGTGTCTTTACCGTATGAGCCGGCTTCCCGACGGAAACAGGCCGAGTAGGCCGTGTATTTAATCGGTAATTTATTCTCCGCCAGAATTTCATCGCGGTGAATATTGGTGACCGGAACTTCGGCGGTCGGTATCAAAAACAGGTCATCTGCTTCGGTATGATACATATCTTCCTCGAGTTTCGGCAATTGGCCGGTCCCAAAGGCCGACTCCCGGGAAACCATAAATGGCGGAAATATTTCTTTATAACCGTGTTTAGTGCGGTGAAAATCTAACATAAAATTGATCAAGGCCCGTTCGAGAGTCGCTCCGTCACCGGCATACAATGGAAATCCGGCCCCGGAAATTTTCGCGGCTCTTTTCAAATCGAGGATCCCAAGCGCCTCACCCAGATCCAAATGATCTTTCAGCGGAAAATCAAAGTCCGGTTTTCGTCCCCACTCTTTGACCGCGACATTCTCCGCGGCGGACTGGCCGATCCGGACGCTGGAATGCGGAATGTTCGGCAGAGTAATCAAAACGCTGTTTATCTTTCCTTCGATTTCTTTTAATTGCTGATCGAGTAGGCCGATCTGATCGCCGACCGAGCGCATTTCGCTGACTTTATCGTCGGCCGGTTGACCGGCCTTTTTTAACCGGCCGATTTCTTCGCTGGCACGGTTTCGCAACGACTTCAGTTCGTCAACCTTGACAATGCATTCCCGCCGGTGGGCATCCCATTTCAGCAGTTCGTCCAGTTTATCACCGGCGTTTTTGGCTTCCAGTCCCCCGCGAAATTTCTCCGGCTCGTTTCTGATTTGTTTAAGGTCTAACATTGTCACTCCATTTTACGTCATAAAATAGATATTTTTTGGAAATGATAACAGGGATAATTCTACCGGAAATCTTTAATCCGGCTCAGAATATCTCAGAGGTAGCCGGTGCGGTGTTTGCGGCGCAAACCGATCAACATGGTCTGAACGATTATTTTCAGATCCAGCATAATCGACATATTCTCAATATAATACAGGTCATAACGCAATTTTTCACGCACGTCATTGATGGTTTCATCGTACTTGTACTTAATCTGCGCCCAGCCGGTAATGCCCGGTTTAATTATCAGACGGCGCGAATAAAACTGGATCGAACGCTCCAGATCGTTGACGAAATAGTTCCGCTCCGGGCGCGGGCCGACGATGCTCATATCACCAATCAGGACATTAAAGAATTGAGGTATTTCGTCGATACCGGATTTGCGCAGAAACGCACCAAACCGGGTAACGCGCGGATCGTCTTTCTCGGCCCATTTGGGCCCGGTTTCAGTCTCTGCTCCATGAATCATGGAACGGAACTTAAACACTTCATCCCCCCGCCGATTCTTGCCTAATCGTTCCTGCCGGTAAAAGATCGGTCCGGGTGAATCGATTTTTATTATCAGGCAGATTAATAACCAAAAAGGTAAAAATACAATCAGAACAAACAACGAAATGAATATATCTATTCCCCGTTTCAGGACCCATTCCCAGGTTTTCATGTTGGAACCGAAAAATTTAATAAGCGAGACTCCGTAAATGTGGCTGGTACGGTAACCGGTTAAAAGATTGTAAAAATCCGGCAGAAGTTTGATCGATACATTAAACTTGGACGACACATCGATCAGATCGATTACCTGATCCATGTTGTTTTCATCCAGAGCGACGATGACTTCCTTCACTTTCCGTTTCTTGATGATTTCCGGAATATTTTCAAAACTCCCCAGTATCGGCAGACCTTCGATCAGTTTACCGATATTACCATTGGCATGGTCATCGATCAGTCCGATGATGTTGAATTTCAGTTCCGGAACGGAATTGATTTTTTTGACGACGTTCAGCGCGCGCCGCGATGCTCCGATAATTAAAGTCGGTCGCTTCTTGAAATCCAGCAGGTTACCATTTTTCAAAAGTGTAATAAGCAGCAGACGTCCCAGACTTAATCCGGTTACCAGCATAATTCCATAAGGTAAAAAGGCCCGGCGAGAGAACAGAAAGGGAACTTTAATTTCAAAACTCATGAAAAATAAAAATACCGTTCCGAAGAACACGATTTTAAAGACCGTAAAAATTTCATCGATCCGGGAAGTGTCCCATTCAATCCGATACAGATTGTTCATCCCGAGCAAAAAGGTCCAGAAGATTACCGACCAGGCGATCCAGAGCATCATATCATACGACGAGAGCATTTGATCCGGGGTCAACCGTGTGACGATCTGCAGATAATACACAGCCAAAAATGAACCTGCGATAAAAATAATATCGCTGATAAAAAACAGGAACGACTGTACAAATTGGGCCATTTCAAAAGGAATAAATCTTGGTTCCGAATGACCATTGCCATTACCGTTGCCGTTGCCGTTGCCATTGGTTTTAGCGGAGCCATTCTTATCGCCGTTAGGGACCACGATCAGGTTTTTCTCAATCTCAAAATACCCAAGCCGGCGAATCAACATTATTGCCATGATCGTACCGGCAAATAAAACTGTCAATACTCCCCGATTGTCCAGACGAATAAAAGTGTAGCCCGTTATCCCGGCAATTATACTGAAAAAGTAGATTATTTTAACGGCATTAACGTGCGAAAAACCGACCGACATCAAGCGATGATGAATATGTTCCTTATCCGCCATGAAGGGGTGCATGTGTTTACTGGCTCTGCGTAAAAATGAAAGCATGGTATCCAAAACCGGGATGGTCATAACCACCAGGGGAGTGATAATATTAAGACAATTGGTCTCGCCTACCCGGCCGACTTCCAGCGAAATTATCGCCGTGGAAAATCCCAGGAAAAGCGAACCGGCATCACCCATAAAGATCGACGCCGGATGAAAATTATATTTTAAAAAGCCCAGATTCGCGGCAATCAGCAGAATATTGGCTAAGGCGACTAAAGTCCGCCCTGAATGTAATGAAATCAGCGCGAATGCAAGGAAAATTATCGTGGATACACCGGAGGCTAGTCCATCCAGACCGTCTAATAAATTCATGGCATTCGTGATGAAGACGATCCATAAAATCGTAAAAATAACCGAGAACCACCCCAGCTCGATATTCCCGATAAATGGAATATAGAGGGCATCGATTCGCATGCCGCCAACAATAACAACCACGGCGGCCAGAATCTGAAAATAAAACTTCGTCGAAAAACGTAACTTTTTAATGTCGTCATAGAGACCGACAAATGTGATTAAAACCGCTACTACACCTAATATGTAATAATGTTGCGGCATCGGGCCGGCCACATACGGCAATAAACAGACCGATAGGACTGCCCCGACTACGACTGATAAGAAAATCGCGACACCACCTAAATATGGCATAAATTTTTTATGAACTTTACGCTCATCGGGCAGATCGCCGATATGATAGCGGATTGCGATCGTACGCATCCATTTGGTCAATAACAATGCGCAGATATAGGTTGCGAGGAATACAACCAACAACAATAAATACATCAAATCAAAGCTCCGTAAATATCAATAAATTCAATTATCTAAAAATACCCAGGCAACATTTTGCCCTCAGTTCTGTTTTTTGGATTGTCGAGATTGAACTTGCTTAAAGAGTCGGAGTGGCTAACAAGTTATTTCTGGTTATTTACTCTCCTTTGCTCCATTGCGCTTGAATGTACAAGAAATTTTCAATGGTAGCAAGTTAAAATATTCATTTTTCATCTAAATTGAATCCGAATATTTTTTCTTCAGTGATGTTTACTTTTTTATTAATGACTGCCCAGATTGTCAGCGCCAGTATTTTAAGATCCAATCGAAGCTGCCAGCGCCGGGCGTAGGCTTTCTCTAATCTCTTTTTATGCGGTAAAATTACGGTCCGGTCATATTCAAAGGGTTCCTTCACCATAGATAGTAAATGATCTTCGTGATGATAGATCAGCGAAGCGGCCCCCGTAATTCCCGGACGCATGCTGTAATACTGACAAATTTCCGGGTCGGATAAAGCCGTCGAAATCTGTTCGCGGACCAATGGACGGGGACCGATCAGGCTCATACTGCCAAATAAAACATTCAGTAGTTGCGGCAACTCGTTGATCTTGGTCTTCCGCAGTAATTTGCCGAACTTGAAAGGGCGACTGTCATTGGTCGTGGTGATATAGCCGAATTTTTCAGAGCCCTTCGGCATGGTCGTAAATTTATAGACAAAGAAATCAACCCCCTGGTAACCCACTCTTTTTTGCAAATAAAAGATGTCCTGTTTATTTAATTTTAGTCCGATCGCAACAATCAGGAAAACCGGAGACATGAGCAATATTCCCAGCCCGGCCGATAGTTTATCGAATGTATATTTGATGAACAGGGTACGATTTCTATTTCCGGCCATTTTTCAAGATCTCACAAACCCGTTCGACATCGGCTTCCTTCAGATTGGTCGAACAGGGAATATTCAAAGTTATATCATACAATCGGAGAGCATTTTCGATCCGGTAGTTTTGACAATCGCGATAAGGTTTTTGTAAATGATTCAGGTGCCAGACCGGACGCGTTTGGATGTTACGCTCCGCCAGAAAAGCCATCAGGTTCTCCCGATCACGCCCATAAACCGCCGAATCGATTTGCAGACAATACATCCAGTAATTAACGGCGGCATATTCGGGAACTGCGGCCAGTTCCAATCCGGCGATGGCCGCTATCCGCTCCTGATAATGCTGGTAATTATTCTTTTTAATTACGATAAATTCTTTTAGCCGTTCGAGTTGAGCGACACCCAGAGCCGCCTGAATATTGGTCAGGCGATAGTTATAACCGATCTCGTCATGGACGTAGCGCACTTCATCGTCCTTGGCCTGGGTTGTTAGATAGCGGGCTTTGATTGCCAGTTTTTCATCGTCGGTCAGGATCATTCCCCCGCCTCCGGTGGTGATGATTTTATTGCCATTGAATGAATAACAGCCGATCGAACCGACTGTACCGGTGTAACGACCTTTTAATCCTGTGGCAGTATAATAGGTGCTGATCGATTCGGCCGCATCTTCGACGACTGCGATGTTGCGCTCGCGGCATAATTCGAGCAATTCGGCCAGATTGACGGCATTACCGAAAACATGGACCGGAATCAAAGCCGCGACGCGTTTACCGGTCGTGACATTCCAGGATTGACCATTTTTGAAGCGGGTTTGGGTTTTGATAAACTCGATTGTCTTGACGACGTCCAGACAATAAAAATCGTCACAATCCATAAAAACCGGTTCGGCATGCCGATAGCGGACGACATTGACCGAAGCGATAAATGTCAGAGTCGGGACGATGACTTCATCGTTTTCGGTAACACCGATTATTTTAAGGGCGATTTCCAGAGCCGCTGTACCGTTGACGCAGGCAATCGCATATTTACTGCCATTCAGAGCGCGGATGTCGTTTTCGAATTTACCGACGTATTTTCCGGCCGAGGAAACCCACTCGGTATCGAGACAGTCCTTGACGTATTGCCATTCATTGCCTTTAATAGACGGTACCGAAAGAGGAATAAAATCAGACATTATAGATATCAGCCTTATAAATTTCCTGGTTCATTTTAAGCCACTCGATTACCTCGCGCAGTCCGCTTTGCAGGTCATACTGCGGCCGCCAACCGGTCTTTGTCACGATCTTGGTATTATCGCACTTTAACCGCTCGACTTCACTATTATCCGGCCGGACTCTTTGTTCATCGCCCTGGATGGTAATTTCGACACCCATCAGTTCAGCGATTGTCCGGGCCAGTTCGCCGATACTGATTTCCTGATTCATACCGATATTTGTCACTTGCCCGAGCAAATCCTGACATTCGAATATTTTGATAAATCCGGCGGCTGTGTCTTTCACGAAAGTCAGATCGCGGGTCGGACGCAAATTACCAAGACTCAAGACCGTCCGGCCACTTAGTATCTGCGAAATGATGGTTGGAATGACCGCCCGGGCAGACTGGCGCGGACCGTAAGTATTGAAAGGCCGGACTATTTTGACCGGCAGGCCGAATGAACGAAAATAACTGCCGGCTAACTGATCGGCGGCTATTTTACTGGCCGAATAGGGTGATTGTCCGACGGCGGGATGATTTTCATCGATCGGCACATACTGAGCGGTGCCATAAGTTTCGCTGGTTGAAGTGATCAATATATTTTTTAATTCCTGACATTTGGCCGCTTCCAGGACATTATAAGTGCCGATTACGTTGGTCTGGATGTAGGCCAGCGGCGAAACATAAGAATACGGAATTCCGATCAGCGCAGCTAAATGAAAAACCGCTTCGCAGCCCTGCATGGCTTTCGAAACCGAGTCGTAATCGCGGATGTCGCCGGTTATCACTTCGATTTCCTTTAAATAAGGGGAGGATTCCAGCCAGCCCCAGCTGTTCCTGGAATTATATCTGACAAAGGCTCTGACGGCGAATCCCGACTCGACGCATTTCTCAGCCAGGTGAGATCCTATAAAACCACCAGCACCGGTTATAAGTACTTTCAAGGCTACCTCATTACAAATTTTATTATTTAAGTAATTACTTTCCCGATTATGTCTATCAATTAGTCGCCGGAGACCTCATTGTTTTCTGGGATGTCTGCTGATTTCATATTTTCGGAAAAATATCGCATGTTTTGATAATATTAAACAATTTTTTCGACTAAGTCAATGAATGACCGGGGCATCGCTTGTCCGATTGTAATTCTTACAACAAGTAAATTCGACCTGCCTATCTGAGAAAGGTCCGGACTGATTCTCTATTTCAATAATTCATCGTGCTCAACTCAACACGCGCCAATTATAGTTATTATCCGTGAAATAAAAAAATGTTTTTCCGATCCGGTTTGGACCGATAGTTTTAATCGCACTGAACCGCGCATTTCACTAAGATATTTCCCAAATCAGATCGAAAAGTGAAACCATACCTTGCATTTTTGGCCGGAAAGCCGAAAATTATCGCCGTGAAAGTATAATAATTTAATCTGCGTTCGATAGGAGGTGCGGTTGAATAAAATCGGGATCGCCGGAAATTGCGGCAAAGAAGATCGCAGCGACTGCCAGGTCATCCTGGAACTTACGGAGAGCGGCGGCATTCAGGTTGAATTGACCAGCAAGGTCAAAAGGCTGTACGGCAAATCGATTGAGGCGGACTGTCGGAAGGGGCTGGATTTTTTCGGCATCGTTAACGCGTTGGTAAAAATCAATGACAATGGCACCCTGCCTTTTACTCTGGCCGCCCGGATCGAAGCCGCCGTCAAACAGGTTTTCGAAACATCCGCGGAGTTCTTACCTCCATTTCTTCCGCAGAATAATTACAGCACGGCGCGGGATTGCTGGCGGCGGGCGCGCCTCTACCTGCCCGGCAACAGTCCAAAGCTGACCATCAACGCCGGCCTGCATAAAGCCGACGGATTCATTCTCGATCTCGAAGATTCCGTCGCGCCATTGAAAAAGGAAGAAGCGCGTCTCTTAGTACGCAACACTCTGCGACAGGTCGATTTCTATGGCGCCGAACGCATGGTGCGCATCAACCAGGTGCCGCGCGGTCTCGAAGATTTGAAATTCGTCATTCCGCACAACGTCAACCTGATCCTGATTCCGAAGTGTGAATCCGTCGACCAGGTCAAACAGGTTGATAATGAAATAAAACGTATCGCCAATGAATATAAATTGACCAATCCGGTCTGGCTGATGCCGATCATCGAAAGCGCACTGGGCGTTATCCGGGCTTATGAAATCGCTATTGCTTCGCCGAACGTCGTCGCCCTGGCGATCGGCCTGGAAGATTATACCGCCGATCTCGGCACACAGCGCACCACCGAAGGCCGCGAAAGCCTTTACGCCCGCCAGGCGCTGTTGAATGCCGCCCGGGCTGCCGGAGTGCAGGCCATCGATTCGGTTTTCTCCGATGTTGCCGACCTGGAAGCCTTGCAAAAAGCCGTACAGGAATCCAAAGCCCTCGGCTTCGACGGTATGGGATGCATTCACCCGCGCCAGATCAAGGTCGTTCAGGATAATTACGCGCCCGATGCGGCAGCCATCGATAAAGCCCGCAAAATCGTCAAAGCTTTCGAAGAAGCCGAACAAAAAGGTCAGGGCGTCGTCGCGCTCGGCTCGAAAATGATCGATCCGCCGATTGTCAAACGCGCGCTCCGTACCATTAAACTGGCCGAATCACTGGGACTGCTCAATGCCAACTGGCGGGAGGAAAACGTATGAAACCGGAATTAATTAAAAATGCCGCCGGGCGACTCGTCCCGCGCATCATCAACGATCAAGAACAGATTCCTTTTCAGGGAATTGGAAAGTTTCGTCCGACTGGCCGCAAGGCCGCACCGCTCATCCCGACCTGCATCGATTTCCCGGCCGATGGCCGCAAAATCGTCCCCGATCTGAAAACCGCTTTGCAGAAATGCGGCCTGCGCGACGGCATGACGATCAGCACCCATCATCATTTGCGGGACGGCGACCTCGTCAGCAACCTGCTGTTCGATACGATTCACGAGATGGGCGTCAAAGACCTGGTCTGGTTCCCGACCGCGTCTTTCCCCTGCAATGCGCCGCTCATTCCCTACCTGGAAGACGGCACGATCAATCGCATCGAAGGCAGTATGAACGGCCCGCTCGGCCGCTTCGTTACGGAAGGCAAAATGCATGGCACGGCGGTTTTGCGTTCGCACGGCGGGCGCGTGCAGGCGCTCCAGGACGGCGAAGTCAAACTTGACATCGCCGTGATCGCCGCACCATCATCCGACCCGTTTGGCAACGCCAACGGACAAAGCGGGCCATCGGCCTGCGGCGTGCTCGGCTATGCCAAAGCGGATTATCTCTACGCCGATAAGGTCATCGTCGTCACCGACAATCTGGTCGATTTCCCTAATCTGCCGATGGAAGTTGAGGGCAACTATGTGGATTATGTCGTAGTCGTTGACAAGATCGGCATTCCCGAGAAAATCGTCTCCGGCACAACCCAGATCACGCGCAGTCCCGACCGTCTGATGATCGCCGAATTGACCGCCGCTTTCCTGGAACAATCCGGCATTCTGCACGACGGTTGTTATATGCAGGCCGGCGCCGGCGGAACGTCCCTGGCGATTGGTTATTATACTCATCAGATTTTGAGGCAACGCGGCTGGAAAGCCCGACTCGCTTTCGGCGGCAGTACAAAATATATGACCGCCATGCTGGAAGACGGCAGTCTCGAACACATTCTCGATGCCCAGGCCTTCGACCTGGAAGCCGTGCGCAGTATCGCCAAAAACGCCAATCATTATCCGTACCCGGTCTTCAACGCTTATAATTACCACTCCAAAGGCAACCTGTCCAGCATGATGGACATCATGATCCTGGGCGCCACGGAAGTCGATGTGAATTTCAATGGCAATGTCGTCACGCATTCCGACGGCTATCTCCTGCACGGCATCGGCGGCTGGCAGAATTGCCTCTTCGCCAAATGCACGATCCTGCCGATTCCCTCCTTCCGCGACCGCATCCCGGTCATCGTGGATAATGTCACAACCCTGTGCGGTCCCGGCGAACTGATCGACGTCATCGTCACCGAGCGCGGCATCGCCATCAATCCGCAGCGCACCGATCTGCTCGACAAATTGAAGGGCTCCTCCCTGCCGCTGGTCAACATCCGCGACCTGCAAGCCGAGGTCGAACGCATCTGCGGCGGCAAGCCGGACAAACCCGACTTCGGCGAACGCAGCGTGGCCGCCATCAAATGGGTGGACGGCACAGTGATCGATGTCGTGCGGGAAGTGAAGGTCTGACGATATCTTTCTGACACGGAGATTGATTTCGGACAAGATTAACAAGATATCTTCTTAATGTTTGTCATTCTGATCCCGATTTATCGGGAGAAGAATCGCTATAGTCTGCTACCAGTCATTCCGAATTCCGACCGCCGCCGGAGTGAGGAATCGGATAAGGCAGACGATAGCTGAAAACCCGACCCAATCCGAGAATAAATCCCAAATTCCAAAATCCAAATACCAATTAAATTCCAATGTCCAATTTTCCAAAACGCCTGACAACAGACAGGTTTGTTTCGGAATTTGGTAATTCGGTAACTGGTACTTATTTGTCCGTCGAAGGCCGGACTCCTTTGGAAGAAATCGGGATTTGGTGCCTGGAATTTTCGATTGTAAAGTCTGGTCCTCAGACCCGACGAAATCCAATATTTTTCTTGACCTTCAACCGAATTATCAATACTTTCAGACTGTATTGCGGTTTCTGATATGCGAGGCGGCGTTTTAAGAGGGAAAGAACCTGAAAAGTGCATTCAAAGAAAAGGCAACTTATGACTAAAATCAATGTCCTTGACAAAGAAAGAATAACGGACTCGTTACTACTTACTTTGTAAATAACGTATTGAAACTAACACAAGGAGAAATGTTATGTCATTTATTAAAAAGTTAATATTTAAAAATGTTGATAAGATTAAGTACTC
>Ga0074199_1001327_pt1 | contig 22862 bp, 16 predicted proteins | sample EPASupsiteSAE347_FD_64528 | JGI IMG/M metagenome (GOLD analysis project Ga0074199, IMG submission 64528) | Bioremediated contaminated groundwater from EPA Superfund site, New Mexico - Sample SAE3-47 | ecosystem: Environmental > Aquatic > Deep subsurface > Groundwater > Contaminated ... | reverse complement strand
GTAAGGCTTCTCCAGAGCTATCCAACCCTCTTGCTCAAACCTGTCTTTCCAGTAATAGAAGGTTGCCCGGCTCACTCTGGCTTTTCGACAGGCTTCACTTATACTGCCCGTCTCCTCCCGGATTTCAAAGAGCATCTTCCTTTGAGACGCGGTAGTGGTCCTGTAGTAACGCTTCCATTCAACCTTCTCACCCATGGCTGTCCCTTTCGCTTCTCATGCAATCGGCATTGTCTGTTCCATGGTAAGTCCTATGTACAATTCATCCTCTTCGTCAAGCTTTTTCGTGCCTTTGTTCGCTGTCGAAGATCATTTGGACGGATACAGAATCGTGAAAATTCCTATAAAATTCCTCTGCGTTTTCTCTGCGCTCTCTGCGCCTCTGCGGTGAAAAGCTCAAGCAGCAGGCTCCCTGAGCAGAGGCCGGGGGTCCGCAAAATGCCGCGAGAGCCGGCCCTCGACTCCCGGCAGGTCGCAGGCCAGGCCGATCAGCTCCGTAAAATAGAAAACAGGGAGCGCCAGATTGTTTCTGCCCCATGCCGCCTCGATTTTATCCTGGTACATGTCGAGGTTGGCCTCACACATCTGACAAGAAGCCACGATGGCCTGCGCCCCCACGCGCCGCGCCATGTCGTAGAGCTTGCCCACCAGCTTGTGCATCATGTCCGGCCGGGAAACAGCAAGGCTCGCGCCGCAGCAATCGGTCTTGAACGGCCAGGAAACGGCGGTTGCGCCTACGGCCTTCACAATCCGGTCCATGCTCTGAGGATTTTCGCAATCGGCGGCGCCGGTGACGCGCGGCGGCCGGCTCGCCTGACAGCCGTAGTAGCAGACCACACGCAGGTTTTCGAGCGGCTTTCTCACCTTGGCGGCAATCTTTTGCAGCATGGCGTCCGTTGCGAAGAAGTTGGCCAGATCCCAAATCTTTGGGATTTGCTCTTCCAGCCTGATTCCATAACGTTTCGCTTCCGCTCCCTCGAGGGCCGAAGCAGCCCTCTTCAACCGGTTGTAGCATAGGGGACAGGGAACCAGCATATCTGAATTCGATAGCTCGGAGGCCTGCCTGAGATTGCGCCCGGCGAGCTCGATGCTCGCTTTATGGTTGATGCTGTGCGCAGCCGTCGCCCCGCAGCAGTTCCAGTCGGGCACTTCCTGCAACTGGATATCCAGGGCGGCACACACGGCGTGAATCGAATCGGCATAGTCCCGCGCGGTACCTTCCAGAGAACACCCGGGATAATACGTCACCTTCATGATACGGTTCCTGCTCTTTGACCTGTATAACGAACTATTCGCCTGACTTAATATATTTACCCGTTTCATCCGCCGGCCGGCCGGCTTGACGAATGATGGAGCTGACTTCCCTCTTACCCCGGATAAATTTGGGGAAGAGAGCCAGCCGGTTTTTCCGGAAGAGCCGCCACCCCATCAGAGCTTCGTTTTTCCAGGTACCTTCCGAGATTTTGTTTTGCAACTGTCCGCTGCGGATAAAATACATGGGCAGCAGTGCACCCTCGAAAACGCGCCCCGTAAGCCGCACATTATCTAGAAAGCTTTGATGAAGTCCGAGCACCTGAGGCTGCGGAGTCTCAACTCCTTCGAGTACCGCGAGCTCCTTGAAATAGTCCATGAGCTCCGCGATCTGTACTCCGTTAGGGCAGCGTGTGCTGCACGTTTCACAGGAAGCACACACCCAGATCGTTCGGGATTTCAGCACCTCGTCCTTCTGCCCCAGAAGCGCCAGGCGAATGACCTGATCCGGATAAAGGTCCATGGCGAAAGAGGCAGGACAGCCGTTGGTGCATTTGCGGCACTGAAAACACTCCGCAGCGTGAAAAGGCCCCGCGGCTTCCACTTTCTCCAGAAAATCAAAATCGGAGCTCAAACCGGTCTGCTGCATATACGTAAGATTTCTCCCGCAGGCTCGATGGAAGGACAGGCTATACTGGCTGTTTCAAACTATCTATGGCCGGCAGAACGCTGACCGCTCAGCTTCTTTAAGATCACATTGGAGACTGTTGGTCAAGGGTTAAACCTTGACGAACCTTCGCTATTTCCCTATAAGCGCATAGCCTCGAAAGGAATTGCGAATTGCAAATTAGGAATTATGAATTAACAATGTTATGTTGATTTGAGCTTATTCACACTGACAGAAACTGCTCTCGGCCCGGAGAAATGAAGACCTCGGGACAAAAGAGAAAAGAAAGAAGAATTAATGGCCCTTGTCGCAATCGTTGGAAGGCCCAATGTGGGAAAATCCACATTATTCAATCGCATCGCCGGGAGACGCCACGCCCTGGTGGATGATTTCCCCGGAGTCACACGAGATCGTAATTACGCCAACGTCACCTGGGAGGGGAAAATCTTCCAGCTCGTGGATACGGCCGGTTACGTAAGCACCGAAGGCACCAGTCTCGAGGAACAGACGCGCGAGCAGGTCCTGGTGGCCCTCGAGGAAGCCGATATTATCCTTTTTACAGCGGATGTAAAAACCGGCATCCATCCGGAAGACACCGCCCTGGTGAATATTCTGAGGCGAACGTCCAAGCCGGTCTTCTACGCCGTGAACAAGGTCGACAGCCCCGAGCAGGCTAAATACATGGCTGAATTCTACGAACTGGGCCTCGATCATTTCTATCCCATAAGCTCGGCTCACGGGTTCGGCATCGGGGACCTCATGTCGGATATTGTCGACACCATCCCCGGTGGCGTCGAAGAAGGCATGGAGGAAGGCGAGGAAGGCGAGGAAGGCGAGGGCGTGGAGCGCGAAATCCGCGTATCCATCGTCGGACGCCCCAACGTCGGGAAATCGACCCTGGTGAATCAGATTCTGGGAGAGCCGCGCGTTATCGTGAGCCCCATCCCCGGCACCACCCGGGACGCCGTGGATTCACCCTTCGTGCATACCGGCCGGCGCTATGTGCTCATCGACACGGCAGGCATCCGCCGCAAGGGCAAAACGCACGCCAAGATGGAAAAGCTCAGCATTTTGAAGGCTCTGCAAGCCGTAGAGCGAAGCCACGTGGCGATCCTCGTTCTGGATGCGACCGAAGGAGTGACCGACCAGGACCTGCATATCTCGGGCTACGTACAGGAGCGCTCCCGCGCCTGTATCATCGCGGTCAACAAATGGGACGCCATGGACCTGGACCCCAAGCGGGCAAAACAGTACATGGCCGATCTTCGCGACCGCTTCCGCTTCCTCACCTACGCGCCCGTTGTAACCATCTCGGCCCTGACCGGCACGCGCGTCCGAAAGCTCATCCCGACCGTCCATGACGTCTTCCAGCAGTATAATCAGAGGATCACGACAGGCGTCGTGAACCGCGCGCTCGAACAGGCGCTGCAGCACCACGAGCCGCCCCAGCCGGGAGGCCGCCCTCTCAAGTTCTACTACGCCACCCAAGCCTCCACGAGGCCCCCGACCTTTGTCCTCTTCTGCAACCATCCCGAGGCCATTCACTTCTCCTACGAGCGCTACCTCACCAATCAGCTCAGGGCAGCCTTCGGCCTGGATAAATCCCCCCTCAGGCTCGTCTTCCGGGGACGGGAGCGGAGGGAAAAGGGATAAGAGTGAAGTAGGTAAAAGGATGCAACATCAGGACGAGCTGGCGTAGAGCTTATCGAGCTCATCAAGCAATAGTCCGGTGCCTGCGATATTGGGTAGCCGAGTGATGGGCAGGGAGGAGATAAGATCGGGCTATGGCGGAAATTTTGATCCTGGACGACGATGAAAAGATGTGTCGCATGATCTCCGAGATTGTGGAACGCCTTGGTCATCAAGCCTCGTATGCCTTGACGCTCGAGGACGGGCTCCGGAAAGCCCTCCTTGGGTCCTACGACGTCATATTTCTGGACGTGAGGATGCCTGACGGCGACGGCTTGGAAGTGTTACCCCAAATCGTCGCGGCACCATCGTCCCCCGAGGTGATCATCGTTACGGGGTACGGGTCGGCGGAAGGAGCGGAGCTGGCAATACGAAACGACGCGTGGGATTACATCGAAAAGCCTGCATCCCTCAAGACGTTGCGCCTGACGCTCAGCAAGGCTCTGCGCTACCACGAGCAAAAGAGGGCAAAGAACAGTGCTCCGGAATCCATTGATTTTCGATCCGAGGGAATCATTGGAAGCAGCCTTCAAATGAGAGGATGCCTCGATCTGGCTCTGCAAGTTGCGGACAGCGATGCAAATGTGCTCATCACGGGCGAAACCGGTACTGGTAAGGATATCCTGGCCCATGCAATACACAGACACAGCCGGAGAGCCCGGAAAGGACTCGTGGTGCTCGACTGTGCCGCGCTGCCGGAGACGCTTGCGGAGAGCATAATCTTCGGACACAAGAAAGGAGCCTTCACGGGCGCGGACAGGGACAGCCGGGGTATCATAGAGCAAGCCCATGGCTGCACTCTCTTTCTCGATGAGATCGGTGAGCTTCCTTTGCGCATTCAGAGTACCTTTCTTCGGGTGCTCCAGGAGCGGCGTTTTCGCTCCGTTGGGGATACCGAGGAGAAATTCAGCGATTTCAGGCTGATTGTCGCGACCAACCGAAACTTGCCCGAAATGGTTCAGAGCGGCCAATTCCGCCTGGATCTGCTCTTCAGGCTCCAAACCGTCACCATTCAGATACCCCCGTTGAGAGAAAGGCCGGAAGACATAAGAGAGCTGGCTCTCTACAAGCTTGCCGAGCTTTGCAAGGCCTGCGGAAAGCCCACAAAGGAGCTCGACCCCGATTTTGTCGCCACTCTGAGGGCACACGACTGGTCCGGCAATGTTCGCGAGCTGTTCAATGTCTTGGAAAGAGTATTTATTGCCGCTCGCGACGAGCCTATCATCTTTTCCAAACACCTTCCGACCGATTTTCGCGTTGATGTGGCGCGGCGCATGGTGAGCAACGAAGGTCCCCAGAATCTTGAATTGCGGAAACAAGCCGCGGATACGTACCCGGCCTACCTGGATTTCCGCCGAAGGAGCCTCGATGATGCCGCTCGGCGTTATCTCACCGATCTTCTCGTCGTCGCCAAAGGGGATCTCAAGGAAGCCTCCGGAATCTCCGGACTTTCGCTTTCCCGCCTCTATGAGCTCCTCAAAAAATACGACCTGAAGCGACGCTACTGATTCGTGCTGCGCGTGCTGCGTGTGAGGTTGCGGGTAATCACCGCGGAGGCGCAGAGGACGCAGAGGGAGCGCAGAGAAAGGCTCGCAACAATCTCGAACCTCTCTGCGTTTTCTTTGCGCCCTCTGCGTCTCTGCGGTGAAGAAAGCTCAGCCCACACCCTGGAGCTCGACACACGGCACGTTCCTTTTTCTATACAATCATTACGGCAATACCGTAAAGTTTACTGCGCCTCCGTAATGACCGCCTTTGTTCATTCTTCCTTCCCGCTCCTTGCCTTCCACCAATCCCTCATGCCGTGCCGATTTACCCCGGTGACTCGCAACGGCACACTATTTGCTTTTTTCCGTGGCAGTACGTTTATGAAACAAGAACATCCCGTTCAGGCCCGCAAGGCTGAATGCTGACGTTTCATGGCTATTCACCGATTTACCGACGATCTTTTTATTTTGAATTGTGGACATCACATATGGAAGAAAGCCGTCAGGTTCAGATATCGGGAGAATCGTATTTTTTTCGCGACGAAGGCCAGTTTACAGTGCTGCGTGAGCGAATTCTGCCGGAACTGCTGGAAGCTCGAAGGAAACAATTTCCTTTGCGCCCGCTGCGTATCTGGAGTGCTGGCTGTTCAACGGGCGAAGAGCCCTATTCCCTGGCAATGCTTTTGGATGAAATGCTTCCCCGGCGGGAGAGCGGGAATATCGTTATTCTTGCAACCGACAACAATGAAAAGGCTCTCGAAAAGGCAAGACGAGGAATATACACCGAATGGTCGTTCCGCATGGTGGGCTCCGACGTCAAACGCCGATATTTTAGAAAGCGAAGAAGCGAATGGGAGCTTATCGAAACGATTCGGAAGAGGGTCAAGTTCCAAACCGTAGATCTCATAAAGGACGCATACCCGTGTCTCACGCCGGAAATCAACCACATGGATTTGATCATCTGCCGGAACGTCTTCATTTACCTCGACAGTGAGGCAGTAGCCACCGTCGTGACGAAATTCCGTGATACTCTGACCCTGGGAGGCTACCTCATAACAGGGCACGGTGAGCTGCATGGGCAGGAGCTTGGGCTCCTGCGTCCCAAATTGTTCCCTGAATCCGTGGTCTATCGGAAAGCCCATCAGATCCCGGATTGTAAATTACTGATTGCCGATTCGGGGCAATCGGCCATAGGCAATTCAGTACCAGCCATCCACGGTCTTCAATCGAAAATCCACAATCCGGCATCCGGCATCAAACACACGAAATCCATAATCCCCGGTTCCAGGTCCGACATCCGCGACCGGCAACCCGAAATCCGAAATCATTACTCGATGGCGCAAGTATATGCAGATTCCGGTGAATACGACAAAGCGGCGTGCAACTGCAAGATGGCTATAGCCGGTGATCCCATGGCGGCAAATCCATATTTTCTCCTTGCACATATCGTTGAAGCACAAGGCGATCATGAAACAGCTAAGAGTCTCTTGAAAAAGGCAATTTACCTGTCACCGGCGTTTGTAGCCGCCTATTTGGAGCTTGGCGCTTTATATGAAAAGGAAAACGACAGCGCGCGTGCACGCAGGATGCGGACAACGGCGATGAAGATTCTCGAGGCCTTACCGCCCCATGCCTTCATAGAGCCGTACAATGAAACGACAGCCCGAGAAGTCCTTCAGTGTGTAAAGAAAACCTTAGAGCATGGCGAAGAATAAACAAGGAATCTTCAGGGGGAAAACATGAGTACCAGGCGCTCTCAATACAGCACGATGGCAGTACTGTCAGTGGGTGGATTCTTGTTGGCCATTACAAGCGTAGCAGTCGCGATATCGGTCGAGCAGAAGGAATGGATCAATATCCCTTTGCATTCCGCCATCGAAGTGTTCGCTGCCTTTGCGGCTATTGCCCTAGGCTTGATCATCGTGTTTTTGCAGAAAGAGAGCACGGAATCCATTTCGCAAGGCGTATGGGTTGCAAGCGGTTTGCTGACCATGGGAACCTTGGATGTTTTTCATGGGTCCATCCAGCCCGGAGCTGCCTTTGTCTGGCTTCGTAGCACGGCTTCTTTCGCGGGAGGTTTGCTTTTCTCGATGGTTTGGCTCCAGAATAAGCTCGGCTGGTCGGAAACGGCAAGGAAGGTGCCCTGGGCCGTGATCTCGCTTGGAGCCATTTTTGGCTCTTTCTCGGCAGCCTTCCCCGAAGCACTACCGGCGATGACGGCGCACGGCGGCTTTACCCACACGGCGGTAGCTATCAATATCGCGGGGGGGATTCTCTTTCTGGCCGCCGCACCGCGGTTCTTTATCAGTTATTGGGCCAAGAACAGCCGCAACGATCTCGTCTTCGGCTGCTTCTCTTTGCTCCTGGGAATTGCCGGGCTTCTCTTCGAGCTCTCCAAGCCCTGGCTCCCGAGTTGGTGGTACTGGCATTTCTTGAGGCTTCTGGCCTTTGTCTCCGTCTTCGTCTATACGCTGGTGTTCTTTCGAATGCTCATACCCACCATTACCAGCTCTATCGGCGCCATATCCTCAACCGCCGTCGAGATCTCTTCAACGGTTACGCAGCATGAGCGTACCGCTACGCTGCAAGCCGCCATAGTCAATGAAACGACTGCCACCGTGGACGAGCTGAGCGCATCGTCCCGGCAATCGGCGGACCAGGCGGCATCCGCGGCGGAAATCGCCAGGCAGGCCTCAGCGCTGATCGATGAGGGGAATGAAATTGTCGAGGAAGCCATTGAAGGCATGAGGAATCTCAAAGAGAGAGTGGACGGGGTTTCCGCGCAAATACTTCGCTTGGGTGAACAGATGGGGCAGATTGGCAGCATCGCCAACCTGGTCGGAGACCTGGCGAGCGAGACCAAAATGCTGGCGCTCAATGCCGCGGTTGAGGCGGTGCACGCCGGGCAGCAGGGCAAGGGATTTGCCGTGGTTGCAAGCGAAGTTCGCAAGCTTGCCGACCAAAGCAAGAAATCCGCCGAGCAGGCGAACATGCTCATAGCGGATATCCAGAAGGCTACCAACGCAACGATCATGGTGACGGAGGAAGGAGCCAAAACGGTCGATGAGGTCACGAATCTCGCTCAAAAGGTTGGAAAGCTGTTCGGTGCTTTGGCCGGTGCGGCAGGCAGCGTCTATGAAAATGCCCAGCAAGTGCTGCTAAACGCCAGGCAGCAGTCATCAGCCCTCGGCCAGGTGCTGGAGGCCGTAAACGGTATCAACAAAAATGCCAAGGAAACCGCTGCCGGAATCACCCAGACAAAGATAGGCATGGAGAACCTGACCAAGGTAGCCCAGGATCTGCAAGCGCTCGTTTGATGCCGGATGCCGGATTTGTGCCCGTTCAAAGAGAAAGGAGCAGGAAAAGATGGACAGTAAAGCGTTTCTCGTCTTCAGAATGCTCGGCTCCCTTTTTGCCGTGGAAGCATCGGTGGTGCGGGAAATGCTCCGGCTTCCGGAGGTCACTCCGATCGAGGAGACTCCTCCTTACATTGTCGGTGTCATCAATTTGCGCGGGAAAATCATACCCGTAATGGACCTCAAGGCTCGTTTCGGTCATGCCTCCAGGAGATATTCAACCTCGAACAGTATCATTGTCCTCGATGTCGACGGGGCTCTCCTTGGGCTCATAGTAGATACTATTCAGGACGTTATGGAGATCCCGGCTCAAGACATGGAAGCGTCGCCGTTCCGGGAATGGGAAGGAAAGTCCTGTCCTCGTTTTGTCACGCGAACAGCCAGGGCCGGTACCGATATCATCATGGTTTTGGACCATGGGAATCTGCTGGATGCCTCGGAGCCTCTCGCAAGCATTGGCGGAGAAGCTCGAGAAGCGGAGCACCATTATTTTTGTCCCGAAGCGAATCCGGCGGAAAGGGCGATATTTCACGGGCGAGCCACTGCTCTCATACGAAGTGAAGACGACGAAAACCTGGAAGATCGGATACCTTTAGCCGTTGTAGGCTTGAGCGGGGAATACTTTGGCGTGGATATTGAGTTGGTGCGTGAATTCTCCAGGATTCGGGATCTCACTCCCATTCCCTGTTGTCCTCCTCATATTGCCGGAAATATGAATCTGCGGGGCAATATTTTGACACTCGTTGACCTGCGGAATTGGCTGAATATACCACCTCTCTCTCTGAGCCCAACGAGCAAGGTTGTCGTTACCTCTATAAATAGTCATATCATAGGCATTATTATTGATGATTTGTTAGATATCATATACGTAGCTCAGAAAGATATCACTCCAGCTCCTTCTGCCATCGAGATAGTGAACAAACAATACTGCCTGGGTACGGTTATGTACCGAGACCGAGTGCTTACGATGATTGATATCGCCAGAATCTTGATGAGCGAAGAATTAATAGTAAACGAAGAGCCATGAAAGCCAAAGAATAATCAAGGAGGTACTATGTTGAAGAATCTTAACCTGAAATATCGTATCCTGCTTGGATATTGTGTCCCGCTATTACTGTTCATTGCAGTAATAGCGATAATATATGGAAACATGAAGAGACTGGAAGATCATCTGAGCATAGTCGAGTCGACTCATTCCATAGTTGGCGACATAAAGGAAATGATGTTCAACATCGCTAAGATGCAGAAAGCCGTCCGGGGCTATCTCCTTATGAAAAATGAGCGCTCTCTGAAGACATACGAGGAAACCGAAAAGGAATATAAGGATTTAGCTCAATCCTTGCAGGCCAAAGTCAAGGATTCCAAACAGCAGGAGAGCTTGCTCAAGTTCAATGACTTGGCCGGCCAGTTGTACGCAAATGCAAGAGAACTGGTTTCTCTTGTAAACACCGGCAAACCGGACAAAGCGCTCGAGAGCTTCAGAACGGGATTCACTGTGAACTGGGCTACAAATCTCGACTCCATAGGCCAGGAATTTGAGAAGAGGGAAAACGAGCTCCTGCTGGAAAGACAAAAAGAGAAGGATCTTGCCATGCGCTTCGCGCTTCAGGTAACCGTGGCGGGGTCTCTTCTCGCCGTGGTCCTTGCCGTTATCATCGGCCTGTGGGTGTCATCGCGCATAAGCTGGACGATCTGTGAGACAACGAATGTCCTTTCTTCCACTTCAACCGAAATCGCTTCAACTGTCGATCAACACGAGCGCACGGCCTCCCGGCAGGCCTTTGTGGTCAATGAAACGACAGCCACGGTGGAAGAGCTGGGCGCGTCCTCGCGGCAGTCGGCCGAGCAGGCGGCATCCGCGGCCGAAGTGGCCCAGAAGGCATCCGTTTTGACCGAGGAAGGAAAAGAAGCGGTAAGGCGTGTCATCGAGGGAATGAAGGTGCTCAAGAACAAGGTCGGAAGCATAGCCGATCAAATACTTCGGCTGGGAGAGCAAACGGACCAGATCGGAAATATCGCCAATCTGGTCAAGGACCTGGCGGGGGAAACCAACATGCTTGCACTCAATGCCGCGGTTGAAGCCGCACGCGCCGGAGAGCACGGCAAGGGATTTGCCGTGGTTGCAAGCGAAGTTCGCAAGCTTGCCGACCAGAGCAAAAAATCCGCCGAGCAGGCGAACGTGCTCATAGCGGACATCCAGAAAGCCACCAGTGCAACGATCATGGTGACCGAGGAGGGAGCCAAAACGGTCGATGAGGTCACAAACCTCGCTCAGAAGCTTGGGGAGCTGTTGAGCACTCTGTCCGGCGCGGCAGACAGCGTCTATGAAAACGCCCGGCAAGTGCTGCTCAATGCCACGCAGCAGTCGGCAGCCCTCGGCCAGGTGGTGGAGGCCGTAAACACCATCAACAGGAACGCCAAGGAAACCGCCGCGGGGATCACCCAGACAAAGATAGGCATGGAGAACCTGACAAAAGCGGCACAAAAGCTACAAGAGCTTATTTGATTTTAGATTTTTGATTGCGGATTGCGGATGTTCTGAAATCTAAAATCAGATAGGGGGGCGCGATGATAGAAGACAAGGAGCTCAGGGAGCTTTTCAAGATGGAGAGTCAAGAGCACTTACAAAATCTCGACAGCGGCTTGCTGCGGCTCGAAAAAAGCCCGGAGGACAGTGCGCTTCTTGAAGCGATGTTCCGCGAAGCTCATAGTCTCAAAGGCAGCGCCAGGATGATGGGGCTGAGCGATATCGAAGCACTGTCGCATCGTCTTGAAGACTCTCTGGGCGCGGTCAGAAAGGGTCAGGCTGTTCTTTCACCCGAAATGATCGACAAGATGTCCGGCAAGCTAAACGACATCCGCAAACTGGTGAGGCTGGCCGTATCCGGCGAGGACGTGGAAGCCGTTGTCTCGGAGATGCCCGCACAGGCCCAACTGACCGTGGAAATGAAGGCTCCGGAAGACATCGATACTGACTCCAAGCCTCCAATTCTCGAGCTCGAGCACCATGAAGTCATGGACATCGAGACCTCGGAGGCAGCTCAGCCCTCCTTGGCACAGAGCTCCAGATCCGAAATAGAAGCATTCCGCATCGAGACTATTCGACTGGAAACGAGCAAATTGGACAAGCTCACAACCCAGATAAGCGAACTGAGCGTGACGACCAACAGAATCGCCCATCGTCTTTCAGACATGGAGAACGTTCTTGGACTTTGGGAGGGTTTGAGAGCCGGCAGGAATTCTAGCCAACGTCAGTCGGAAATCATTCAAAAGGTGGAAGGACTGCTGAACAACGTGACAAAAGCGATGGACGAAGACGGCTCCAAGCTCGAATTCATAACCGGCGAGTTGGAGGACCTGGTCAGATCTATAAGTCTGTTGCCGCTCTCCATGCTCTTCAACCTCTTTCCACGCATGGTTCGGGACATGGCACGCGAACGCTCCAAGGAGATACAGTTGATTATCGAGGGTGGGGATGTGACTGCCGACAAGCGCATCGTCGAAGAAATGAAAGACCCCCTGATGCATATGATTCGCAATGCCATCGATCATGGTATCGAGCCGCCGGAGGCTCGTGAGCAGAGAGGCAAGCCCCGCGCCGGTTCTATCGTTCTAAAGGCTTACCGGACCGCCACAAACGTTGTGATCGAAGTCAAGGACGACGGATGCGGGTTGGACACCGAGGCCATCAAACGGACCGCCCTTAAGCGCAAATTTCGCGGTGAGGAGGATTTGGCCTCGATGAGCCCCGCCGAGCTCCGCTCGCTCATATTTGTGCCTGGATTCTCGACCAGCTCGTTCGTTACCGATGTTTCAGGAAGGGGCATCGGTCTCGATGTAGTACGCACAAATGTGGAAGGTCTCAAGGGAGCCGTCGGGATTGAATCCGATCCGGGCCGCGGATGCACGTTCAGGGCGCAAATGCCCTTTACCCTTGCGGCGACTCGCGTGCTCATCCTGGCTTTGGGTAACATAAGCTATGCCATTCCGGTGGAATGCGTGGAGACAACCCGTCTTGTACCGCGCCACGAGATATTTACATTGGAAGGCCGGGATGCCATGCTCCTCTATGGCAGACCGGTTTCCGTCGCCAAGCTCTCCGACATCCTCGAGCTGCCCCCTTCCAAACCCGGAATCCGTAATCCAAATCCCCAAATCAACCCTTCCAGCACTCCCTGCATTGTCATTTCCATCGGCGATGAGAGGCTTGCGCTGCTTGTGGACGCCGTTCTCGATGAGCAGGAAATAGTGCTAAAGCCCCAAAGCCATATTCTTAAGCGAGTGCGCAACATTGCCGGCGCAACGATTCTGGGCACCGGCAAAATATGCATGATGTTGAATCCTGCTGACTTGATGAAATCCGCACGCAAAAGAAGCTCGTCTACCGCCGCGGGAAAAGAGATCGAAAAGGAGGTAAGAGCAAAGGTCATACTCCTGGCCGAGGACAGCATCACGACTCGCACTCAGATGAAACGTATCCTCGAGGGCGCCGGCTACGAGGTTGTCACGGCCGTCGATGGAGTAGACGCCTTCAATAAGCTCGGCCTTCGCTCCTTCGATGCCCTGGTGACGGACATTCAGATGCCGCACATGGACGGTCTGACACTTACCGCCAAGGTCCGCCAAGACGGAAAGTACCGTGAAATGCCCGTTATTCTGGTGACTTCGCTAACGTCGGAGGAGGACAGGAAGCGAGGTATCGAAGCAGGCGCCAATGCCTACATCACCAAGCCTGCCTTCGACAAGCAGCTCTTACTGGATGCCTTGCAACGGCTGGTATAGCGATCCCGCGTCGATGCGGACTCTCGCCTCGAGATGAGGTGTCGCCGAACAAACAATTCATAGCAGGTGGAATACATGAATTTCCAATCCGAAGATTTCAACGCACAATTCGCAACCCGGAGATCGAGATCGAAGACTATCAAAGTCCTGCTGGTTGACGATTCACCCCTTGCCTTGACCATCCTCAAGAGAATGCTTTCATCCTCTCCCGACATTGAAATCGCAGGCACGGCCGGGAATGGCAAAAAGGCATTGGAGCTTCTCCCCGGCCTGCATCCGACGGTAATCTGCACGGACTTCCACATGCCGGTGATGGACGGACTTGAATTCACGCGAGAAGTCATGGCGCAACACCCTACGCCCATCCTGGTGGTGAGTGTGTCCGTGCAAGACGGATCGGCCAATGTATTCGAGCTCCTCGAAGCCGGGGCACTGGATGTATTTCCCAAGCCCCGGGGCGGACTGGCTTCGGAATTTTCAAGAGCCGCCCCTGAGCTGATCCAAAAAATAAGGATACTTGCAGGTGTGCGTGTCTTCCGCAAGGCGCGCAGGGAAACGGTTGGAATCGCCGCGCCTAATCCGGAACCGGAACCTGAAGCTGCCGTAAGAATGTATCCACCACCTCGTATTGTTGTAATCGGTGCTTCCACGGGCGGACCAAATGCGCTGCATACCATCGTGTCCGGACTCCCCGCGGATTTTCCGGTACCGGTTGTATGCGTTCAGCACATCAGCGATGGCTTCATGGCAGGGCTGGTGGAATGGCTGGCTTCTCAAAGCAAGTTGCGGGTCGAGCTCGCGCGGTCCGGTGAAAGCCCTCTGCCCGGGAGGGTCTATTTCCCTGCGGAAGGAGCTCACCTGACATTCGACGATGAGGGCAAGTTTCTCACCACCATGGAGCCGCCCTTCGAAGGGCATCGCCCCTCCATCACTCTGACCATGCGGTCCGTGGTCCATCATTATGGGAATGCCGTAGTCGGCGTTTTGTTGACCGGAATGGGAAAGGATGGTGCGGAAGGCCTGCTGTCCATTCAGAAGGCAGGTGGACTTACCGTTGCACAAGATGAGGAGAGCAGCATTGTATTCGGTATGCCAAGACAGGCTATTGAGCTTGGCGCGGCCAGGCATGTAATTCCTCTGGACAAAGTGGCAGGCCTGCTCATTCAGGCATGCGGACGATAAAGAGATTTCGAAGGAGGAGCTAATGAATAAAACAGGGCATGGTGAGCCTCATATTTGCGGAATCTCGGATGCTCAGGCAATTAGCGGATCGGCAGCCGTAATCCTTATTGTCGAGGATAGCGCCACGCAAGCGGAAATGCTCCGGCGCACTCTTGTCAAAGCCGGCTATTCCGTGGCCATTGCAAAGAATGGCGCCCTGGGCTTGGCTGAGGTCGCCAGGCTGAGACCATCGCTTGTTATCAGTGATATCGTCATGCCGGAAATGGATGGGTTCGGGCTTTGCCGGGGAATCAAAACAGATGAGAATCTAAGGGATATCCCCGTTATGCTCCTGACCTCCCTCGACAACCCGACGGATGTCATCCATGGATTGGAATGCGGTGCGGATAACTTCATCACGAAGCCCTATGACGAGGGCTACCTTCTTTCCCATATCGGCAGAATGCTTTCACTACGCGGCCTACCCGGGATCGACAAGCCGGAAGAGGGCATGGAGGTATGCTTTGCCGAGCAGAAGTACCTGATCAGGTCGGAGCCCCGAAAAATCCTCGACTTTCTTCTTTCGATATACGAAACGGCCGTTAAGAGAAACCATGAAATGCTCGGGATGCAGGAAGAGCTGAGGGCCTGGAACGAGCAGCTCGAACAGAGAGTCGAGGAGCGGACCGCGGCCCTGATGGTGGAAGTTGCGGAACGTAAGCGAGGCGAAGGGCGCCTTCAGAATCAGTTCACGCGCATGGCCCTGCTCAACCGGATCACTCGCGCCATTGCCGAAAGACAGGATATCGAGAGCATTTTCCGCGTCGTGCTCCGGCATCTCGAGGACCATCTTCCCGTTGACTTCTGCTCTATATGCGATTTCGACCCCACCAACCGGGCTCTCACCGTTTCCGTTGTGAGTGCGAAGGGCATCACCCTGGCAGCCGATCTTGACATGAGGCCCGGCTCGGTGATTCCTGTGGATCAAAACGGCCTTGGCCGGTGCGTGGATGGGCAGACTACCTACGAGCCCGATAGCGCGGTGGCTTCCGCCCCCTTCCTGCAAAAATTCGCGAGGGCGGGGCTCATATCGGTCGTGGCAACACCGCTCACTTTGGAGAGCGAGGTGCGGGGTGTCCTTATCAGCGCGCGCAGTGCCCAGGCTGCATTCAGCAGTGGAGAGTGCGAGTTCCTAGGGCAACTGAGCGAGCACGTGGCATTGGCCATCAATCAAACCCAGATGCACGCCAGGCTGCAGCAGGCCTATGACGAGCTTCGAAATACCCAGCAGTCCATGTTGCAGCAAGAGAGACTGCGAGCCATGGGACAGATGGCGAGCGGTATTGCCCACGACATCAACAACGCCCTTGGTCCTGTAGCTCTCTACGCCGAGTCCTTGCTCGACAACGAACCGAATTTGAGCGAGCGCACTCGCCGCTACCTTCAAACCATTCAGTCCGCTTCAGAGGACATCGCCCATACGGTAGCCCGTATGAGGGAGTTCTATCGTAAGCCCGAGCAGCAGATAGCACTCTATTCGACGGATCTCAATCGGCTCGTGAAGCAGGTTATCGAGCTCACGCGCCCTCGATGGAAAGACATGCCGCAGGAGCGCGGAGCGGTGATAGAGATTGCAGCATCTCTCCAGCCGAATCTCCCGGCTCTCATGTCCATAGAGAGCGAGATCCGTGAGGCACTCACCAACCTGATCCTCAACGCCATAGATGCCATGCCCGAGGGAGGATCGCTCGGGATGCGGACCAGATCGGCCGCCGGGCGTTTGATCATCGAAGTGAGCGACAGCGGCATCGGGATGGATGAGGATACGAAGTGCCGGTGCCTCGAGCCGTTCTATACGACCAAGGGGGAGCGCGGAACGGGCCTGGGACTGGCAATGGTGTATGGAGTGATGAAACGCCACGGGGGTGAGATACAAATCGAGAGCGAGTGCGGGAAAGGGACGACAGTGCGCCTCCTCTTTCCCCTCCCCGCGGCCGGTAAGACAAATGATCGAGTGGACTCCACCGCCGCGCTAAAACCGGCGCCTCTGCGAATTCTCAGCATCGACGACGACCCGCTCATGCGTCAATCGCTCAAGGAGACTCTCGAAAATGACGGGCACAAGATCGAAGCGGCCGAGGATGGAGAAAGAGGGCTGGAGCTCTTTAGGACGGCACTACAGCGAGGTGAGCCCTTCGACGTCGTGATTACGGACCTTGGCATGCCCCATATGGATGGACGTGAAGTGGCACGGAGGATAAAGAACGAAGCCCCAAAAACACCGGTGCTCTTGCTCACCGGCTGGGGCATGCACATGAGGGCCGAAGGAGAAATCCCGGCTCACGTGGACCATGTGCTCAGCAAGCCTCCCAAGCTGAAGGAGATAAGAGAAGTTCTCAGTAAGATTTCGGGTTGAAGATTGTGGATTGGAGGGAGGGCTCAATGGATACTCATTCGATAAACTTAGGCCGTTTGTTGATCGTAGACGACGATGCCGCGATGTTGACCGCTACCTGCAATATCCTGTCAGACCAGAATTATGAAGTCCTGGGGGTTGAGAACGGCGGGAAAGCTCTCGATATACTCAAGGAGAGAAGCTTCGACCTGCTCCTGACCGATATGATGATGCCGGAAATGGATGGAATTTCCCTCCTTAGAGAGGCACTGGAGATCGATCCCTATCTCGTCGGCATTGTCATGACCGGACATGGAACGATCGAAACGGCCGTGGAGGCAATGAAAATCGGAGCTTTCGACTATGTGCTGAAGCCCTTCAAATTGAGCTCGATCATGCCCGTTCTTTCGCGAGCGATGGAAGTACGGCGCCTGCGGCTGGAAAACGTGCAACTGCGTGAGACCCTGGCCATATACGAGCTGAGCATTGCAGTCGCCTCCAACCTGGACCTGAGTACAATCCTCAATAAGGCCGCCGATGCCGCTCTTCAGGGAGCGAAAGGGGATGAAGTATCTATCATGCTCCCCACGCACGATGGGAAAGCGCTCCGTGTGGCGGTGGTGCGCGGCGAGAGACGGCAGAATATTGTGGGACAGTGTATTCCCATCGAAGAAGGTATTGCCGGCTGGGTGGTATCCCACCAGGAGCCGCTCATGCTGCACGGAGAAGTCAGTGACGCTCGTTTTGCACCCATTCGGCCACGCAACGATATCCGCTCCTCCATCTCGCTTCCCATGCTTGCAGGCGGCAAGCTGGTCGGTGTTTTGAACATCAATGCCACCAGCCGCCATCATCCCTTCACACTGGGTGAGATGAAAGCTTTGAACATCTCGACGAGCATTGCCGCCTCGTCTCTGGACGGCGCCATGCTCTATCAGCAGGTCAAGTGCGCCGAAGCAAAGTACAGGGCCATTTTCGAGAACTCCATCGAAGGGATTTTCCAGACCACGCCTGATTCTCGGGGCCATTACCTTGCGGCCAACCCGGCCCTTGCCCGGATGTTCGGCTATGATTCGCCTGAAGAGCTCATCTCTACACTCACCGACATCTCAACTCAGCTCTACGTAAATCCAAACCGTCGTGCCGAGTTCATCCATCGACTGGAAGAAAACGGCTTCATTTCAGGATTTGAAGCACAAGTTCGCCGAAAGGATGGCAGCCTGATCTGGATTTCGGAGAATGCCCGTCTCGTAACCGATGACGGCGGTAATGCCGTTTATTATGAGGGCTCATGCGCGGATATCACGCCGAGGAGGCTGGCGGAAGAAGCCCTCAAGAAAGAGCGTGATTTCATTTCGGCGGTCCTGGATACGGCGGGAGCACTCGTGGTCGTCTTGGGTCCCGAGGGACGTATCGTGCGATTCAACAGAGCCTGCGAGGAGCTTAGCGGCTATGTATTCGATGAAGTCGAAGGTCGCTGCATATGGGATTTTCTGCTCCTCCCGGAAGAAACCGACTATGTCAGAGCTACAGTGGAAGAGCTGAGTGCCGGACGCTTTCCGAACCGGCGTGAAAATCACTGGGTCTCGAAGGATGGACACAAATCACTCATAGCCTGGTCGAATACGGTGCTCCCGGATACGGAAGGCCGCGTTCAATATATAGTAGCCACGGGCATAGACATTACAGAGCGCAAAGAGGCGGAAGTCGCACTCGAGCGGCAGCTTGCACGCATCAGCCTTCTAAATCACATCACGCGCGCTATCGCCGAGCGTCAGGATCTCAACAGCATTTTTCGTGTCGTCATGCGGCATCTGGAGGACCACCTCCCCATACATCTTGGCTGCATCCATCTCTACGATGCCTTGGAAAACGCGTTGTCCATCGTCATTCAAGGTCCGAAGAGCCGATTGGTTGCTGCCAGGCTTGGCATCCCGGCGGATACCGCGGATCCTCCGGATGGAGCTTTGCTGAGTAACTGCCTTCAAGGGAAAACAGTGTATGTAAAGGATACCACACAAACCGAGGAGCCCTGTACGCGGAAGCTGGCGCAGGCAGGCATCCACTCTTTGTTGCTCACTCCGCTGGCGGTTGAAAACAAGCTGCTTGGCATCCTGGCTGTGGCTCGATACGAGGTGGACGGCTTCAGCGTCGAGGAGCGGGATTTCCTGAAGGCACTGAGCGAGCATGTTTCCCTGGCCGCGCACCAGGTGCAGCTCTACGAGGATTTGAGAAAGGCCTACGAGGAGCTGCACCAGACCCAGCAAGCCGTCATGCAGCAGGAGCGGCTGAGGGCGCTCGGGCAGATGGCAAGCGGCATTGTCCATGACATCAACAATGCCCTGGGACCCGTCGTAGGCTACACCGACATGCTCCTGGAATTCGAGAAAGATCTGAGCGACAGTGCCAGAAGCTACCTCAAGACCATCAGGACGGCAGGCGCGGACATAACTCATATCGTCGCCCGAATGCGTGAGTTCTATCGTAAGAGAGAGGAGCAGGACAAGCTCGATCCGCTCAATCTCAACCGCCTGGTGAAGGAGGTGATCGAGCTCACGGCCCCACGCTGGAAAAACATACCTCAGGAGCACGGAACCGTTATCGACATACAAAAGGATCTCCAGACGGATTTGCCGACGGTCATGGGAATAGAAAGTGAGATCCGGGAGGCACTGACAAATTTCATCTTCAATGCCGTGGATGCTATGCCCGCGGGAGGAGACCTGACCATACGCACCTATGCAAGTCCATGGGTGTACAACCGTTTTGGAGGACGCGCGGCCCTATCTCTCAGCTCCATGGCTCCCGTACGCATCGTGCTCGAAGTGTGCGACAGCGGTGTGGGTATGAATGAGGAGACCAAGCGGCGCTGCCTGGAGCCCTTCTATTCCACAAAGGGAGAAAGAGGTACCGGCCTCGGGCTGGCCATGGCCTACGGGGTAGCGCAGCGGCACGAAGGGGAGATAGAAATCGCGGACGGGCCGGGAGGGGGCACGACGATGCGTATGCTCTTTCCCCTAATGGAGCCTACCAATTCGGTTGCAGTCACCCAGACGGCATCGGAGCCCATCCTGCCATTGAGGATTTTGTGCATCGATGATGAACCGGCCATGCAGAAGCTCATAAAGGCTATGTTGGAAAAGGGCGGGCATGCGGTCGATGTTGCCGACGGAGGGCAAGCAGGCCTGGATGCGTTTCGCGAGGCGAAGGAAAAAGGCGAGATGTTCGATGTAATCTTTACCGACCTGGGAATGCCATACATGGATGGCCGTGAAGTTATTCGAGCAGTGAAGCGGGAGTCCCCTCAAACTCCGGTAGTATTGCTCACCGGATGGGGAGGCCGCATGAATGCCGAGGGCAACATACCGGAAAAGGCCGATTATGTCTTAGGCAAGCCGCCCACACTGAAGAAGCTGTGGGAGGTTTTGCAGCGGATTATGAAGGATCATGGGAAGCAGTTATAAAGTGATTTTCAAAAGCTATTGTATCCGTCCAAATGATCTTCGACAGTGTTTTTTGGGCGGGTGGCCCGGGCAACTCGTTGCCCGGGTGCGAAGCACAAGAGGAATGCCTCCTGCCTTCGGCACGGGCAACAAGTTGCCCGTGTCACCCGTGGCTGTTATTCATATCCATCCGTGCCTGTTCGAACCGGTTGCTCCCGTCCGCCAAAGCTGTTATCTTAGCCACGTATGCACCCGGTAAGCACACCCATACGCCGGAGGACCTTGAAACATGATGGACTGGCATCGCCTGTTCGGCCTCACCCTGACCGATTACTTCACTGGCTCCGCCTACCGGGTCGAGATGGAGACGGACCTCTCCATCAAGCAGCAGTTGCTGGATATACTGATAATAGAACAGGAAGAAGGGAGCCCGCTCACGCAGCCGCCGGCCGGCCTCGACAATCTGGCGCGCCACAATCTCATGACCTATAAATCGCTTCACCAGCCACTCGACGCCTGGGCAATGGATGAGCTGGTCGGCCACTACGTCAACTACCGAAAACAAAGAAGCCCCTCTTTCGATACCTTGCTCCCGGTCGAGGAGTTCAGCTTGTATGCCGTGACCACCCGCCGCCCGGCAAAACTCGAGTCCGAGGCCCCCCTGACTATGATCGAGGAAGGAGTCTACGAGGCTCGATGGGGAAGCCGCCCAATCCGCATAATTGTCCTCAGCCGTATCCCCCGGACCGGGCGAAACGCCGTCTGGCAGCTATTCAGTGGCATACGGGAAAACGTCCTCTACGGCGCGTCCCACTACCAGTGGCGAAGTAACGATCTCAGCACGGTGAGAAACCAGTTGTTTCAATCCTATGGCATGGAGGGTCTTGACATGGCTTATACCGCCGAAGATTACAAAAGAGAGCTCCGGGAAGAAATCAGGAATGAAGTCAGAAAGGAAGTCAGAAAGGAAGTCAGGAATGAAGTCAGGAATGAAGTCAGGAATGAAGTCAGGGAGGAGGTCATGGCACAGTTGACCATCGAGGAGATGCTGCAAGCTGTGTCACATGACGAACTACTGAAGGCTCTGCCACCTGAAGAGCTGTTGAAAGCTCTGCCGCCTGAAGAGCGGTTGAAGGGTCTGCCGCCTGAGGAGCGATTGAAAGGCCTGCCGACCGAAGAGGTATTGAAGCGATTGAACAAAGAGGAAATCGAAGCCTACTTGAAGAAGCTCTCGACAGTGCACTGAATTGCTTTTTTTTCGTCCCGCATGGCCGATTCATGTTATCAGCTTCCTCGTTTGGCCTCGGCTACCAACGTAGGAGGACAGTATCGAGCATGTGTGTGCGCCACGGGTAGCCCAGGAAGCTTATTGCCGGGGTGCGAGGCACAAGAAGAATACCTCCTGCCTTTGGCACGGGCAACAAGTTGCCCGTGTCACCCGTGAAAATTGTCCCGTACCGCTCCGTCATCCCCACGTACCGGCCTTGATCATCGTTTCGACCATGCTTCGATACCTCAGCACATTTCCGCTCATACCGAGGTATCGAAGCACTTCCGTTCGTGCTGAGGTATCGAAGCACTTCCGTTCGTGCTGAAGTATCGAAGCACATCGACTCGTGCCGAAGTATCGACGAACATCCGCTCGGGACATGCTTCGATACTTCGGAACGAGTCGATGTGCTTCGATACCTCAGCACGAACGGTACGGGTCCGGCCGAAACGATGATCATGGCCCGCGTGTTTTGGCGGGAATGACGAAAGTGTAAACTACCAAATGAAGGATGCCAAATGTTCGACGTCATCTTTACCGACCTGGGAATGCCATACATGGATGGCCGTGAAGTCATTCGAGCGGTGAAGCCGGAGTCACCTCAAACTCCGGTAGTTTTGCTCACCGGATAGGGAGGCCGCATGAATGCCGAGGGCAACATACCGGAAAAGGCCGATTATGTTTTAGGCAAGCCGCCCACACTGAAGAAGCTGTGGGAGGTTTTGCAGCGGATTATGAAGGACCACAGGAAGCAGTTATAAAGTGATCCGCCAATGAGATGAGTGTAGGTCCGACCCCGTTGACTTATGACCTCCTTGACTTCACACACCCTATAGTGTAGCTATCTGTGTAAGGAGGTGCCCCATGGCAACAAATTTGGCTATTGACGACAAACTGCTCGAAGAAGCCCGCGTCATCGGAAAGCATGGAACCAAAAAGGCTGCCGTTACGGAAGCGCTTCAGGAATACATCCAACGCCGCAAGCAAGTCGGGATTTTCGACCTGTTTCATTCCATCGAATACGATCCCGATTACGATTACAAGGAACAGCGCAAGAAACGATGAAGATCCTTGTTGACACCTGTATCTGGTCTCTGGCGCTACGACGCGGTGAAGGTGTCGAGGGCCTGGAAGTCTCCGAGCTCAGCGAGCTAATCAGGGAATTACGAGTACAGATGATCGGACCGGTGCGTCAGGAGCTTCTCTCCGGGATTAAAATTCGTTCCCATTTTTTGAAATTGTGTATCCGTCCAAATGATCTTAGGCAGCTGCAAGAAGCCGTCTTTCGAGCTCGTTAGGAGATAATCCCTTGAGCTCTCTGCCCTGATGCGGGCGATCATTGTATTCCAATAAAAACTGTGAGA
>Ga0074199_1001326_pt1 | contig 22877 bp, 15 predicted proteins | sample EPASupsiteSAE347_FD_64528 | JGI IMG/M metagenome (GOLD analysis project Ga0074199, IMG submission 64528) | Bioremediated contaminated groundwater from EPA Superfund site, New Mexico - Sample SAE3-47 | ecosystem: Environmental > Aquatic > Deep subsurface > Groundwater > Contaminated ... | reverse complement strand
CTCCGGTTTGTAGGTTAAACGGCTCGCTTAAGCCGTACGATCTGTTTTTGTTTCACGATCTTTTAACCCAAACCGGAGCTTTTTCCTATCAGTTATTAAAAATTATTTTGGCCAAGAGTGATATGCCATGTATGATGCTTTTCTGGAACACCAAAAAATACGATAAAGTAGACAATTCAGAGGAGGAAATATGCTAAAATCAGTTGTTTTCATGGGAGTAATGGTTGTTGTGTGCTTGGTGCCTTGGAGCAAGGCCGAGGAGGCCGGCCAGGGGAATATTCCCGCCCTGCCCTGTCCACTGGCCAAGACGCCGGTCATGGATGGGAAGATTAACACTGAGGAATGGAAGAGCGCGGCCAAGGCGACCGGCTTCTATTCCCTGGCCAAACCAAAGCTCACGGACGAGGAATTGCGAAACATCTACCGCGCCGGAACATCTTTGTCTCCCAACCAGGCCAGGGTTCAGACAGAGGTGTTTCTGATGCGAGATACGGAAAACCTCTATATCGCCTTCCGGTGCTTTGAACCAAAGCTGGATAAACTGAAGATGACTTGCAAAGAGAATAACGGGGCCGTGTGGGCGGATGACAGCGTTGAGGTTTTTCTGGACACGCGCCTGGACCAGGCGACTTATTTCCAGTTCGCGGCCAATGCGGCAGGAACCAGGTATGCCGGTCGGCAGGGGGATGCAGGATGGTATGCTGAATGGGAAGCGAAGACTTCAATCAACCGTGAACTATCCGCCTACGAGGTGGAAATGGCCATCCCCTTCAAGACGTTGGGAAAAGAACCAGGGACTAAAGAGGTTTGGGGACTGAACCTGTGCCGGAACCGCGTGGCGGATGCTAAAGAAAGGCGGGAGGTGGAGCACAGCAGTTGGGCTGATGTGTCATCGTCCGGCAGTTTTCGGGTCCCAGCTCTTTTCGGCCATTTGGTGTTTTCGGATTCGTTTGACGGTGTTTCCGCCGTTAACAGGGCGCAACAAGAGACGGCGGGAACAGCGCAGGAGCGATTCCGGGAAAAACCGGATAAAGTTTATTTCTGGTTTGAGACGGAGGATCAGGAGAAGTTTAGTTATGGATTTCCCTGGGTGGAAACGCCTGATGCAGATTGCCGCGGCGGAAAGTCCCTGGCGTTGAAAATTAGCGGGAGGATATCGGGAACAGGGGTTATTGTTGCCCGGCTGGGCAACTGGCATCTTCCGCCGGGAGATTATCATATCTATGCCAAAGTCTTTCAATATGCGCCTATACTTTACACTTCGGAATTTGAAGGGCATAAGGCAAAAGGAATCAGTTACAAGGATGGCTCAACCGACTCAACCCATGATGCCAATGCCACTTCATTTTCCATTGGAGAATGGGTCGCCTTGAAAATTGCCGACATCAAAGTCACGGAAACCCAAGTAGATGGCAAGTTGCAGCTACAGTTCGGCGATACCGAATATAACGGCATAGCGTGTAAAATAGACGCCATTGTCGCAACTACTGATGATGAGTTCGGGTTTACCAAAAAGGACAAGGAAGACATATCCAAGATTGCAAAAAAGGTCGGGGAGCTAAGGAAAAACAGGAATAGATTAAAGGAGCTGATAGAAAAAGCCGAACAGAACAAAGCGGACACAACCTACGCCAGGATGAAACTGGGCATTCTGGATTTGTTCCTTGAATACCCTCTTCTGGAAGCCAGGGAGCAAAAAATAAAAAGGGGCTTTGATCAGTTGGCCTATCTTCTCCCTTATTCCCAACAGGCGCAGACAGAGGTGGAAGGGATCATAAAAGATCCGGAAAATCAGATAAAATTCCCAACTTATGACGTTACGAAAATAAAAATCAAGGGAAGCGATTTTTATTCCGGTTCCCGGCCCGTATTCCTTGATTGCCCCGGATATCTCGGGAACATCACCAGGGAATCCATCCCTGTCCTCAAAAGGCTGGGATTAAATTTTCTCCATGCGTCCGCCTCTATTTCAGAAAAGGGCGTCTCAGAATCGCAGAAAGGAAAAATTCTGGGGGCGCTGAAAGATGCGGAGAAGGCCGGGATCAGAATCGCATTGCTCATTTATGAAAACGAAAATCCTTTTCGCCGGACCGATTGTGTCCTGGAAAACCCCGAGAAAAGCAACGCCTTGATGCAGGGGGTCAGAGAGATTGTAAGCTGGGTTAAAGACCAGCCGGCGCTTTTCGGCTACGATATTCTTGGCGAATACGAACAACAAGATTGGCCAATTGGTCCGGATGGCAAATGTTTGCGCGGTAATGACTTTGATAAATATCTCCTGCCTCTTTTTGAGGCATGGCTCAAAAAACGGCATGGGAACATTGAAAATCTCAACCGCATATGGAACACCGGTTACAAAGATTTTTCCGAGATACAGCCGGATGGTTTTGTCAAAAAAGACGGCGGAAACGGACGTTATGACTGGGAATTGTTCAGGCGTGAACGGTCAGTGGATTTGGTCAAGAAGTATATCGCGGCGATTCGCGAACTGGATTCGGAGCGGCCGATTTCCGTGATGACCATGGGGATTGACCGGTGTTTCATGGACACGGAATCCATTTGCCCGCTCACCGATATCTCCGGTTGTGATCCCGGACCGCAATGCGAAACCTTGTATGGCGAGGATGAGGGAATATATTACGGGACATTGCGCAGTTTTGACCGGTCCAAGCCGCTGATCAACTGGGAATATCATACCTATCGCATCCGGCCCCCTACTCCGCAATGGCTGAGCGCCATGCTCTGGAAGGGGTATCTGCACGGGCTGGATGGAATATCTCTATTTTTTTGGACCATTGGACGACGTTGTGAGGCCTCGCCCGCTTCCTGGAACAATATATGCACCCAGCCGCAGTTGGCTGACGCCGTATGCCGGACTTTTTTAGACACCCAGCGCCTGGCGCCTTATATTGTCAAATTCCAGGCTCTTTCCGGCGAGGCGGCCATCCTCTATTCCTTGACATCCTTTTATCATCAAAAAAACTACCGCATTGATTATGAACTCGGCACCAAGCCGCTGTATCAGGGCATCACTTGTCTGGGAGTACCGGTGGATTATGTTACTGAAAGGAGCGTCGCTCAGGGCGAACTGAAGAAATACAAGGCGCTGGTGCTGGCGCCTTCCATGTCAAAATACGTTGCGCAAGCGGCGTATGAGGAAATCAAGCGGTTTGTAAAAGAAGGCGGCCTATTGATCACAGCCTCCCCCGAAGCGCTGACCATGGATGAGTATGGACGGCAGTTAAGGCCGGGCGACAAGGACGCGCTGCCGGAAGAGGGCGGATATGGGCAGGGCAGAATAATCAGCGTGCCCCCTGACCTGCCGGCCCGGGAATACTGCCAACGGTTTGACAAGATATTTGACGAAGCGAAACTGCCGCGGCCGATCAGGCTTCTGGACAAACAGACCGGCGAATTGGCATATGGGGTGGAGGCCAGATATCTCAAACGAGGCAAAAGGGAAATTTTCCGCGAGGAAATCATTTCTCTTTTACGTCATTTTTCCCTTCCTGCCTTTTCAAGGCTTTTCAAGCAGAGCGATCAGAGAATTATTTATCTCTTAAACCTGACGAGCGAGGACAAACGGATAAAAATCAATGGATTGGAGGGAAAATACAAGGACCTGATTACCGGCCAGCCCGTGCCGGACATGAAAGACATTGCCATGAAAGGATACGGGGTATTACTCATGGAGAGCGAGAGATAATATTAAACTCAAACAAGGTGAATTTATGAACTATCCAAAAACTGCAAATTGCCATGAATTAATCAATCGGATTGAGTTGTATAGCCAGTTAAAACATGAATATGGCGCAAAAGGCGTCGCCGGTTTGCTGGTCAAAACAGAACGCGTCTTAAAATCCATCCTGGCCGGAATGCAAAAATTGCCTGTTGACCAGAAACAGGCGCAACAGGAACCTGATGATCTCTTATCCATCCGGCGCTTGCGGCCGGCCGGTCCCCGGCGGATATGGAGGCGTTTCAATGCCGTTTCATACCGCGCGCGGCTGGAAGGCGCGCTGCTTGGCCGCTTTGCCGGATGCACTTTGGGAGCTCCCGTGGAAGGCTGGGCCGTAGGCCGCATGCAGAACCTTGCCAGGGAAAACGGGCAAAAATTCCCGCCGGCGGAATATTGGAAACGCGTGCCGGATCCCTTTGACAAACGCTATAAGGCCAGCCTTTTTCAGGATTATACGCTCTCCAAAATAAATGCCGTGCCGGTGGATGATGATATTGTCTATACCCTCCTTGGTCTGCTGGTGGCTGAGGAATATGGGACGCATTTTACCATGGAACAGAATGGAAAAGCGTGGCGCAGATATCTGCCGCTGGCCTGCACGGCGGAGGAAATTGCCCTTAACAATTTGAAGAAAAAAGTGCCGGCAGAAAAGGCGGCGGAAAAAAACAATCCTTATTGCGAATGGATCGGGGCAGACATCCGCGCGGACCCATGGGGATACATAGCGCCCGGCTGGCCGGAGTTTGCCGCTGAAATGGCCTGGCGTGACGCATATCTAAGCCACAGAAGAAACGGGATCTATGGAGAAATGTTTTTTGCCGCGGCGATTGCCGCCGCCTTTGCCGTGGATGACCCGCTGGAAGCATTAAAGATCGGCCTGACCGAGATACCGCGGGAATGCGCCATGGCCAGGGCCGTGCGCTGGGCTTTTCAGCGGGCGCCCCGCATTAAAAATTATCGTCAGGCGCGCGCGGCCGTGGACCGGCGTTTTGCGGGCATGCATATTGTTCATACCATCAACAACGCCTGCCTGACGATTTTCGGCATTGCAATCGGCGGGAAGAATTTTACCAAAGCGATCGGAGAAACCGTTGCCATGGGGTTGGATAATGATTGCACCGCGGCCACGGCGGGAAGCATTGTGGGCGCAGTGGTCGGGAAGCGGGGGATTCCGGAGCGCTGGTATAAACCGTTCCATAATACGGCGCTTTCCTATTTGATCGGAAAGCCGCGTTTCAAAATTGATGATCTGGTGAAACGATTCGCCAGACAAGCAGAAAGGGCATACGGATGAATATGAAAGAGAATGCGCTGAGGATCATGCGGTTTGACCATCCGGAACGGGTAACCATAGGATACCCGGCCCATTCAATCGGGTACACGGGTTGTGATCATGAAGGTTATAACGGCGGCGGGCATCATCTGCCGGTTGGGGAAAAATGGCGGGACATCTGGGGGACGGAATGGCACCGGGAACAGGAGGGCGTAATGGGTTTTCCGCGCGTCAATCCGCTGGCGGAACTGGTAACGGCCTTGCGCACCTATGAATGGCCGGACCCGGATGATGAGCGCATCTGCGGAAAGATCAGCGCAACAGCGGCGGCGGGCTGGGACAGGAAGAAAAAATTTCTCACCGGCAGCCACCGCGACACTTTGTGGGAAAAAAGCTACATGCTGGTGGGGATGGAAAATCTCATGTGTTACTTTTATACCGAGCCGAACGCCGTGCGGGAGCTTTTCCACCGCATCATGGATTTTCAACTGGGCATAGCGCAACATTACCTCAAGGCGGGCGTGGAAATGGTGGGCATGACCGACGATCTGGGAACACAACGCGGCCTTCTGCTTTCGCCGGAACTTATTCATGAATTTCTGCTGCCGGAGTATCGCCGGCTGTTCCAGCTTTACCGGCGACACAAAGTCCTCATCAGTTTCCACAGCTGCGGTCATGTCATCCCTGTCCTGGATATGTTTATGGAACTTGGGGTAGACTTGCTCAATCCCGTTCAGGCGACCGCCAATGACCTTGAAAAGGTCAGGCAGATGACGCAGGGACGGTTGACGTTAGAGGGAGGAGTGGATGCGGATGTCATTACGCAGGGAGTGAAAGAGGCCATCCGGCGGCAGGTGGCGGAACGGATTTGGCAACTGGGACAGAACGGCGGATATTTCTGTTCCCCGGATCATGGCGTCCCCTGGCCAGAAAGCCATTACCAGGCTTTTGAACAGGCGGTTGAAGAATTCGGCCGCTATCCGCTGCGTGATCCGGAACGCATATCGTTTGCCGTGGAATAGACGTCTTTCAAAAAAAGAAACAATGAAAATACTTAATTATGGCTCGTTGAATATTGACCTGGTCTATCAGGTTCCGCATATCGTCAGGCCGGGTGAGACCATTTCCAGCCGGTCATTCCAGCAACACGCGGGCGGCAAAGGACTGAACCAATCCGTGGCAATCGCGCGCGCCGGAGGCTTGGTGTATCATGCCGGCAAAGTCGGCCGGGACGGGCAATGGCTGGTGAAAAAAACCGCCGCGACAGGAGTGGACACGAGGTTTATCAGGATAACAAAAGACGTCAGCGGCCATGCCGTGATCCAGCTTGATCAACACGGCGAAAACGCCATTTTCCTTTACCCGGGCGCCAACCGGAAAATAACACGGAAAGAAATTGACCGCGTCCTGCAGAATTTTAAGGCGGGCGATGTATTATTACTGCAAAATGAGATCAATGATGTTGCCTATCTTATCCGCGCGGCGTTTGAAAGGAAAATGCTGATTTGCTTGAATCCGGCCCCCATGGACAAGCTTGTTGAAAAGTATCCTCTGCGCAAGGTAAGCATGCTCATCCTGAACGAATTGGAAGGCGCACTCTTGTCCGGCAGGAGCAAACCCGCTCTTATTCTGGACCGCCTTGCAAGACAATTGCCGGAAACAGAAATAGTCCTTACTCTGGGAAAGAAAGGCGCCATCGCCCGTTTGCCCGGCCGACGGCCAATCGCAATATCGGCTTTGGCTGTTAAACCGGTTGATACCACGGCTGCCGGGGATACATTTATCGGCTATTATGTGGCCGGGCGGGCGGCGGGAAAAACTCCGCTTGAGTGCCTCCGCCAGGCGTGTTCGGCGGCGGCTATTTGCGTAACCCGCCATGGCGCTATGGAATCCATTCCTTCGCTGAAGGAAGTCCGGAATCAAGCCGCAATTCTCAAGAAGGTGAAATGACATGAGTACTTTCGGAGAATCGCATGTTTGATTTATATCATCTGCAGGAAAATGTTCGTTCAGCAGGCTCTTCCAGTTTTGATCGGCAGGGCGGAAACCGCGATTATTACACCATTTTGCCCCGTCAGGAAATAGAAATTGAATCCATTGAAGGACCGGCGGTGATTCGGCATATATGGATGAGTGTCTTTTCCGTGGATGTTCTTTACCTCAGAAAATTAATTCTGAAGATATTCTGGGATGACAATTTGTTCCCATCTGTTTGCTGTCCGCTCGGTGATTTTTTCTGTCTTGGACATTCCATCGCCCAGCCGTATCAATCGTTTCTCATGAACGCCACCGGCGGAAACAACAATTTTACCGCCTTGAATTGTTACATTCCCATGCCTTTTCTACACAAGGCCAGAATAGTTGTGTTTAATGGATGTCAGACCAGAATTGAAAAGTTTTTTCACATCATTGAATACACCAGGGAGACTATTCCCTCCCCAAGCGGTTATCTTCATGCCAGATGGCAAAGGGAATTATCAATCGGCAACCATGCGAAGAGAAACGTGCCCTTTGATGAGCAATGGGATATCATGCACAAATCCGGCGGGGGAAACTATCTAGTTTTGAAAACACAGGGCCGCGGACGTTATCTTGGCTGCAACTTGAGCGCCCGTTTTCTTGCGCGAGACGAAATGGAGGGTGATTGTATGATATTCATTGACGGCGAGCCATGGCCGCCATCGTTCCACGGCACTGGAACCGAAGATTATTTTAACTGTGCCTGGGGATTGCAGAATGTTCAAAATCTTTTCCATGGCGTCACTTTGCATCCAAATCTGGAAAAAGACAGGCGGTTCGCATGTTATCGCTGGCATGTGATAAGCCCGGTATATTTTTCAAAATCCATTGAAGTCTCGTTTGAGCATGGCCATGCAAATGTGATCGATATGGACATGGCCTCAACGGCTTACTGGTATCAAGGCGGGCCGGTAAATACAAAATTTGAATATGATGAAAACCTTCTTCTGCCGGCAAAATCCAAGTTTTTAGAAAAACTGCAGAAAAAATTAAACAAGAACGAGGTTTTGATGAAACTCAATGAACCGGGCCAAAACATGCGGGCCAATATGAAGCCGTAACGCACGCAAAACAGCGAGGAGGATGTTATGATTAACGCAAGATACTGTCTGGGTGGCGGTTTGACCGCCGGTGATCTTAAGGAAATTTACCGGGATGCCCTTTGCCTGCTGGAAAGGATCGGCATGGAAGTTGATCACGATAATCTGCTGGGCCTGCTTTCCGCAAGACCGGGAATCAAAATCAAGGGAAGAAGAGTGTGCCTGTCCCCCGATCTCGTGGAAAAATACAGGGTCATAATTAAAAATGAAAACAGGGAATATCAGCAGAACAAAAAGGGCGTTGATTCCTTCAGCATGGTCCCCTCGTTTCTGTGTCTGAATGTCCTGGATATACACAGCAGGAATATCCGGCCGGCAACGCTGGATGATCTAAAAAAAGCGGTAAAATTATGTGATTATTATAAAATGGAGGGGATTATTCCGGTTCATCCGCAGGACATGCCCGGCCATCTGCGTCAAATAGCGGCGCTCAAGGTGGCGCTTGAAAACAGCGCCGGTATCGGAGGATGGATGCCGGTGCATACTGATTCGTTCAATGAGAAGGAAATAGCCTGTATCTTTGAAATGAATTCTATTATGGGGAGGAAGCCGCCCTACTTTGCCATGGAAATACCGGTAAGCCCCATGAAAATTGATGTCGCGGCTTTGGACATTATACTGCGCATGCAAAAGACCAACAAAAAATGGCTGAAGGCCATGGCGGTCGGCGGCGGCGCCATCCCCATGCCGGGTGCGACCGCTCCTATTGTCGTGCGACCGGCGCTGGCCCAGGGGCTTGCCGAGGCGTTGTCTGCGGCAATAATCCCAAAACTCATTGATGATGATGTGAGCGTCTATTGTTCTTTCGGCATGTTTCCCTTTGACATGAAATATATGTCGTCGGTCGGCGGTTCGCCGGAAGCCCTGCTCCTGCGGTTAATGGGCCGCCAGGTGCTGCAATTTGCCCTGGAATATGTTCAAGGAGGAAATTTTTCGTGCATGGGCAAAATGCCGGATGCGCAAGCGGCGGCGGAAAAAATGGCGAACATTCTGGCGGACGCATGGCAGGGGGCCAATCTCTTCTCTGCGGCCGGCTCGCTGTCTCTTGACGAGGTTTTCAGCTTTGAGCAACTGGTTATAGACAAGGAAATATTGGATTACGTTGAGCGAGTCGTAAAGGGCATGAAATTGGATAATGAATATGCCGCCGCCGATCTTATCGGCGAAGGCGTCCGGAATAACGGCACATTCCTGGATCATCCATCCACCTTGAATTATCATGATTTTTTCTGGATGCCGCGTGTTTTTGCTCATTCCAGTCTGGGACAATGGCGTCAGGAAGGGATGAAGGATATTGTTGACCATGCCGGGGATGTTGCCCGTGAAATATTGGCCGGACACCACTTTGCCATTGAGTCCGCCAAACAAGATGAGCTCAACAAAATATACAAAACCTATGAATCAAGCGCGGCTGGCCAATAACTGCAAGCGAAAGATTTTTTATGCAAATAGGAGTTCAATATTATCGTCCGCCGTTTCCGGATGAAAAATACTGGAAGGATGATTTGAAAAACATCCGGCAGGCGGGATTCAACACCCTGCAGTTGTGGGTCTTGTGGAGCTGGGTTGAGTCTCAGCCGGGAAAATTTGATTTTTCCGATTATGACCGCCTGGTTGAAATGGCGGATGCCGCCGGCCTTAAACTGGTCATGAGCGTTATTCCCGAACTTCAGCCGCTGTGGATTCACCGCATAATCCCCGGCTCGGAAATGTTGAATCATCTCAGACACAAGGAGATTTCAGCCAACAGGGATGAATGTCATTTCGGGATCACGCCGGGCGGCTGTTTTGACCACCCCGAGGTATGGCGCCGGATGCAGAACTTCCTACGGGCAGTGGCCGGCCGCTATAAAGACTGCCCGAATTTGTATGCCTGGGATGCTTGGAATGAACTGCGCTGGAACGAGCATGCCCAGGGCTTGGTATGTTTCTGTGTGCACACATTAAAATGTTTTCGGGAATGGCTTGAGAAACGATACAACGGCTTGGATGGATTGAACCGCGCGTGGCAAAGGCGTTATGTTTCCTGGGAAGACGTAATGCCGGGCTGGGCGCCCAACAGGCCATTTACGGAAACAATGGCATTTCAGTTTTTTTTAACCGAACGGGCGAATGAACATGGACGCCGAAGATATGCGGCGATAAAAGCCGTTGATCCTGCGCACCCGATAACTGTGCATGGCGGCTCCCCCAGCGTGTATTGGTGTGGAGGTGAATATGCGGGCCAGACGATTATGGCCCTTGACCGGGGCAATGACTGGGCCTTTGCCGATCATCTGGATGGCGTCGGGTGTTCCTCTTTCCCAAAATGGGGACAATTGGACTGGGCCGATTTTGCGGTGCGCATGGAAATTATCCGTTCCGCCGCCGGCAAAAAACCTTTGTGGCTGAGCGAATTGCAGGGGGGCAGCGCCGCGCAGGGGTTTAGCCGTCAGGAACCGGTGCGGGCGGTTGAACAGCAGCATTGGATTTGGAATGGAATAGCGGCCGGGGCAAAGACGGCCCTGTTCTGGTGCTGGAAAGATGAAAAGTTTACCACTGAAGCCGGCGGCTTCGGCGTATCCGGACTTGATGGCTACGCTGCCGAAAGGATCGCGGCCTTTCAAACCACTTGTGGAATACTGGAAAGGCATAAAAATATCCTGGATGAATATTGTCCCATCCGGCCGGAAATAGGAATCTATTTCAGCCCGCAGTCGGCATATCTGCACTGGTGCAACAACATAAGCGGCGAAAAATATTTGAACGCCCTGCTTGGATACGGCAAGTCCTTGATCCGGGAAAACATCCCGTTTGAGATGATTGAAGAGGAGCATCTGGACGAATTGCAGCGGCTGAAGGTTTTATTCATGCCGCGCGCTTTGGTGGTTGACGATAAAACGGCTGACAAATTGCTGAATTACGTTTCCGGCGGCGGAACGCTGGTGGTGGAATCGGAATGCGGTGCCTTTGATGAACGCGGCATTTATCGTTATCCGGAAAACAGGTTTTTGAACAAGCTGGGCATTTGTGAGTTGGGACGCCGTACCATAGCCGGGGAAACTATCCGCCTGCAGGCCGCGATCGGCAAGAAACGTTTGGCCTTGACCGGGACGCAATGGGTGACGCCTTACAAGGCGAATGAGGCGCAGCGCTGGGCCGGATACGGCCGGGACCTCCTGGCCGGCGAAATTGCGGCGGGAAAAGGACGGATCATTTTTCTTGGCACATATCTGGGCGAGGCTTATCTGCGGGAACGGGCAGCCGGCTTTGAAGATTTGCTGAGGACGGTCTGCCTGTGCGCCGGCTGGGAGGCGGGCATGAAAATTGCCGGGAACCGCAGAGGGGATTTTTATATCCGCGCTGGCGCTTGCGGAGAAAAGCGCGTGTTTTTTGTGTTTTGCGAAGGCAAGGACAGCATGGGGAAGCTGACCATGACCGGCAATTCGCCGCATGACGCCGTATTGCGTGATTTAATTTCCAACAACACGCTGAAGGGAACGGCGCTTAAGGAGAAAAACAAAAGGTTGTTCAAATTCAGAATTCCCAAGGAGCGTCTCCTCGTGCTGGTTGAGGGATAAATGAAAGAGGCGGCGTAAATGCAAGGAAAAGAGATTAATCCATGAAAGGCTTGACCGGGCGCGAAAGATTGATCAGGGCCTTTAAAAGGCTTGAGGTGGACAGGATGCCAATAAGAATCTGGGGGGTGGATCCTTTTTTCCCACGGCAGGACTGGCGGCCGCTTTATGAACTGATTGAAAAATATCAGCTGGAAATATTCCGCGAATGGGGCGAGCAAGATCAGGGGGTGCCGCCGCAATATAAATTCCGTGATGAGCAGCGAACAGTTAACGGCGAAATGCGCGAAGATAAAACAATTATCGCCGTTCCCGGCGGCGACTTGACTCAAATCTCCTGCCAGCCGCTGGATGGTTCTCCGGGCTATGTCAGAAAGCACTTTATCGGCGATCAGGGGGAGGCGGAAATATGGCTGGCAAACGAATGGCCGCAGGCTTTGCCGTCTGGGGATTCCTATTTCAAATTGCAAAAAAAATCGGGCGAGCGGGCGCTGTTGATGGTGAACATCTGCGAGCCGTTTCTGGAAGCGCACCGCTTGATTGGTTCCGAACTTTTTAGTTATTGGATCCACGACCAGCCCTCCCTTTTGCACGCCATGATCGCAAAATGTTTCAAGCGCACCAAAAACCTGCTGAAACATTTTTTGTCGCTGGATATCGGCGATGCGTATGGCTGGTGCGGTCCCGAACTTTGCATCCCGCCGCTGGCTTCCATTGCGGCTCTCCGCGAATTTGTCCTGCATTATGACCGAAAGCTGATTGATTTAATTCATGATCATGGAAAGCTGGTCTGGGTGCATTCGCATGGCGATATGAGCACGGTCTTGAAAGAGTTTATGGATGCGGGCGTTGACTGTTTAAATCCAATTGAACCGCCGCCGGTGGGCAAGATTACGCTCGCCGAGGCGCTCAAAACCTGCCATGGCAAAATGGCGCTGGATGGTGGCATTGAAGACGGCGATTTTGACCGCCTGGCGCCGGATGAAATGGTAAAAACGGTGGAGAGGACGGCCAGCCAGGTAAGGCAAAATGATTCTTTTATACTTTGTCCGACCTCTACGCCCTGCACGCTCGCGGTTCTTTCGCCGAAACGGATGGAAAATTACAAACAGTTTGTTAAAACGGCCGTAAAATGGCGGGATTATCAAGAAAGGCGGGGCGCGGGATGAAAATTCAGACGATTATTGATTGCCATGTGCATTACAATGAGGGCGATATAGGGAAATTCCTGAAAGAAGCGCAAAGAAGAGCAATGAAAATCTGCCTTATCGGCAATGACAGCCCCTCGCCCCAGCCGCGCTGGAAAAGCAATGATGAAGTGGCAAGGGTATTGAAAAAATATCCTGACATCATATATGGCTTCGCCCATATCGGACTGGGATACGGCAAAAAAACTGAAGATATAAAAAGATACCATGGACAGGGATTCAAAGGCCTTAAATTCATTTATCCGGCGGATTTCTACGATAAGGATGAATATTTTCCGGCGTATGCGCTGGCCGAAAAATTGAAAATGGTCTGCCTCTTTCATACGGGCATTGTATCCCCCACGCCCAGGGATAAAGAAATGAGGATTGCGTCAAAATATATGCATCCCCTGACGATTGACGCCGTCGCCAGGGCATTCCCCGATTTAAAGATCATTATCGCCCACCTCGGCATTCCATTCTATGAAGTTGGGGCGCAACTGATAAGAATTCACCCGAATGTCTATGCCGATCTTTCCGGCTCCGCGGTCTGGGGATACATCGGCCGGGAGAAACTGAAAAGTATTCTGGACTGGCGCAATGATTTATTCCCCGGAAGCACGACTTATTACCATAAACTTGTATATGGGAGCGACGCTTATGTTGCCGAGCCTTACATGCTGCATGCGGCCAAAGCGGGCTATATCAGGCTGTTCAACAATCTGGAACTGTCAAAAGATTTAAGAGAAAAAATATTCTTCGCCACCATGCAAAAACTGCTGAAATGAACACGAACTATCCTGCAAAAAAATGACGGCAAAAATCAAAAACGGACAGAAAATTCTTTTTATCGGCGACAGCATAACCGATTGCGGCCGCCGCGGCGCGGACCGCCCCCTGGGCAATGGATATGTTAAAATATTTTCAGACTTTTTGATTGTCCGCGCGCCGGCAAAAAAGTTTGAAGTCATCAATAAAGGTATCGGTGGCGACACCAGCATCGCCTTGCTGGACCGGTGGACGGATGATGTGTTGCGGCACAAACCGGACTGGCTTTCCATCAAAATCGGCATCAACGATTTGCTCCAGTGCCTTTGGACCCCAGGCCACGGCGTTCCTCCGGAAAAATTTGAAGAGGCCTTCCGGAAAATACTGGAACGCACCCGCAACTCATTGCCCCGCTGCCGGATACTGCTGATCCAGCCCTTTTATCTCAGCCGCGAATCGTCAAAGGAGAGTTTCCGCCGCCGCGTGCTTGAACTCCTGCCGCGTTATCTTGGCATTGTGGAAAAGCTCAGCCGGCAGCACAGGACGAGGTTGCTTAAAACGCATGACATGTTTCAGAAACTTTTGAAATATTATGAGCCGGATACGTTCGGCGATGATCCGGTCCATCCTGATTTGACCGGCCACATTGCCATCGCCTCGGCAGTCTATGATATTTTTTGCCAGCCATAAAGGAGGTTTTGTATGCTTATCATATGTATTTTTTTTCTTATCTGGTTTGCCAACGGCGAATGTGGAGGCGCCCTGGACATGAATAATCAGGAAAATATGCAAAATGCGCGGCATGGCTTGGAACAGAGATTGGAAGCGGAACGCAAAGACTATTGGCAACGTTTGGGCGCGTTGCCTGCGCCCGGGCCGCTGAATCTGAAAGCCATCAGTTCCGAAGACAAGGAGGAATACGAAAAAATCCTCGTGGAATATGATGCCTTTGCCGGCGAAAAGGTGAAGGCATATTTGCTTCTGCCGGCTGGGTATAAATTTCCCCTGCCAGCGGTTCTGTGCGTTCACGGGCATGGAGGAAATTTTGACTCGGGCAAGGAGCGGGCGACCGGAGATGTTGAATTCAAGGGCGATCACGATGCGGGATTCATCTATGGCGTGGAGCTTGCCAAGCGGGGTTATGTGGTCATCGCGCCTGACCAGTTGACTTTCGGCGAACGGCATGATCCCAGGTTCAAGGGCAAGGCGCAGGAAGTGTTTGAGGAGTTTAACCGCTTTGCCGAAGGCTCCAGCCTGGCGGCCAAGAATTCGTTTGATATCAGCCGCGCCGTGGATGTCCTCTGTTCACTCCCCGAAGTGGATAAAAACCGCATCGGGATCATGGGCCATTCCGGCGGCGGCGCCCAAACCCTGGCCGGGTGTTGCTACGACCCGCGCATCAAAATCGGCGTGAGTAATTGCGGTTTTGGCGATCATAAATACCGGATAATGGCCGGACAGGTTGAAAACATATCCTGGGCCGTTCCCGGGCAATTGCCTGCCGGCGATATGGGCGAACAATTGGCGCTGGTCGCGCCCAGGCCTTTTTTGATGATTAACGCCGAAGGCGACGGCCTGTTTCCAATGAAAGGCGTGCTGGCCACATATCAAAAAGCCAAGGAGGTTTATGAGACTTTGGGCGTCGGCGACCGTCTGGCCTTGCACATAGAACCGGGCATTCATCAATTTACCGCCGCAATGCGGGAAACAGGTTATCGGTTTTTGGGCCATTGGTTGAAGGATAACCCCCTCCCCGAAATGGAAATCACCTACTCCACCCCCCGGCAGGCAATTCCTCCTCCCGCGGGAATTTTGAGCCGCCAACGGTTTCAGGAGATGATGAGATGTAAATATATTCAAGAAGTCCCTGCCTTCGGCAAGGCTCTTGAGTCAAAAGATGAAAAAGACCTGCGGATAGACAAGGTTCAAATTCTGGTTGAAAAAGACCCGGGCATTGAACCCTGGCCGCATATCCCGGCATATATATTGCGTCCCGGGGAGATCAAAGGGAAATTACCCGTAGTGATTTTGCTCCACCGCGAGGTGTCCCCGTTTGAAACCGCAAAAAGCGAAGTGGCGGGCATGGCCGGCGACCCGCAGTTTGCGCTGGGGCCTGAACTTGCCCGGCAAGGATTTCTTGTCCTCTGCCCGGACCTCGCCGGCTTTGAAGAGCGTCAGCATCCAAAAATCATTGCCACGCATGGCGCCAGCGCATCATATCGCCAGAGAACTCCGGCCGCCGCATATCTTGTGGCAGGCGCGTCGCTGGCGGCGCGTTCCTGTTTTGATCTTGCCAAATGCCTGGAATATATCTCTACGCGCGCCGACGCCGACACCAATCAAATCGCCGTCGTGGGCATTGGCCGGGGCGGACAGGATGGCTGTTTTTTTGCCGCCGTTGACGAAAGGATAAAGGCGGCATGCGCCATCGGCGGGTTGACGACCCTGCAGGCTGAAAAAAAACTTTTGCATTTGTCAAATTTTGCCTTGTATGTGCCGGGCCTGGCAACGCTGGGCGACACGCCGGCGGCCTTTAGTCTGATTGCTCCCCGGCCGTTTCTCCTCTATGCCTTCACGGATTCCGACTGCCCTTCGGGAACGGAAGAGGTGGCCAAAGCGTTGAAAGCTGAATATGCGAAAAATGCCTGCCCCGCCAATTTCACCCTGCAGATCGTCAGTGGAAAAACGGCCATCAGTCCGGCAATGCGGCAAGAGTTGATGGCATGGCTCAGGAACAATTTGAAAGAAAACAGCCGAGGAAACAAATGATTGAAAAACATGGCGGCAGGTTCCACACCCTGCTTGATTCTTCAAAAAGCATGCGGCTGGACCTTATCGCAGAGCCGCAGACCGCCTTGATCAGATTGACCCGGACTGATCACAAGATTCGCCCGGTTGAATTTGACTTGGGCGACGTATTGCAGGTATCACTGTCAAAGCCCTGGCAATTTGTCGCCCGGAAATTTGATTCTTTGTCCATTAAGAAGAACGCCAATGCCATTGGTATATCAGGAACGCGTTTTATAGATGCGCGTTTCAGGCTAAAAAATCAAATTCGCCTTTCATTCCATGGAAACCTCCTGAAATTGGATGTGGCCTGGAAATGCCTCAGCGATGCCCCGTCCAACAATGTGGCCTATGGCATGTTCTTGGAACCCGGCAGATTATCACGGCATCAGATCAGGACCGCCAGGGTGACACTGCCGCATATTTTATACAACGGCAATCCTTCCACGGACCCGGAAGTTTTCGCAGCGCGATTCAATTGCGCGCCCGGCGAACGGATTTTATTTGAAGAACACCGTTTTCCCATCCCCTGCGCGCAGATGGAATGGGATGAGGGAACACAGCCGGTTGTGCTGGGATTGTATTCGCGGCCTGATCCCTCCGGCGCGCAAGAATGGAGTCTTGGCCTGGCGGGAACTGAAAACGGAATTGAACTGATAGGGGCCAGCGGCGTCTTGGCCTTTAACGGGCTCAAAGACATCTGTTACGGCCTATGGCGCGACATTGTTCACCTGGAAAACGGTTACTTTCAAGCCAAACGCGGCGATTGTCTCAGAAAAACATGGCTGATTGAATTCGCGCCGGCTGCCAGGCAGGGCCATGGATTCAGGAACATCATCAGGTCAGCTTGCCGGATATTCAAACCGGCCTCACACCCCGCCCTGCCAATTGACCGGGTAATACGGCTTAAAATTAATGCCTTGCAGAACCGCTGGCATGCCGACAAAAACTGCGCGGGTTATCTTCATAGCCTGCCGGACAGCATTTATAAACGTCCGTCGTATTTTTGTTACGGCTGGACCGGACAATCACTGCGTCTGGCCTGGTGCGCCGCCAAGGCCGGCGTGATCATGAACCGTCCGGACCTCATTCAACAATGCCGCGCTTGTGTTGATTTTTATCTTGCCGGCGGCACGGCCCGGGCGCCGGGATTGTATTACAATTATTATTACATAGAGGAAAAGAAATGGAGGGGCGATGCGGACGGCATTTCAAGCCGGGCTTACGGCGAAACCATTACCTATCTGGCAAAGATCATTTCGTTTTTCAGGATGCATTCCATGAATGTTCCGGCCCAATGGACCTTCGGCTTGCGGCAGGCCGTGGATTTTCTCCTGCGTGATTCATCCCGGACAGCCGACGGAATTTTCCCGGTCATGTGGGATGACCGCGGAAATCCCGTCTCAAATTTTCAAACTTCTGCGGCAATCTCCTGCGTCCTGGCCGTGCTTGGCACGGCCGTTGTGTTTAACAACAATGTCTGGCGGAGAAAAGCGGCAGGTATTTTGCGGCGTTACTGGAAGATCGGCGGCGACCATTTCAACCGACCGTTCGCGCGGGCAACGCTGGATGCGAGATGCGAGGACAAGGAAGCCGGAATATATTTCTTTCTGGCCGCCAGCGAACTTTTCCGTCTTACCGGAAAAGATGAGTTCCGGGAATGGGCGGAGGCATCCGCCGACTGGATACTGACTTTCGTTTATTTCTGGCATACCGGCTTTCGTCCGGGTTCGCCTTGCGCAAGAAATAAATTCATAACCACCGGCTGGCCGGGCGTGAGCGTTCAGAACCATCATCTTGACGTTTTTTTCCCCGCTTACGAATTGTCCGAATTCGGATGCAAAACAGGCAACCGGGAGTATCAGCTGCTCGGGCGCCTCATTTTTGACGCATGGTCGCACGGCATTGCCACGCGGCAGGGTAAATGGTCCCAGAAAATTCCCGGCGAACAGGGGGAACAATTCTACCAGACCAATTTTGCGGTAAAAAAGAGCGAATGGCGGGGCGGTTTTAATCCCTGGAATCCAGCCTGGATTATCGGTTTGGTTCTGGAGGCGGCTCTGAATTTCCGCTATCCTGACAACGCGTATAAAACAAACGGCACGTAACCAAAAGAAAAAAATGACCAATCTTAAGACCATGCTTTCCTCCCTTCTGTCGGCCAAAATTATGCTTTTTTTTCTCCTGGTGACGCTGGTCTCCAGTCTGATCGTGGGAGAAACATTAACGCTTGAACCAAGCCCGAAAAATATCCCGGAGCCCCGCTATGACATGCACCGGCTGGAAAAACTGCATCGCTCCAATCGCTGGATACAAAGCGAAAAAATCCGCATATACTGCGGCTGGCCCATGAGCACTTACTGGCCGAGGATAAAGAAAGACTTTTCCGGCAATTTTTTTGAATTTTTGGACAAGGTTGCGGAGGCCGGGTTTAACGTTGCCCTGATCGGCGACATCGGAAACTGGAATGAAAAGGACTGGAGCGCTTCCTTTGACTGCCCCGCCACGGCAGCGCTTTATGCCAGGCTGAAAGGGCTGCGGGTAATATGGCATATGGGATATCTCTATCGCAAACCGGCGGAAAAAGCCGCCGAAGAAATCGGGACAAAATACGGGGAATTTATGACCCGGACCGGCCAGGTCTACAAGGCCTGCCCCTGCCCTTTGGATGAAAAACTCTGGCAGGATCGGTTTGAAAATTCAATCCTTAAAGCGCTGGCCTGGGAAAAGGAGCACAATGTCCGCATCAGCTGCGGCTGTCACCTTGACGTGGAGCCGCAATGCGAACAGGAGGAATGTCTTTGCAACCGCTGTTTTTCCGGCTTCCTGAAGACGGAAGGACTGGATGAGCAGGCATTGCCAAAACCGGACGAACGCTTCGCTTACCTGACGGACAACCAGCTTCTGGAGGATTATCACCTGTATCTTTCAGAAAGACTGATCAGTATTCTCACGCCTTTGCGGGAAAGAGTGCTGAAAGCATCCGGCCGGCCGGGATATCTTTTCTCATTTTACCCCGGGCATGTGTTTGACCGGGCCGGCTGGATGTGCCGCGCCATGGCCCGCGCGCTGGGCAATGCCGAGGCGCCGGTCCTGCTATGGGATGACGCCATGTATTGGAATGGCTACACCGGATCTTACAAACATATCCTGAAAAATCAGGAGGCCATGCGGCAGTATCTGGGGTATGAACCTCTCTATCTCCCGTCCATTGATTACGTGTTAGAGGATATCAGATACCCGACTTACACGCCCGAACGCGCCGCCCATGAGATGTATCTGCTTAATTGCTCATCGCCGGGGACTTTCTGCTTCGGTGAAAAGGCCCGGGGGAAAACGGTCTGGGAGAGCCATGAACCTTATTGGCCTGTTTTCAAGGAAATGAACGAACGCCTGCTCAAAAACGGCTTGATCAAATCCATCGGCTTGCATACGCCGTGGTTTTGGGAGCGAATGAAACTGCAGGCCTTAAAGGAATCGGTTGACCAAAGGATAAGAACCTATAGCGCGGCAAGAGAGTCCAAAGAAAAAAAACTCAAACCGAATGAGGCTGGTAATAAGCCTTGACCAAAAATTGCCACTGTCGTGAATGTGATATTTTCATTTGACAGCGAAGATTACCTGACAGCGGAGGCCGCCGATGCTGAAAAATGGTGGGCGGATGAATTGACCAGGCGCAGCCTGCGAGGCTCGTTTCAGTGCGTGGCAGAGCTGATCCGCAATCTGCAAAAACACGGACGGCAGGACGTCATTGACGCCATAGCCCGGCATGAAATCGGTTACCACAGCAATTATCACTCCCTGCCGCCGCATCATCCCGTTGCCTTGAATGGGATGAATTTGGAAAAGGGAATGGAGTGGATATTTCGCCGGGAAAGCTCCGGTCTGGCAACCCTTATGAAAACTTTCGGCCGGATGCCGGTCAGCTATTGTCCCCCGGGAGATTCATGGACTCCGCATTGTCTTCTGGCAATGGCCTCCGCCGGCCTCAAGATTTTCTGCGGCTCACCGGTGACATTTCCAAAGCCGTTCTGGTATTGCGGCCTGTTGAACATTAAATATCATCTTTCGTTTGAAAGCGCATTTACAGGGGATGACGATGCGAAGGCGGCGGAAGGATTCAAAACCGCGTTCAGGGCGCTGGCAAAGGAAGCCGGCCAAGCCGGCGTGCTGGTCGTTTATACTCATCCGGCCCGTCTGATAACAACCCGCTTCTGGGATCAGATGTTTTACAAGGGGGTCCAGCCTTCGCGCAGATCATGGAAACCTGCTCCGTTGAGGGATGCTAAAGAAATCATGAGAATCAAGAGTCGCTGTCAACGGCTGCTGGACTGGATACAGGCCATGAAAGACGTGCGGGTGATCAATTATTCTGATTTATATGCCCGTTATGCCCGAAAACGCATGGACTTGGAATATCTGCGGGATGAATGCGGGCTGAAGCCGGGAGAAGAAAACAAGCTTCCGTTGCGCAACTCCCGGCGCAGAGACGAGCTTTCCGCTTCTCTGGAAAGTTTCAAATATAAATGGCCTCTTTACCCGGAAGGTTTCAAGGGCGAAAAGCTCAAAAAATTATTCCGGCAACTTTATTGGACTGGGGAAAAGCGTGGCGTGATATAATTCCTTGCCAAAGGCAACAGAAATAAGTAACACTATAAATCGGCATGACTATTTTGGATGATATTCCTGTCAAAAGGGAATGGTCAGCCTGGCTGTTGCGCGCCAAGCAAGGAATAATACAATGTCCAGCAGATACTGCGATCATTACAAAACGCGGCTATGCCTGCTCTTCCTTTTCTTCGTTTTGCCGGGGGCGCGGGTCATGCTGGCCGACCGCTACGTTGTGCCGACCAACGACACCTCCCATGTCGCCGCCCCGCCCTACACCAACTGGGCGGATGCGGCCACAAACATTCAGGATGCGGTGAATGTGGCCACAAATGCCGGTGAAACAGTCTGGGTTTCCAACGGCACCTATTACTGTTCCGGAATTTCAACCTGCATCCACTACGAAACCGGCATAGGCCCTGCCCCCTTTACCAACACCGCCATGGTGGTGGTGACCAATCCCATCACGATCAAAGGCGTCAATGGCTACGCCAACACCATTGTGAACGGCAATTACCCCACCATTTCAACAAAAGTCTTTATCGTGGACAGCGCCGGGGCGGTCTTAAGCGGCTTGACGATCACCAACGGCCTTGTTATCACCAATGTCATCAATGCCAGCCTCACCACGGTCGGCGCCGGCGTGAAACTGCTGAACGGCACCATTACCAACTGTCTCATAACCGGCAATAGCACTTCAAACGATTATGTCTATCTTGATGGGTCCGCCATTGCCATGGTAAGCGGCATTGTGACCCATTGTTCCATTATCGGCAATAAAATGCTGGGGACCAGGGCGCATTCCATCCTTTACATTCACAGCATAAGCAACCGCACCAGCTATGACATCATATCTAACTGCATTTTTGCCTACAACACCTACGGCCATGCCGCCGGAGAATCAACAATTGGCACGCGCTATGGCTCAAACGTGATATACGGGTGCACTTTTTACAGCAACAGCGCGAATTTTCTCATCCGGCTGACTTCCGGCTATTCGTATCCTGGTTCAATTGTTGAGAGATGCGTGATCACCAACAATGCCCTGGACACCGGCGTTTATATCTATGAGAAAGGAACGGTGCGCAACTGCCTGATAACCATAAGAGGGGCCAATGCGGTAAAACTAGGCCAGTATGGCGGCAATGTGGAAAACTGCACCCTGGCTAATTCCTTTGCTGGAATTCGTGCGGCTACCTCAACCGATGATCCCAAAACCTATATCATCCGAAACAACATCATCTATGACAACAGTTACACAAACTTTTCCACGACCAACCTTTATTACACCAACTGCTGCACTTTTCCCCTGCCGCCGCTGGGGAGCGGTAACATCACCAATCCCCCCTCGCTCATGGACACAAACAGCGGCAATTATCGTTTAGCACAGAATTCCCCCTGCATCAATGCCGGAGCGAACCAGAGCTGGATGACAAATGGGGTTGATTTGGATGGGAGAAACCGCATCCGTTATGGAACGGTGGACATGGGCGCCTATGAGCGCATGAATAATGGGACGATCTATTCTGCTCATTGATGCGGCCGGACAGATTCTTCCGGTTGTTATGCATTTTCACGGCAAATTATTATTTTTCCGCCTTTCGCTCGGCTTTCGCAGAAAGGCTGACTGATATTTAAATGCTTTGGCAGGTCTGTTCACGCGGCAAAAATCAGCTCGCAATGCCGGTTTCAGCGGAGTTTTTCCTTGAAATAATTTTCACATTGAACGGAATGGCGGCCGACCATGCGCGCCGGCCGCATTTATCCTCAAGACACACGGAAATCCAGTCGTGAATTCTGTAGCCATATTTGGCAAGGTCCAACTCAAACCGTTCGGAT
>Ga0074199_1001325_pt1 | contig 22903 bp, 20 predicted proteins | sample EPASupsiteSAE347_FD_64528 | JGI IMG/M metagenome (GOLD analysis project Ga0074199, IMG submission 64528) | Bioremediated contaminated groundwater from EPA Superfund site, New Mexico - Sample SAE3-47 | ecosystem: Environmental > Aquatic > Deep subsurface > Groundwater > Contaminated ... | reverse complement strand
ACTTTCAGGCGTTTGGACTCTGCTTTTTTACTCATTGAAAGTCACCAGTGAAAAGGTTTTTTCTTTCGGGATCGCGTAACGCGAAATGTTCAGGATAATTCCGACGCAGGCAAAATTGAATAACATCGACGAACCACCGTAGCTGATAAAGGGCAATGGTAATCCGGTCACCGGCAGAAGACCGCAGGTGACTCCGACATTGACTATCACATAGATAAATAAACAGCTCGTCAGGCCGACGCCCAATAAATTGCCAAAAATATCCGGCGCCCGCAGAGCAATATTGATCCCGCGCAGGAAAATGTACAGGTAAAGCGACAATAACAACACCGCACCGATGAAACCGAATTCTTCGCCCACTACCGAAAAGATGAAATCGGTATGCGGATCCGGCAGAAACAGGTTCTTCTCGATACTACCGCCCAGCCCGCGTCCGAAAAAGCCGCCATTGCCGAGCGTAATGATCGATTGATGAATCTGGTATCCGGCGCCCTGCAAATCCTTTTCCGGTTCCAGAAAAGTCAGAACGCGCCGGAGCTTATAAGGCGAATGAAGAATGGTGAACACGGATGCAACTGCAAATACGCCAATAAAAGGTGAAAAATGCAGTAACTTTATACCGCCAGTGAAAAGCACTAACAGGCCGAAAAATGTGAAAACGGCGCCGGTACTGTAGTTCGGCTCGACAATGATTAATGCAACCATGATGACGATCATAACGGTCGGTGGAATAAAGCCCTTTTTAAATTCGCCGAGATGTTTTTGGTGACGTTCCAAAAAAGACGATAGGTAGATAATCAGGGCTAATTTGGCAAACTCCGACGGCTGAAAATTAAAACCGCCAATCGGGAACCAGCGGGCAGTCGCTTGATTCGGGTGAAACTGGTGATAAACCAAGGTCGCGATCAGCGAAATAATCCCGGCAATGGCGATCCAGAATGCCCATTTTTTAAGATATTGATAGTTGCAGAAGGCGAAAAACGTGCCGATGAACAGTCCCATAACTATGCGGATCAGCTGTCCCCGAACATAAAAAGTCGAATCATCAAAGCGGGCCTGACCGAGCGATGAACTGGCGCTGTACTGCAAAACAATTCCGAATCCGATCAGGATAAAAAAAGCTACCAGAAATTTCTGGTCGATTTTATTTTTCTTAAAGGCTACGTTCATCGTCATTAACCTTATTTCAGAGCCTGTACGATTTCCTTGAACACCCGTCCACGATGTTCATAATCGTTAAACATGTCAAAGCTGGCGCAAGCCGGCGAAAGCAGAACAACATCGCCCGGTCTGGCTATGTTTCGCGCGATGTTGACGGCGTCCGGCATTGAATACCCGGCGTCGTGCATAGCGACAATCCCGGATAGCGACTGTCTGATTTTATCAGCGGCTTTTCCGACTAATACGACTGCTTTGACGTGCTCGCGGATTTGCGGAATCAATAGTGTGAAGTCGGAGTCTTTATCTTTGCCGCCCAGAATAACGATCACCGGGCGCTGGAAACTCTTCAGGGCGTAATTGACCGAATCGACGTTAGTCGCCTTGGAATCGTTATAATAGTTGACGTTATCAATAGTTTTGATATATTCAAGCCGGTGTTCGATGCTTTTAAAACCGGCCAGTACGGTTTGCAGATGAGAAACCGCGACATCACTGAGTACGGCGGCGGTCAGCGCCGCACTGATATTGTAAAGATTGTGCTCGCCGAGCAAGGCCAGACGGGCGCGCTCAATGATCTGTGTTTTTCCATTTAAATAAATGGCGTTTTTATCAGAGGTGATCATTTTCTGCGAAGCGGAATGTAGCCCGGCCGGGACCAGCTGGGTATTGCCGGGTAGGTTTTCGTTCAATAGCCGGTCATCGTCATTATATATGTAAAAATCGTCTTTGGTTTGATTCATCGTCACGCGCAGTTTGGCCGCCAGATAAAGCGCCATGCTGTGTTCGTAGCGATCCATGTGATCGGGGGTAATGTTCAAGACAATCGCGATGCGTGGGCGAAAATGGACGATCTTTTCAAGCTGAAAACTGCTCAGTTCCAGGATGAAAACCTTCTGTGGGTGAGCGGATGCCTCCGCGTCGACGATCAATTTGCTGAATGCCACCCCGATGTTACCGCCGCAATACGGTTCATATTGCGTGCCTTTGAATATTTCGGCGAGCAGGGTAGTAGTCGTCGTTTTGCCGTTCGAACCGGTTACTGCGATGATATTATTTGTCTGGCAAAACCAGTAGGCCATTTCCACTTCGGCCACAATCGGAATGCCGTGTTTTTCGATTTCGCGAACGATCGGAGCGTCGTTAGGTATTCCCGGGCTGAGGACAACCAGGTCGGACTCCAGCACTTTGGCGCTGTGACTGCCGGTTTCGAGAAGGATGTTATTTTTATGCAATTCCTGGCGTTGATCTTCGGCGATTTCAACATTTCCGGCATCGGATAGCAGGACTGCGGCGCCTTTGCGGGCAGCGAGGAACGCCGCGGCGATGCCACTGCGTTTCGCGCCTAACACGGCGACTTTCAGATCCGCCAGACTGACTGGTTTGGTATTAAGATCGATCATAAGATTTTAAATGTACTGAGACTGAATAATGCCAATAATATTCCGATAATCCAGAACCGGATGACAATTTTACTCTCGGATAAGCCCATCATTTCAAAATGATGGTGAAGCGGCGCCATTCGGAATAAACGCTGTCCGGTACCGGTACGCTTTTTGGTCCACTTAAAATAGCCAACCTGCAGCATGACCGTGATTGCTTCCGAAATAAAGAGAGCTCCGAGAATTATGAATAATATTTCTTTTTTTAATAAAACAGCTAGCGTGGCGATGGCACTGCCCATTGAAAGCGAACCGGTGTCACCCATGAAAACCTGTGCCGGTTTGGCATTGAACCACAGAAAACCCAGGCTCGCACCGGCAAATGCCATGCAATAGATCGTCAGTTCTCCGGAACCTGGCAGGTAGATCGTATTCAGGTAACTACTGAAATCGACGCGGCCGGTAATGTATGCGATTACTGCAAAAGCCAGGGCAACGATGCCCATCAAACCGGCTGCCAGACCGTCCAACCCGTCAGTCAGATTGACCGCGTTGGAGATACCGGTAATAAAAACGATGACAAACGGTATGTATAACCAGCCCAGGTTTAGAACCGTACTTTTCAGGAACGGTACTGAAGTGACCGAATTAATATTGGCGAATTCCGGTGAGAAAAAAAGATAACAGCCGACTAAAGTTCCGAGTCCGATCTGTCCCAGAAGTTTGTAACGGGCGATCAATCCCTTTTTCATTTTTTTTACGACCTTCAGATAATCATCCAGAAAACCGAATATTCCCATCCAGACCGTGCTGAGTAAAATTAAGTTGATGTAAGTGTTGTTTAAATTAGCCCACAATAAAACCGGTGCGATCACCGAAAAAAGGATGATAATGCCGCCCATAGTCGGTGTGCCTTTTTTGGACAAATGCGTCTGAGGGCCATCGTCGCGGATCAATTCCCCGATCTGGTATTTTTTCAGCATTTTCAGAATGTACGGCCCGATGATAAAACTGATCAGCAGAGCCGTGATAGCCGCCATGACCGCCCGGAAAGTGATGTACTGAAACAGGTTGAATCCGGAAAAATATTTCTTCAGTGGATATAATAGATGATAAAACATTTCAGCCTTTCAATCCTTCAATGATTTCTTCCATGCGACTGCCGCGTGAACCTTTGACGAGAACGGTGTCTCCTGTTTTCAAATCCGCTTTCAGTGCGGCCAGTAGTTCCGGCTTGGACTCGAAGTGAAAAACATCTTTCAGTCCTGCCTTGGCTGCGGCGGTTGTAGCATTATCAGTCAGGTGGCCGACTCCGTAAAAACGATCGATACCGGCAGAAGCGACGGCCTGACCAACTGCGGCGTGACCATTGGCCGCAAATTGCCCCAGTTCAAGCATGTCGCCCATGACGAAAATCCGCCGTCCGGTAACTTTCATTAACCGAAAAGTTTCGATCGCCGCCATCGTCGAATTGGGATTGGCATTATAAGCGTCGTTAATAACCTGGTACGGGCCGATGCGTGAAATGACAAAGCGCTGGTTGACCGGCTGAAATTGCTCGAGTGCCGAAACAACCGCCTGCTCGTCAACTTTATAATAAAGACCGATTGCGGCGGCGGCTAAGGCATTCATAGCTGCCACTTTACCGGGTAATGCCAGGCGGATGTCGATTTTGGAATTGATTTGCAGTTGAGCGCAACCGCTTTCGGAAAAGTTGACTATTTTTCCGCGGGAATCGGCTCCGGTGCAATCGAAGCCATAGGTAATTTTGCGGCATGGAAGTGTCATCCCGACGATCAGCGGATCGTCGCCATTGACGAATGCAATACCGTCCGGCGGCAGTGCGGCGAACAATTCGGATTTAGCACGGGCGACACCATTTATATCACCAAAATATTCGGTATGCCCCCAGCCGACATTCGTAATCAATCCGGCGTTTGGATGGGCAATCCGGCACAAAAACTCGATCTCACCGAAATGGTTGGTACCCATTTCCAGCAGACTGAAATTGTGCGTGGAATTCAGATTAATGAGAGTCATCGGCAAACCGAGTTGATTATTCAGGTTGCCGGTAGTGGTATGCAAATTATAACGAGATTGCAGGACAGCGGCACACATCGAACGCGTGGTGGTCTTGCCGTTTGTGCCGGTGATCGCCAGCATGGGAATCGAAAAGGAGAGACGCCATTGTTCGGCTAATTTTTGCAGTGCGGTTTCGGGATTGTCTACGATCCAGAGCGGGGCGGAGATTGGATTCAGATTCGCCCAGGCGGAGGAGACAACGCATAGTACCGCACCTTTTTTCAGGGCGTCCTGAACATAGACATGTCCATCGGATTGCTCACTTTTCAGGGCAAAAAAAGCTGCGCCGGGCTGAAGTTTACGGCTATCGATTTCCGCACCGGTGATGACACCGTCGAAATTGACCAGCCGACCGAGTCCGGTTTTCCGGATGAAATCTGCCTTAAGCATTTTGTCCACCGAAATAGTTTTCAACGATTTCTCTGTCGTAAAACGGATACCGAACGCCCCGGATTTCCTGATAAGTCTCGTGGCCTTTGCCGAGAATGGCGATGATGTCGCCTTCATGACCGGTTTTTAAAGTTGTCATGATGGCCTCTTTCCGGTCGGTGATCGCCTTAAATTGATAATTACCGGAAAAGCCTTTGACTGCATCGGCAATGATGTCTTCCGGTTCTTCAAAACGCGGATTGTCAGTCGTGACGACTGCCAGATCGGCATAGGTCTCGACAGCGTGCGCCATTTTGGGCCGTTTGTTGCGATCGCGATTGCCGCCACATCCAAAGATCACGATCAGTCGGCCGTTTTTCGGCAACATGGTGCGCAAGGTTTGCAGGACATTGATGATTGCGTCGGGTGTATGGGCGTAATCGATAAAAACACGCGGTGCGCCGGCATGAAATATTTCCTGTAAGCGACCGGGTACGGAATGTATTTTTGAAAGGGCGGATGTAATCACTTTGCTGTCAATTTCCAGATTGATGGCGACTGCCGTAGCGGCGAGGATATTTTTCAGATTAAATTCACCGGATAAGCGACACCTGACCGGAATATTGCCGGTAGGCGCTATAATTTCACCGGAAATTCCGTTTGAAAAAGTAACTCCCGGCGCCCAGCTGAAATCCGCTTTGTGCTGAAGAGCGTAAGTGACCTGACGGGCGCGGGCGGCCTGCCCAAACAGGCCGGCATAATCATCGTCCAGATTATTGACGACGAATCCATCGACATTCGTGATGCTGAAAAGTTTGGTCTTGGCGATGGCGTAGACGTCGATCGTTTCGTGAAAATCGAGATGATCCTGCGAGATATTGGTAAAAATCCCGGCATGAAAACTGACATCATCCACGCGATGTAAAGCCAGTGAATGAGAGGAGACTTCCATCGCGGCTACAGTCACTCCGTCGTCGGCCATCATGCGGAAAATTTGGTGGAGCCGAATACTGTCCGGTGTAGTCAGATTCGAGGCGTACCGTTGATCACCGATCGAATAACCGAGTGTGCCGATTGTGCCTCTCCGGAGGCCGGCTGCTTTGAAAAATTCGTTCAACAAGAAAACCGTTGTGGTTTTTCCGTTTGTGCCGGTCACGCCGATGACCCGCATGCGATCGGTCGGATTTTCATAGAAATTCGCCGCGGCTTTGGAGAGCGCGATTTTTGTATCCGGTACAATAATCTGCGGAATCGAATCGGGAGCGACAGATTCTTCGACGACAACGGCTGCCGCTCCGTTCTGCAAGGCGGTTTGCACATACTTATGACCATCGTCCTTGACGCCGCGTATGGCAAAGAATAAAGCTGCCGGCGGTATTTCCTGCGAGTTGAGACTCAGAGCCGAAACCGTCTGCGGCAGGTTTCCCATCGCACGGTAATCAATTCCATTTAGTATAGCAACAAGAGAGTTATTCAAGTGGCGTCCGGATTGGTTGGAGGTTTAATATACAATGATCGTTGGGGTTCAGTGGAGAATTGGCGGCCGGTTTCTGAGACACAACCACTCCGGCGCCTTCGATGCTGATATCGTCAATTCCGAGACCGTGCAGAATGCCCATTGCCTGTCTCAGAGTTTTACCGCAAAGATTCGGCATTTTGTTGGTATAAACTACGGTCGAAAGCATCGGTCTGTAAACGGCTTCCTCAACATCAGCCGGTTGAGATATTGTGGCGACTGCCGGTTGAGTTCCATAAGTAAAATTGGCCGGTGGGGTTGGTAATGGGGCTTGTTCGTCAAAGAATAAATCATCGGACTGATTGACAATGCGTTTGAATACTTCGCGGACGACCGGAGCGGAGACGGCTCCACCGGTGTGCCTGCCACGCGGATTATCGATAACGACTACGCAGAGTAATTTGGGATTATTCGCCGGGAAAAAGCCTACGAAAGAAGCCATGTAGGCCGTCTGGCTGTAAGTTTTACCGACGACTTTTTGAGCGGTACCGGTTTTTCCGGCGATCGCCAGACCATTAATATCGGCTCTCATGCCGGTGCCGCTACTGACCGTCAAGCGCAGGAGTTCGCGAATTTGCGCCATCGTTTCCGGGCTGGCAACGCGGCGTATATAGATCGGCTGGGCATTAAATATTTCGATTCCGGTTTTGGTCTTTATCGTTTTAACGATTTGCGGTTTGAGAAGCAGACCGCCGTTGGCGATGGCTGAATAGGCCATTCCAACCTGCAGAGCGGTTATACTGATGCCCTGACCGATCGCGGCCTGTGCTAAAACCAGGTCTGTCCATTTTTTGAATGGATGCAGGATACCATTCTCTTCTCCGGGAAATTGGACGTCGGTCTTTGCGCCAAAGCCGAATTTGCGGACATAATTAAAGATGCAGTCTTTGCCGGTCATTTGCGCCACCTTGATCGTCCCGACATTACTGCTGTTTTTTATTACTTCTGCGAACGTTAAAACGTTGTACTTTTCATGGTCGCGGATAATCCGATTGCCGACCTGAATGTAACCGGGATTGCAGTCGATTTTTCGACTTGGTTGCAGAATTTTATTTTCAAGAGCGGCCGTGGCGGTCACGACTTTGAAAATCGAACCCGGTTCGAAAATATCTGATACGACGGCATTGCGTTGGGCGGAAATGGGATAGTCGGAAGGATTGTTCGAGTTAAACGGCGGAACATTTGCCATTGCCAGAATACTTCCGTCTTTAGGATCGATAATGACTCCCAGGGCTTTTTCGGCATTGGTTTCGGTGTAAGCCTTAAGGATTTCTTCGTATAAAATGGTCTGATATTCCTGGTCAATCGTCAGAACGATGTCATTGCCGTCGATACTTTTTTGTGACGGTAAATCCGGACGCTGATGAAGTCGTCCCCAACCGTCTTTCTGAACTGTAATCCAGCCGGGCGTTCCGCCGAGCAAGCCTTCAAAACCGCTTTCCAGACCGCAGACTCCGCGATTATCGATATTGGTAAAACCGAGTAACTGGCCGGTTATTTCGCCAAGCGGATAATAGCGTTTTACTTGTTTTTCGATAACCAATCCGGGCTTTTTCTCGTATTGTTCATAATTCGGAAAGCGCTCCTGAGCCACATCCCGCTCGAGCCAAATGAATGTTTTATCGGATTCGAGCAATTTTGCATATTTCTCATGATTTTCGCCAAGATCGACGCCCAGACTGCGCGCCATTCCAATTTTATCCCGAATCAAGTACGGATGCGCCGCGATTGAAAAACTGATTAAATCGGCCGTCAGGGCTTTGCCATTGCGATCGAATAGCATGCCTCTAAGCGGTAGAACCTCTTTTCGCTGATTAGCCTGATTATTGCATGCGGCCTGATATTTGTTTGAGTTCAGTACCTGAATGAAGAACAGGCGTCCGATCAGGACACACCAGGCAATAATCAGCAGACTGCTGATTATAACTGTCTTAGTCCGGATAGATTTGAACGCGTTAGCCATTATTTGTTTGCCAGTACATTTGAATCTATTACGACGGCAAGTGTCTCCGGCGCCGGCGTTACCATCTCGATTTCGGTTGAAGCGATATTTTTTATCCGGTCGGCCCGGCTCAGTCCTTCGATTTCGACTACAATGATGCGATTCCGGGCGATCAGACTGGCTTCCTTGCGCCGTAACTGGTCGATCTCTCTGTAAAGGGCGTTAGTGTGATTATAAAGCCACAGATAGAAAACCATCGAGCCGACCAGCACGACAAATGCAGAAACCCAGATCAGGCTTTTCTTGTGCTTATGATGCGATTTGCGAACTAATCTGGACATATTTTATCCTGCTAATTTTTCGGCCGCCCGGAGTTTGGCGCTCCGAGCCCGGGAATTTCGTTTGGTTTCTACTACATCCGGTAATATCGGTCGGGTAGTTAGAATTTTAAGCCGGGCGGTGTGATTGCACTGGCAGATCGGAAATTGCGGCGGACAGATGCAATCACGGGCTTCATTTTTAAAACACTGTTTGACCATTCGATCTTCAATGGAATGATAAGAAATAACTACTATTCTCCCGCCGGTGGTCAGAAGTGAAACCGCTTCATCCAGACCTTTTTGCAGAACTGCAACTTCATCATTGATCTGCATCCGGATAGCCTGAAATGTGCGGCTCAGTGTTTTTATCAGGAAATTGCCCGGAACAGAATCTTTGATTATTGTGACTAATTGGGCGGTCGTGCGGATTTCGTTTCTGGTTCGCTCATCTATAATTGCCCGGGCTATTCTTGAACTATGCCGTTCTTCACCATATTCCTTGAAAACTTTCACTAATTCCTTCAGAGGAGCCCTATTAATAAAATCCGCCGCGGTTTGCCTGATCGATGGTGAAAAACGCATATCTAACGGTCCGTCCTGACTGAAAGTCAGACCATGAGAGGGATTATCCAGTGCAAACGACGAAAGACCAAGGTCCATTAAAATACCGTCAACTTTCTGGAAACCAGCCCGATAGCAAACCCGTTTCAGATCGGAGAAATTTGCTGATACGAACTGATGCGATTGGGGAATGATTAGATTTTCCATACAATATTGGACCGCTTCCGGATCAGCGTCAATTCCGAGCAGATTTGCATTTGATTCTAAATGTTTAGAGAGTTCCTGAAAATGCCCACCCGTACCCAGCGTACAGTCGACAAACACTCCCGCTGGCTTATTGACCAAAAAATGGATCGCTTGCTCAACCAGAACGGGAATATGGAGGGTAGTCATGCCATGCGGTTCCTGTTGTAAACCTTAAAGTATATCACCAAGGTCCTCAAAATATTCATCATCGAGAGGAATAGAGGATTCTTCATGTTTTTCGAGAGTTTCCGGATCCCAGAATTCCAACCGGTTTAAGGCTCCGATTATTGTAACATCTTTCTTGATCTGAGCATATTCAAGTAATGCCGGCGGAATCAGAATGCGACCTTGCCCGTCGCATTTTAAACGGCTGGAACTACGAGCCAGTGCCCGGATAAATGCCCGGTTTTTCTTTTTGAAGTAAGATAATTTTAAAAGTTTCTCGGATAAAATATCCCATTCGGTGGACGGATAGGCGACTAAACATGGATCGGAACCCTTTGTGACAACAAAGGTATATTCGGCCTCTTCTCCGTCGAGCCAGCGACGATATTTGGCTGGGATACTCAAGCGATTTTTTTCATCGAGCGGGTGATGGGTTTCACCGGCAAAAGCAGTAATCATCGGGTTCTCAATCTTCTCTCAATTTTTGGGATTCTATGGGAAACTCAACCATATTCACCCACAAAAATAGGGCAAATATCGCTCAATGTCAAGCACTTTTTTAAAATAAATATTAATCACTTCACTTTATATATTGGAGTATCCAATTATTAAAACTCAACCGAGGGTTTATCCGGTCGGAAATGGAAGAATATGAAGCAAGAATTCCTGTTCTGATACCAGTCTTCATGCAAGCATTGTTTTGAAGAGAAGAAGTTCGAAATTAGGTCTTGACAATAAGCGAGCCGACCGGTCTGCCAAACTGACCGATGGTTGTTTGTGGCACACAATTAGTTACGTTTTAGTCTGCTATTTATGATAAATTGATTAACTGGAAAAGGAGTATGTATGCCTAAGAAAAAGACCGATGCTTCGCAGACCTACGAGTTTAAGGCCGAACTAAAGCAGTTACTGAATTTAATTGTTCACTCGCTATACACCCAGCCGGAAATATTTATGCGGGAACTGATCTCAAACGCTTCGGATGCGCTGAATAAGGTGCGTTTCATGCAGTTGACCGACCAGAATATACTTGAACCCGAGCGCGAACTGAAAATCCGGATCGAAGTCGATTCCAAGAAGCATACCTTCAGTATCGAGGACACCGGCATCGGTATGAGCCACGACGAACTGATCGAGAATATTGGGACTGTCGCCAAATCCGGGACTCTGCATTACCTGGAGAAAATTCAGAAAGAGGGGCAGAAGATCGACGCCGACCTGATCGGCCAGTTTGGAGTTGGTTTTTATTCCGTTTTTATGGTGACAGACGAAGTCAGTGTCGAAACCCGTCAGGCCAGCCCTGATTCCAAAGCCTATCTCTGGAAATCGGACGGCAAAGGTACTTTTAGTATCTCAGAAATTATCCGGGAAGAACGTGGGACGCGTATATCGTTTACTTTGAAAGATGAATACAAGGAATTCGCTGAGGAATATCGGGTCAAATCCATTATCCAGAAATATTCGAATTTCATCGGTTTCCCGATTTTTATCGGGAAGGAGCGGATCAATAGCCTCGAGGCACTCTGGCGCAAATCCAAAGACGAACTCAAGGATGACGAACTGACCGAATTTTATAAATATGTTGCCGGTGATTTCAAAGCACCACTCGGACATTTGCATCTTTCGCTGGAGGGAACGGTAAATTTCAAGGCTCTGTTGTTCGTACCACCGGACGCACCCTATGACATTTTTAACGATATTCGCGAGAAATCGCTGCATCTGTATACCAACCGTGTCTTTGTTCAGGATAACGCTCCGGATCTTTTACCGGAGTACCTGCGCTTTATTAAAGGTGTGGTCGATACGGAAGACTTGCCGCTTAACATTTCCCGCCAGGTCACGCAGGACAGTCCGGTCATGGCCAAAATCCGGAACGTGTTAACCACCCGGATTCTAGGAATGCTCGAAGATTGGGCGAAAAATGATAGTGCGAAATACGAAAAGTTCTATAAAAATTTCGGCCATGTTTTAAAACTTGGCGTCAATTCCGATTTCGTCAACAAAGACAAGATCATTAAACTCCTGCGCTTCGAATCGACTACCAAAAATAAAGGCGATCTGACTTCACTGGATGACTATATCACCAGGATGCCGGAGAAACAGAAAGAGATTTATTATTTAACGGGCGAAAACCGGGAGATCATCGAGAAGAATCCCAAACTGGAATATTTCCGGAAGTATAATCTGGAAGTTTTGTTATTGGTTGATCCGATCGACATTTTTATCATCCCGTCAATCTTCGAGTACGAAAAGAAAAAACTTCAATCAATTGAAAAAGCCGATTTGAAGCTGGATGTAAAAGACCATCCGGCTGAAGGTCAGGCGCTTGAGGAAAACCTTCTTAATTCTCTGATTGCGGTTTTCAAGGAAACCCTGGGCGATAAAGTCGAAGATGTGACGACCTCCAGCCGCCTGGTCGATTCACCGGCGACGCTCGTCATCGGTAAGGAAGGACTCGATCCGCAGGTTGAAAAATTTATGAAAATGATGAACCAGGAAGTCAATCCGCAGAAGAAAATCCTGGAGATCAATCCAATTCATCCGCTGATTAAAAACCTGTCCCGCCTGAATATTGGTAACAGCAAGAATCCGCTCCTGCGCCAGGCCATTCTGCAAATCTATGAATCGGCCCTGTTAATCGACGGTAATCTGGAGAATCCTACCGGTTTTGTTACACGACTTGTTGAAATCCTGACAACCGCCACCAGCTGAAGCGGTCAATCCAGATAAGAATAATTTTAGCCGATATAAATATTTTTATTGGCAACTTTGTAATTTCGCTTTAGTTTAACCCAGGTGAACGACTGCTGGAAAACTGGAGATCATTTAGTTGTTTGTAGATTATAGCAAGGTGTTTGTACAGTCCGGAAACGGCGGAAAAGGTTGCGTAGCCTTCCGGCGCGAAAAATTTGTCCCGAAGGGCGGTCCGAGCGGCGGTGATGGCGGTTGGGGCGGCGATGTAATTGTCAAAGTCGATCATAATCTCAACACTTTACAGGATATTAAATATCGGAAGAGTTACAAAGCCCAACATGGCGAACCGGGGCAGGGCGGATTAAAAAGCGGCTCCGAAGGCGAATCGGTCACTATTCCGGTACCAAAAGGAACCATTATCCGGGACGAAGCGACCAATGCTATTCTTGCCGATTTAGTTGAGGATCAACAGGAAGTGATCATTGCGCGCGGCGGTCGTGGCGGCCGCGGTAACGCCCATTTTGCTACTCCCACCAAGCAGACTCCCCGTTACGCCGATCCCGGAATGCCGGGCGAAAAGAAAAACCTGATTTTTGAATTAAAACTGTTCTCGGATGTGGGTCTCGTCGGATTGCCGAATGCCGGCAAATCAACCCTGATCTCGAAGATTAGCGCCGCCCGGCCGAAAATTGCCGATTACCCGTTCACGACGCTGACACCAAATCTGGGAATTGTCAAATTCGGCAACTATAAGAGTTTTTTAGTGGCTGACATACCCGGATTAATCGAGGGAGCCCATTACGGCAAAGGACTCGGTTTTCGCTTTCTCCGGCATTTGGAACGTACAAAAGTGCTGGCTTTTATGATCGAAGCGACCGATCCATCACCGGAAGCAACCTATCAAATCCTGAATGACGAACTAACTCAATATTTATCCGGCTTTGAAAATAAACCGCGTTTTATCATCATTACAAAAGCTGATCTCGTTTCGCAAATACCACCGGTCAATATTGGCAATTATCCGGTCATTGCACTCTCCGCAGTAACCGGTGACGGTCTGGAAAAATTCATACAGACAGCAGTCAGGTTAGTCGCGGAAAATGGATGAATTAAGAGCCATTCTGAGCCTACTGACAGTCAATGGGCTGGGCTCACATCGCATATTAAATCTACACAACCAATTCCCTGATATTCGGGAAGTATTGGAAGCGCCACTTAAACATTTGGTGAAAGTGCCAGGTATCGATATAATTATTGCCCAGAGAATTAAAAACGAAATCGATAACCGTTTCGTCGAAGAGCAGCTGGCTTTTTTGAATAACAGCCCATTTAAAATGATAACGATTTTTGATGCGGCTTATCCGGAACGTCTGCGCAATATTTATGATCCACCCGTCGTACTTTTCATGCACGGCGATTTTAATGAATGGGATGATGATGCAATTGCGATTGTCGGTACCCGCAATCCGGATCATTACGGTAAGGAGATTGCCGAAACCCTCGTTAAACGGCTTGTCGAACAAAACATGACAATTGTCAGCGGATTTGCGCGTGGTATCGACACAATTGCACATAGGACAGCTACTACGAATGGTGGGCGGACGATTGCGGTGTTAGGGAACGGAATCGATCGCATTTATCCGCCGGAAAATCGTTCGTTGCGCGATCAGATAGTTTTACAGGGGGTTTATTGCTCGGAGTTTCCGTTTGGCACAAAGCCGGAGGCCGTTAATTTTCCGCGCCGGAACCGGATAATTTCCGGACTGAGTCTCGGAACGGTCGTAATTTCGGCCGGTGAAAAAAGCGGCGCGCTTTTAACTGCCTATTATGCGCTTGACCAGAATCGTGAAGTCTTCGCCGTGCCGGGCCGGATTACCGATGAAAAGAGCATCGGTACCAATCACCTGATCCAAAAAGGCGCCAAACTCGTTACTTCGGTTGATGATATTTTAGGCGAAATCGACGCGAATCGCCGATTCCCGCGTCAACCGCACCAATTAGAGATAGTTTTTAAATTGGAAGACCCGGCCGAAAAATTAATATTCGACGCACTTACTCACGATCCGATTCATATCGATGACCTGGCCCGGAAACTGGGAAAAAATACATACGACATCCTGGCGACTTTGCTATCGCTGGAATTGAAAGGTGCCGCGCGTCAATTGGCCGGGAAAATGTTTGTCAAAACTGGTTGAGAATTATGCGAAAAATCAATTTTTTTACCTGTAGAAATATTTTTGTGATCTTATTCTGCCTTTCTTTCATCATTTTCCCAATTGCTGGCAATTCTCAGGATATTGCAGACCGTCCGGTCCGCATTTACCAGCTATGGGATTGGGTGTCTTATAAAAATTGTAATTATCCGACCAGCCTGACCGAAGGACTCGAATACGTTTATTTCGGCACCAGCGGCGGCATCATAGCTTTTCATAAATACGGGCGCTACTGGGCTGATCCGTTCACGACCAGCAATGGTTTGAGCGACGATTTCGTGACGGCCGTTTTCTTCGATCAAACTACAAATTATTTATGGGCGGCCCACAACGCCGGTATCAGTTATTTGACCCCGGCCAGTCAGCGCTGGACGAACATCTCCAAAGCGGATCTGAGTTTGCCCGCATCGAACACGATCACCCGGCTTGGTACCGACGGCAATTCAATTTGGGTAGAGGCAACCGGCGGTTATTTATTCACGATCAATAAAATCCTCGGATTTAGTCAGGCAATGCATTCTTCTGCGCCATCCTCGGTGGTTTGGCAACCCAGTTCGTATGATTCAGTGCCGGATATTCGCACCTATAGTATCGATCAGAACTGTCATATCGATGGGCGTGGTGTGATCTTAGACGCCGATCTGCGTGAATATCCGCTGACTCTCTTCATGGCAGACGCAAATCGGGATGCTTACGGCGGGATCGCCGGATTGGGATTATTTGAAGGAGACGCCAACATCAAGATCATGCGTTTACATCCGGCCGGACCTCTGCAAAATTTCATAAGTGCGTTGGCGTTCGATAAAAATCATCTCTGGATGAGCGGTAGCCAATCCGATCCGAATCCGCTTTTCGCTAAATCCGGAATTTCCGGTATTGATCTGAGAGACTGGAATTGGGATTATTTCGAAAATATTCTGATCAACGAACTGGCGACTGATATCGTTACCGATATAGCATTCCGCAACGATCGGCTCTGGATCGGCACAACCCAAGGATTGTCAATCTATGATCAGAAGAAGAGTCGCTGGAAACGACTGAGTATGTTCGAAGGTTTGGCTGATGAGATCGTTACGACTATTGCACTCCAAGATACGGTTGCCTGGATCGGGACACCGCGTGGCCTCAGTGTAGTCACTATTCCGGGATATAAAGCCCGGCGCTTCCGATTATCGCCCGGACAAAATATTCTGAAAATTCTGAAAGTTGCCATCGATCCGCAAAAAATATGGATAGGGACCGATAACGGCCTGTACTCTATTGACAAATTCAATCGTAATGTCGAACATTATGACATGTTTGGCGTACGGATAGGATTGGATGAGGCAGTCGCGGCCGAATTTCAGGCAATCGGAATCGGCGATTCGGTAAATGTATTCGGACGTTATAACGGACTGCTTCGATATTCTCAAAAAAGTGAAACTTGGACGAGCTTGCCCCTGACGGCCGAATTGAATGGTGCGGACATTTTCGACCTTGCCGTTGCCGGAAATAATCTGTGGATAGGAACCAATCAGGGCGCTACCCTGATGCGGCTGAATGATTTTTACTCTGAACATTATACGACCGTCGATGGATTGGCTGGTGACAATGTATTTAAGATAATCGTCGACGAAGATTGGATCTGGTTTGCAACCGATCGCGGTTTAACGAAATACCAATGGAGAAAATATGCCACGTTTGCTGAATAAAATATCTATCGGACTGATGTTTGTGTCAACGCTCGGATTAGGGCAGGAGCACGAAGAATTCGGCATGAAAATGGAGCCGGAGGTCCCGAACTTTAATTATGAAGTAAATGAAACACCGCTGGCGACCCGGGACAGCGTTACCGTCGATATTGTCATACAGGTGCCGTTTAATGCCATTCAATTTGTCAAAAAGGATTCGGTTTTTGTTGCGCGCTATGAAATATCCGTACTCCTGGTGGATGAAAATGAAGTCAACGCGGTCAGTAAAATCTGGACACAGACTTTACGAACCAAGCTATTCAGTGAAACTTATTCCGGTGAACATTTTGACATCAACAAACTGACTTATAAACTCAAACCAAGTCCCTACTCAATGACGATTGGTGTACTCGATCTGGATACACGAAAAAGTTCATTTCGTAAAAAAGAAATTAATCTGAAAGATTTCTATAAGAAATCCATTACGATTGGCAATATTAATATTATCGAAAAAGGCATCCCGGACAGCGTCGGGAAAAAAGAAGATCTGCCGACAATGATGGGTATGCTGAGCGATACCGGTAATGTATTCGATATCTCGTTTTATATGCTTTCCGATGGTGGCAAGGGCTCCGTCAAATATTCGATATATAACCTCAGTAAGAAATTGATAACTGAAAATACAATCGAACGGGAATTTGAAAAAGGTGTCATTTGCCAGAAATTAAGTATTCCTCGTAACAATCTGACTTACAGTAAGTATCGCTTGGTACTCACCGCGAAAATCGGCGCGGATGTGGCTTCTGCGGAAAAAATCATCCAGATTCGCTGGTTTGGGATGTCAAACATGATCGATAATCTCGACGTAGCGATCGATCAACTCAGGTATATCGCAAGCAATAGCGTCATAAAAAAAATGAATAAGGCCAAGGATACTGAAAAGAAAAAATTATTTCAGGATTTCTGGCGCGCGAAAGATCCGACTCCGGATACCGTGGAGAACGAATTGATGAATGAGTATTATAGACGAGCAAACTATGCCAATCAAAATTTTTCAGGTTTCCAGGAGGGTTGGAGATCCGATATGGGAATGGTTTTCATACTTTTTGGACCTCCCAGCGATATCGAACGTCACCCCTTCGAAATTCAGACCAAACCATATGAAATCTGGTACTATTATGAAATAAATAGGTCTTTCGTATTCGTCGATGAAACCGGATTTGGTGAGTATCGGTTGATTACGCCGTTTGATTATACTAATAGTAGTTTTTATTAAGGAGTAAATCCATTCAGGCTTCTGTCAAAACTCGTAAAATCGCGGTCATTGCCGGAGATGGAATCGGCCCGGAGATTCTCGAACAAGCGCTTAAGGTTCTCGAGATTCTTAATCGGTTTAGCGGGACAGATTTCGCGATCACCCGGTTGCCATATTCGGCTGAACATTATCTGCATACGAGGGTTACTATCCCTGATGAATTTATCATGGAACTCGAACGTAATTACGATGCCATTTTAATCGGACCGCTTGGCGATCCCCGTGTTCCCGACGGACGGCATGCGCGCGAGATTATTCTGGGAATCAGACATAAACTTGATCTTTACTTCGGTTATCAGCGCATTAAAGTTTACGATTCATGGATGAATCCGCTGAAGAATTCGGCGGATTCCGGGATCGACTTTTTCCTTATCCGGGAAAATGTCGAAAGCAGTTTACCCAAAATTGGCGGCAATTTATACCGCGGTACGGATAATGAAATCGCTACTCAATCGTTTTTATATACCCGTCGTGCGGTTGAACGATTTATCCGAACGGCTTTTCAATTTGCCCGCGATAATGGCCGGCATAGAATCGTTCTTGTCCATAAAAATACGCTAATGACGCATCTGCATGAGCTTTGGATCAGAATTTTTCAGGAAACTGCGACAACATTCCCTGAGGCAGAGAGTGAAATAGTTACAATTGATACTCTAATGTACGATCTGCTAAACGATCCCGGTAAGTTTGAAGTGATCGTTGCTCCGGAACTTATCGCGGATTTAATCGCTGATGTCAGCCTTTTCCTGCAAGGCGGATATGGCCTGGCATATATTAGTGAAATCAATCCCGGGATTATCGGTACTTTCCGGATTACTCAGAATTCGGCTGTAAAAATGGCCGGCCATAACCGCGCCAATCCGTTTGGAGCGATGCTGGCCACGATCGATCTGCTAAGATATCTCGATCTGAAAGAATCGGCCGATGTTGTCGAAAAAGCCGTTAGTCAGACACTTTGCAAACATATGGTCACGATCGATATGGGCGGGATAATCGGCACGGAAGAGGTCGGTAATTATGTTTGTGAATTTATAACGGAACAGTTGCAGAGCAAATCGCCGGAGAGCAGTTAATCCGGCTTTTTTCTGTCAATCGCTTTCAGGATGTAAAATCCGGCTACACAGCCAACAAAATAGTAGAAAAAATCAGTCCAGACAAAATCGTTGCCGATCAGTGTCCGACCGAGCAGAGTGCCACGGATAGCCTGTAAAATTGGGGGACGCCATAATTGCATAAATTCCAGAATGCTGGTGAGGACGAAAACGGCGCCGGTGATCCAGATTAATCGCATTCGCGGAATAAATAATGAGAACACGAGGCACCAGAAAATCTCATATAACGAGTCGCAAAAAGAGAAATTGACCCAATCCTGGCCTGGCCCCTGATATATTTTTGTATAGAATCCGAGCGGTGTCAGAACGATTAACATTAGAATAATGGTGAATATTCGGCGATTTTTTATATTTATAATCGGCATTTAGATAAGCAGGTGTTTTATGGAATAAACGGATAATATTTCATATACTGATTTCATACTGTCTGAAAAAATTTACGGAACTAAGTTAGGGAAGAATTAGGTGTCATTCAAGAATTTTGCTTTTTGTCCGATTGGCATTCTGCTTAGTATAATTGGATCGGTAATTCAATTCTATAACGGAAAAGATGTTCCTTATCCACCGGTCTGGTTTTAACAATGTTTATCCGGCTATCGGACGTTATTCCATTCCAATGCGAGAGAAAGTCAGATACTGCTGATGTTAGTCCGGAACCTATTATATTCGGTAAGAAAAAAGCCGGAATCCCGTAAGATCGTAGCAGGCTATCATAATCAAGCGGCAATCAATCTCCAACAAGGACTAAAAAGTCTTTCTTCATGTTCATTTAAGGCTATTTTTTCTCTTTATGCTTATTTTTTGTATTGACTTTCCCGAATTGATTTAACAAACTCAAACCGTTCTTTCAAATAGGGCTAAGAGGAAGCGATATTCACTCCGTTTATCGTTTCTTCAACTGAGTGGGCGTTCGTGGTAGTATTGCTTTTTGTCAAAACTGTGATTTGATTTTCTCGTGAATCTGATATAGAAATGAATTCTTATAGATAGGCACGACATGAATCGCCAGTGCGCCCCCGATTTGAAGAAAACCTGGGAAACCGGCCGGAATGTGACCGGGGAAAATATCTTTGCAACTAACGCAAATATTGCGAGGGGAAAGGTACAACCTCTCCCGGAGCAAAAATCCAATTTCCAGGCTCCCCGTCCGAAAGAATATTCGTCAGGGCAGGCAAAATCCAAACAATTTCCAATCACCGAAATTCCAAATTCCAAAATACGGCAAGCAAATGTTCCCGACTTTTGGTATTTGGGATTTGGTGCTTGGAATTTTCTCTATAAGATATTGGAATCTCGAAAAAATGAAGGTTAATCCGGCTTGAATAGCCGGTTAAATCGCTCTTTCTCATCGTTATTTTATTTGTTGACAGAAATAGTTCAATCATCGGGAGAAATAATTTACCCTTGAATCCGCCGGAAAAACATTTCCAGCGAAATAATTTACCCAGACGGCCAAAGGAAAAACATTTCCGGTGAAATAATTTACCCAGACAGCGGAAGAAAAGACATTTCCAGCGAAATATTTTACCCAGACGGCCAAAGGAAAAACATTTCCGGTGAAATAATTTACCCAGACAGCGGAAGAAAAAACATTTCCAGCGAAATAATTTACCCAGACGGCGGAAGAAAAAAATCGTTTAACAACTTAAACAATGGAGGAAAGTAGCCATGTCAAAAGAAATCGATCGGGTATTGGAAGAAGCCAATGTTCTCCAGACCACCACGCAGAAATTTCCGACGGAAATGACCGGAGTTTGTATCACGGCGGAAAAGGTGACGGATTTCGGGACCCAAATCGAAACGTTGCGCAACAAGGATGCGACTTTTCATGATTCGAAACAGCAGGTGTCCCAAAAATCCGGGGAACAGAGAAGCGTGATTGCTGATGTAATTAAACTGTTTCAGCGCGTTAAGAATGCGGCGGACATTGCCTTTGTCGATGATCCCGTAGCCCTGAAAGCCTATCGGTTAAGCATCAAACCGACCACCGCGGCCTCGAAAATCATCACCAGTCTCGCCCACCTGAAAGAAAGCGCGACGGCCAACAAGGATGTCCTGATTCAAAGCGGTATGAAACCGGCCGACCTGGATGAAATGGATACGCTGATAAGTTCTTTGACGGAGAGTGAGAACAATCAGGAGGATTCCAAACATGTCCGGACGACGCATCGGCTGGAAATGGGGGCAATGGTCAAAGAGATCAACAAAACCATGTTCATCATCCGCAAAGCCGCGGCGATTGCTTTCCAGGATAAACCGGAAATCCTGCAACAGTTCAAACCGGTGACGCGCAAAAAGAGTTCGGTCAAAACGGAAACGACAACGGAAACAACAACGACAACGACAACAGAAACGAATCCGTAAGTTTCAAAAAACCTCCCGGAGGTTTCTTCCCTCCGGGAGGTTTATTTAAGGGATAATTGATGGCAAATGAATTAAAACATCGTCGCCGGTCGATCCGCTTGAAGGATTATGATTATTCCGATGCGGGAGCATATTTCGTAACTTGCGATCAGGAACCGTTGTTTGGTCAGATTGTGAATGGAGAAATGACGTTGAATGAATTCGGGCAGATCGTTGAAGAAGAAATAAAGAAAACAGAAGAAATCAGAGAATATGTTAAGATTGATAAATATGTCATCATGCCGAATCATATTCACATAATATTTGTCATTAATGATGATCGTAGGGGCACGGCGCGCCGTGCCCGGAATGATATTATTTACGACCACAAGGGCACGGCGCGCCGTGCCCCTACGAATGAACAATATCAAAAACCGGTTAAGAATTCCATTCCCACAATTGTACAATCATATAAATCCGCTGTAACCAAAAGAATTAACCTTTTACGTAATACACCCGGCATTCCTGTCTGGCAACGCAATTATTACGAACATGTCGTCCGGGACGAACGGGGAATGAACCGGATTAGACGATATGTCATTAACAATCCGCCAAATTGGGAATATGATCAGGAAAATAGAAATGGATTATCAATTGACGAAAAGAAAAAATTCTGGAGCAGGTTTTTAAATGAATGGTAAATCCGTAGGGCGAACGGTGGTTCGCCCGAAATGTCCAATAATGAAAACGTAGGGGCGAACAGCGGTTCGCCCGGAATAATGGTTGACAAACATGAACGGGTATGCGGCAGCGCGCCGAATGATATAGGATCAACATGAACGGGCGTGCGGCAGCGCGCCCCTACGGAAATATAAAATGGAGGAAATATGAAAAACTGGAAGGAAATCGTTAAAAGCGTCGCTCCGATGATTGGTACGACATTGGGTGGACCATTAGCCGGCTCGGCGACGAAGTTTATTGCGGAAAAGTTTCTGGGCGATGCCGCGGCTCCGGTATCGAAAGTGATTAAAGCCATTGAGGAAGCCACGCCGGAGAAATTAGCCCAATTGAGCGAAGTCGATAAGCAGTTCGAACTCGAAATGGAGAAACTGGGAATCGATGTCTATAAACTGGAAGTGGAAGACCGGAAAAGCGCCCGAGATTTGTTCAAGGTCAACATCTGGCCGCAAATTATTCTATCCGGGCTTTTTGTCATCGGCTATTTCACGGTTCTGTTTGTTCTGATGAGATCCGGGAAACGGCTGGATTTTAAAGACGCGCAATGGCTCCAAGGCGTATTTACGACAATTTTGGGCGTATTGACGGCCGCGATACCCCAGATTCTGAGTTTCTGGTTTGGGTCGAGCCTGGGATCCAAAGAAAAAAACCGCGGGCTGATGGAAAATAAATAACCGAAAATCACAGGGAAACCTCCCGGAGGGAAGAAACCTCCGGGAGGATATGGAGGCTTGGAACACTATGTCACCAACCAGTAAAAAAGAATTCTACCAGGGCGGCTATTACCACATCTACAATCGCGGTGCGAACCGGGATTTGATCTTTTTTAATCAAAGAATTCCCCCAGACTTGCCTTGGGGTTACCTTATAAATAAATGTCGTGAACGATATAATGATGGGATATTTGTATCTTTACCCATGCCGAAATCATCAATAGAAAATAATTTCTAGAATCGTTATATTATCAGCACGTTGATATAATTAAGGAAAATATAAATGGATGAAAAAATACTCGACGTTAAACAGCAGAAGATTGACGAACTGAAGGCTATTCTGCCTCCGCATCAGGTGAAATAT
>Ga0074199_1001322_pt1 | contig 22942 bp, 21 predicted proteins | sample EPASupsiteSAE347_FD_64528 | JGI IMG/M metagenome (GOLD analysis project Ga0074199, IMG submission 64528) | Bioremediated contaminated groundwater from EPA Superfund site, New Mexico - Sample SAE3-47 | ecosystem: Environmental > Aquatic > Deep subsurface > Groundwater > Contaminated ... | reverse complement strand
CAAGGTACGGCACCCTGAGGTTCCCCGCACCCGGACGATCCCTGCGGTGCATTGCTGCAGCTGCACCCCCCGCGGCGAACATCAGGACGGGCACGGCGGTCAGCATGGTGGCCATAAAGAGGGTCGCCCGCCCGCCCTCATGCCCGGTTGCCGTGAGCCAGGCAGAACCTCCGCTGATCGCCGCCCAGATGGCGATCCCTGCCAGCAGGCCGGGGACAATGACGGCAGATCCCCTGAAGCTGATGACTGATAAAACGTTCACATGATTGATCTCCTTAGCCATACCTAATAGATTTCGGGGGGCCGTTCCCCTTTCCGATCCTTTATTTTTCCCGGCCGGCAATCACTCATCCATGCAGGCCGAACTGTACCTCGTCGACGCCTTCACGAGCTCCCCCTTCCGGGGGAATACGGCCGGCGTCTGTCTCCCGGACGGTCCCGCCGATGCGGCATGGATGCAGCAGGTGGCGGCCGAGCTGAAGCACTCCGAGACCGCGTTCCTCTTCCCGGAGGGGGAGCACTGGAACCTCCGGTGGTTCACGCCGTTGCAGGAGGTCGAGCTCTGCGGCCACGCCACGCTCGCCGCCGCGTCCGTGCTGTACGGGACCGGCCGGGTGCCCGGGGACCGGCCCGTTGTCTTTTCCACGCTCTCGGGAAAGCTGACCGCGACAAAGGATGGCGACTGGATCAGCCTCGATTTCCCGGCCGAGCCCCCCGCCACCTCCATGCCGGTCCCCGGCCTCGGCCAGGCGCTCGGCGTCGAACCCCTCTATTATGGCCGGAACCGGTTCGACATCCTCGTAGAGCTCCCGCTCGCCGACGATGTCTGCAGCCTGGAGCCCGACATGGCGGCGCTCTCCGCGATCCGGTGCCGGGGCATCATCGTGACAGCGGCCTCCGATCTCCCGCATTTCGACTTCGTGTCCCGGTTCTTTGCACCGTCGGCGGGAATCCCTGAAGATCCGGTGACCGGCTCGGCCCACTGCTGCCTTGCCCCGTACTGGGGAGAGAAACTGAAAAAGACCGACATGACCGGTTTCCAGTGCTCGGCCCGGGGCGGCTCGGTTCGCGTGCAGCTCTCAGGTGACCGGGTGATCCTTGCGGGCCACGCAGTCCGGGTCTTCTCCGGCACGCTGCTGGTCTGATGCGGCGCCGGCACGCAGCCGGGTTTCATATACCTTCACGCCCCCGTATTCATGAGGAACCGGATATCGCCCGGCAGGAGGCAGGATCATGGATGAAGATATGGAGAAGATGGCACAGACCTTCAGGACGTTCAGCAGGGAGATGATAGAGAACGCGTACTGGGGAATCCCCACGTTCTTCGGGCTGCCCCTGCAGGAGAGCCCGAAAGGGCTTGACATCGCGCTTGCCGGCATCCCCTTCGACCAGGGCGTGACCAACCGGAGCGGCACCCGCATGGGGCCCCGGGAGATCCGGAACCAGTCGCGGCTCGTGGGCGCCTACAACCACCACCTCCAGATGAGCCCCTGCACGGCCTTCCGGATCGCGGACCTCGGCGACGTCCCGTTCAGCTCGGTGTACGACCTTAATGCTGCGGCCCGGGATATCGAAACGTTTTACCATAAGATCGCCGCTGCAGGCGCCGTCCCGATCACCGCGGGAGGCGACCACTCCGTCACGTTCCCTATCCTCAGGGCGATCTGCGGAAAGGAGAAGGCCGGGCTCGTGCACTTCGACTCCCACTGCGACACGGCCGGGCCGATCCACGGGAGCGCCCTGCAGCACGGTTCGCCCATGCGCAATGCGGTGGAGGCCGGCCTCGTGGATCCGGAGCATACGGTCCAGATCGGCATCCGGGGATCGAACGAGATCCTGTGGCAGTATTCCTACGACAAGAAGATGCGGGTCATCCATATCGAGGAGTTCTACGAGACGGGCTGGAAGAACGTGGCACGTGAGATTCGGGACCTGATGAGGGATATGCCGGTCTATATCTCCTTTGACATCGACTGCCTGGACCCGGCGTTCGCACCGGGTACCGGGACCCCGGTTGCCGGGGGGATGACCACGTTCGAGGCGCTCCAGACCCTGCGGGGCCTCCGGGGGCTCAACGTGATCGGTGGGGACGTGGTCGAGGTCTCCCCGCCCTACGATTCGGCCGGGATCACGGCCCTTGCCGGGGCCACCATCCTGTTCGAGATCCTCTGCCTTGCCGCAGAATCGCGGCGCTGAAACGATGCTGACCGTTCCTGCCCCCCAGCCGGGGCGGGTACTCCGGGAAAACACGTTTCCGGTTATAAAAAAGAGAGAGAATTACCGGATCTTTGCCGCTGCAATCGTTGCGAGTTGTTGGGCAGTCTCATAATCTTCCGCGGTTCCGTTTGTCTCAATATCCTGGAAGACGCCGTTCTTCGCAAAGGCGATCACATACATCCCGGTGTTATCTCTCTTGTCGGCATACTTCAGGGAGCCGCTCGCGTCCCCTATCGATGGGATGGATAGTTTTTCAACGGACATGTTTGTATCGTTCTCTTCCTTGATCCAGGCGAAAAGGCCATCGATGGTGTCTGACACTGCGAGGGTGGCATTCTCACCGGCATAGACCGAGATATTCTGCCGGATGATCGTTCCGGAAGGCGAATTCGGGTCATTCTTTTGGTAGACTACGGAATACCCCTCCTTCCAGCCGTGACCGAGAGCCCACTCGCTTAGCTCGGACGCCGATCTCTCGTGTTTTGTCACCAGTGTGAAATTTCCCGGAATCTCCGAGGGCTGCAATACCATTGCGGAGAGCCAGGTGGCTGATCGGGCAGTATCCGCTGCCGATATTGTTGCCGGGGTTGTACCGGGGACCTGCGCGGCTGACGGAGCCTGCGATGTGCATCCGGCAAAACCGGCAGAGATGACTACCATGGATGCCAGGAGTATCATCATCGTTGAAGATTGCATTGTCATGGCTCACTATGCGGCGGTGTGATTCTAAACGGTTGTCATTTATTCCCGGTGTGGCCAGCCCCTTGTCGGCTCGTAACTTTATCATGTATTGCCGACCCATACTAGGACAACAGGTAGTTTCCATGTATCTTGTCGGAGAAGCACTTATTGGCGATGGCGCGGAACTGGCGCACATCGACCTCCTGATGGGCGATAAGAACGGCCCGATCGGGACGGCCTTCGCGAACGCAATCTCGCAGCTCTCGGAAGGGCACACGCCCCTCCTCGCGGTGGTACGCCCGAACCTTCTGACCAAGCCGGTCACCGTTGTGATCCCCAAGGTCACCCTGCGGGACATGTCGCAGGTGAACGAGATGTTCGGCCCCGTGCAGGCCGCCGTGGCCAAAGCCGTTGCGGACCTTGTCGAGGAGAACGCCTTTGCCGCAATCGACATCGAGGACACCGTCATCCTGGTCTCCGCATTCGTCCACCCGGAGGCAAAGGACTACAACCGGATCTACCGGTATAACTACGGTGCCACGAAGCTGGCGGTCCACCGGGCGCTCGAGAAGTTCCCCGACACGAAGACCCTCGTGTACGAGAAGGACCGGGCAGCGCACGGCATCATGGGCTTCAAGGTCCAGCGCCTCTGGGACCCGCCGTACCTCCAGGTGGCCATGGACCTCGTGGACATGGGCAAGGTTGCTGAAGTCTTAAAGAAGGTGCCCGATAACGACCATGTCATCATCGAGGCGGGTACGCCGCTGATCAAGAAGTTCGGCCTGTCCGTGATCGGCGAGATCCGGAAGCTCCGCCCGAACGCGTTCATCATCGCGGATATGAAGATCCTGGACACCGGCAATCTCGAGGCCCGGATGGCGGCCGATGCTACCGCCGACGCGGTCGTGGTCTCGGGCCTGGCACCGACGTCCACCATCGAGAAAGCAATCTCCGAAGCCCGCAAGGTAGGGATCTACTCCATCATCGATATGCTGAACGTGACAAACCCCGCAAAACTCGTGGCCGGCCTCAAGGTGAAGCCGGACATCGTGGAGCTCCACCGGGCCATCGACACCGAGGAAACCGCCCATGCCTGGGGCGACATACCGGCGATCAAGAAGGCGGCAGGCAGCAAGCTGCTCGTGGCAACGGCGGGCGGCATCCGGGTCGATGTGGTGAAGGACGCGATGAAGGCCGGTGCGGACATCCTCGTTGTCGGCCGTGCGATCACGGCGAGCAAGGACATCGGCCACGCTGCCGAGGAGTTCCTGGACCAGCTCAACAAGGAAGAGATCGACCAGTTCCGCGTTATGACGGACTTTTAATTATCCCTCCTCTTTTTTATCCATCCGGATTATTGCCTAGTCTTCACAGCCCGGGTATGGCGGGTGAATGGATCGTTGGGAGACCCGGATACCTCATGCTCCGGATATCATTCCCCTCAGGAATCCTATCCTGCGATGAGGGATTGTCATCCCTGCCGGGTTTTCGGCCCGGCAATCCCGAAGAGCACTCCCACGCCGGGGATTCTCCGGAGGATCTCGTACACGGCAAAGGTCAGCAGGAGACTGAGTACGATTATCGCGGCAAACTGTAGCACCGCGGGGATGGCTGGCAGGAGGAGGACATAGTACGCGACCGCGACGAGCACGGCCTGGTGGAGGATGTATACCGGGTACGATGCCGTGGCGAGGTACTCGGTGAGGGGCGTGGCCCGTTCGAGCAGGTGGCGGCCGGTCCCGAGAAGGGCGAGCACGCCGACCCAGCCGGTCAGGACAAAAACGGGGGAGGTACCCCAGAGCACACCGGGCTGCCCGAGGAAGATCCCGCCGCCGATGATCGCGCCCGCGGCCAGGGCGATCCACAGGACGAGAAGTGGGACCCGGCACGCCTCCAGCCGGACCTGAACAGCATCCTTCGAGAGCAGGCAGTACCCGGTGAGGAAGAATGCGAAGTACGCAAGGAACGAGTACTGGGTCACCAGGTAACCGGCCAGGTTCAGGGCCCAGAACGGGACGAAGAGCAGGAGCAGGACAAAAAGGCCCGGGTCTTCCGGGCCGGGGGAAGATCCGGCGAGGCGCCGCCAGAGGAGGACCAGGCAAAGCGTGCAGACGGAGATGACGAAGAGGAAGGCGATGAACCAGAGGTGGGCAACGGAGAAGTCGCCGGCCATCCGGTCCAGGCCATGGAAACCCGCGATCGACCCGAAGAAGTGCGCGACCGCTTCGGGGAACGTGACTTCGGGGCCGTCATGGAACTTCTGCGCATAGTACGCGATCACGGGACAGACAAGCGCCACGCCGGCAAGAAACGGGACGAGGAGGCGCCGGGTGCGCTCGGCAAAAAATCCGCGGGGCGTCCGCTTCCGCAGGGCATACCTCGCACTCATACCGGCAATGCAGAAGAGGAGCGGCATGATCCACGGCTCGATGGCCGCTGCCAGGCACTGCGCTGCGACAAAGGACTGTCCCGACTGGACGTAATAACTGTAGGAGACCGGGCAGAAGACAAAGGCCGCGTGGAACGGGAAGAGGAGGAGGATGGCGGCCCACCGCAGGTTATCGAGGTAATGCAGCCGGGCCATGGGTATGATGAGATGGGATATGCGGGGTGATGACGGTTGCGGTTGACATACCGGCGTTCCCGCAGCGGCCCGTGCCAGTATAAAACTTGATATAGCATCCGGTCTCTGAGGGGATCAGATGATACCATCCCGTAACCGTATCCACCGGGCGCTCCCGTTCCTGCTGGTCCTTGCGCTGGGAGTAACTGCGATAGTTATGACCAGGGCTGCATCGATCCGGCAGGTCCTGGATCCCGATACCCTCGTTACGGATTTCGTGATACTGGGGATCGCCAGCCTGGTCTTCATCCTGGTCCGGAAATATCAAAACCTCTTCCTCGAACTGGGTCTGGCGCTGATCATCTACGGCACCTGCATCCACCTCATCGAAGAGGCAACGGTGGAGTTCTCCCCTGCGTTCCTCCTCCTGTACACGGTCCTGCTCAGTGCCGGGTTCGTCATGTTGTCCTTTGCTGCACTGCGGAGCATCGAGCGGATGGATGCCCGTGTCGCCCGCCTTAAAGAGCAGGAGGCACTGTTGGTGGCCCGGGCCGAGGAGGAGGCACGGCTGAGAGAGGCCCTCGAGCAATCGAACCGGAAACTCCGGCTCCTCAGCCGGATCACCCGGCACGACCTCTCCAACCGGCTCCTTGCAGTACGGGGTTTCCTCCGGCTCCTGCAGCGGGAGAACGTTTCAGAAGAAGCCCGGGCCCGGTACATTGCCCGGGCGGAACATGCCCTGCAGACGACCGCTGCCATCGTCTCGTTTGCCCGCGACTACGAAGAGATCGGCCTGGCCGCTCCCGCGTGGCTGGAGGTTTTTCCGCTTGCCGATGCGGCATGGCGATCCCTGGAGCGGAGCGGCGTTGTATTCGAGAATGCGATAGGCAGCAGCCTCTTTGTCTGTGCCGATGCGATGATCGGCAAGGTCTTCTACAACCTGGTGGACAACGCCCTGTCCCATGGCGGGGAGAACCTGACTAGGATCCGGTTCTTTGCGCAGGAGGCGGAGGGCGGTCTCGTTATTGTCTGCGAGGACAACGGCTGCGGGATTGTTCCCGAAGAGAAGGAGCGGATCTTCAAACGGGGCTTCGGGAAGCAGACCGGCCTCGGGCTCTTCCTCTCGCGGGAGATCCTCGCGCTGACCGGCATCACGATCCGCGAGACCGGCGGTCCCGGGTCCGGGGCACGGTTCGAGATCTCGGTACCGGCCGGGAAGTACCGCTTCGGCAGCGGGTGAAGGCCCCGGTGAACGCGGGCGGCAGGCCCAAAAAGGGGAGATGGTTCCGGTTCAGCACATGCAGATGAGGCTGCGTTGTCATTATCCGGGCCGGGTGGTATCATTATCATCTGCGAAGAGGGCAGGTGCCGGATCATCCCCTGCCATAAAACATTTCAGAACCCCGGTCCATTAAGAATTCATGGAAGCTGACGATCCCTTCCCCCGCCCGGTTACGTTCAGGCGCCTTTTTGCCGAAGAAAAGCCCGGGGAAGTCGCGGACCTCGGGCCCGCCACGGCTGAAGAGGAACGGGAACTGGCACGCCCGGTCCGGATGCCCCCGTTAACTGAACGAGAGGAAGAGAATCCTCCTGCGGTTCGTCTCAAGGCAACGCCGGATCCGGCGCTCGACGATCCGGCAATTACGGAACAGACCAAGCGGGCCGACGATGTTGTCTCCCGGAAGTTCCTTCATGATCATAAAGACCGGTTGCTGCGCCCGTGGGATGAGGTTGATCTGGGCTGACCTCAGAGAATTTCCTTTTTCATGACCGTATTCCGGCCATTTCAAAATCGGAAGTAATCGTATACGGGCAGGTAGTCAGGAAAAATACGTAGCGATATGTCGAGTATCGGCAATTTTTTTTACGTCCCGCTCGTGATAATCGATAGCTTGAATTACCAACCAGAAAACTTTTGAAACATATAAAAAATAATTATAATAATGCCCCGCGGAAAACGTCCGGCAGCAGCCATTGCAGATGCAAAAAAGTTCGCGGAGAAGATGGGCTACCGTTGCCAGGAGAACACGGACACGTCGGATCTTGGCTGGGACCTCTTCCTCTTCAAGCAGGGTACCGCGTTCCTCGTCAGGGTCCGGGTACTGAAGCGCCACATCAGCCCGGACGATTTCTACGAAGAGTTGCTCAAAGACGAACTCGCGGATGTCCGGAGCCTGCCGTTCCCGAAATGGATGCCCCGCGAGCTCTGGCTCCGCACGCAGCACGAGCGGACGTTCCGCCGGCTCCGGGTGTACGATTGCGCGGTTGCCGAGATCGGGTTCTGGGTGCCGGACGGGTACGTGAACAAGTACGCGAAAGAGTGATGCCGGCCGCCGGGGTCCGGCATCCGCAGAAATGAATTGTCTTGGGCGATGACCGGGTATCAGGATCCGGCGCGGTCAGTAAGGAATGCCTTCACCCGGCTGCCGGCCGCAAGAACGATCGCCTGAACAACGATCGCGTTCGTGATCGCCGCAAGTCCCACCCGGATAAGGAAGCCCGCCGTGTACGCCGGCCAGTCCGTGATATGGCCCGGGTTGAGCAGCACGATGACGGCGAGGTACACGAGCCCGCTCGCCGCGGTTGCCACGAACGCAGCAGCGAACGGGGCGGCCGTGCGGACCCGGCTGCCGGCCAGCCAGGCGAACGCGGCGAAGCAGACCAGGATGCCCGCGGGCTCGCTCAGCAGGTTGACAACCGCCATCAGCCCGGCCGAAGAGAATACCTCCCCGCCGGCAATCGTGGCAATGTGGGCGGGACTTGTGACGATATTGAGAAATCCGGAAATGATCCCGATTGCAAGAACTTCTAAAAGTCGCAGCGGTACGAGCACCACAACGGTGCAGTACGCAACGATAACAAACTCGATACCGACCGGGACGGACAGGGCCTGGGCAGCAAGGGCATACCCGTAGTTCATGACCGCTCCGGCAATAAGGATCGCGGCAGCGGCCTGTGCCTCGTTCGTGTACATGATTCCTGTACGATTATTCGGGAGTGCCGAAATAAAACGATATGGTTCATGCGGTTATACGTTACGGATAACCGTTCCCCCGGCGTGGAGGACATGGCGTCGGGGTTGCGGAGACCCGGGTCAGGGTAGCCCGGGGAGTACCTCTCTCTCATGATCGCATCACCGTCGGAGTCTGACAGGTCATCAGACCTGGAAGAGGAGAAGACTCCCTCTGGAGTCTTCGACGGAGAATTTTCCAGGGTTCCGGCCCGAAAAATTCGGCAGTGGAAACGGTGCCAACGCCCGACAAGGATTCTATTTAAAAGGCATATTTTTGCAATCCGGGGCGATATAGGGAAATAAAACCGTGCTCTTTAGCGGCCCGTGAAAATGCGCAAAAATTCAGCAGCCAACCCTTCCTGTACGGGGCCCGGGGCTGTCCAGGGCCCGCTGTGAGCGAAAAATTTACCCTGATCATGGAGGGCAGGAAAGAGGGATCCCGGTTTTCCGGAAAAAACAGGTTTTCCCTGCCAGGAACGGCCCTGCCGGGGACCGGAGGGGCATCCGGATACGGGAATCGTACCCCGACGGGTGCATTCTCCGACGGAGCATTTCTCTCTTCCCCGGTACGGCGGGTAAAAAGAGGGACATTTGCTCCTTACGACCCGGGGTCGGGCAATAATGATTGTACCCCCGGCTCCTTCACGCACTCCTCCGGATCGCTATCACCGAGAAGTTCCAACCGGTTCCTTTCTCCGCCAGGCCCCTTCCGGCACAAGGATCTCGAACCTTGCACCAACGCCCGGCTCCCCGGTCTCCGCGATGGTAATCCCCGTGATGGAGAGGATCTCGCGGATGAAGAAGAGGCCAAGGCCGGTATTTTTCCCAAAACCCTTGTTGAAGAGATATTTCTTGTCATCGGCACTGATGCCGGTGCCGTTGTCTTCCACAACGAGCAGCAGCCTGCGATCCTTCTCTTCGCAACGGACACCGATCGATGTTATCTTCTCTCCCCCGTAGCGCAGCGAATTGTCAAAGAGATTGTAGAATACCTTCTCGAACAGAGGATCGGCAAAGACCTCAATACCTGCACAATGTGATTCGAACCGGATATTCTGCAGGGGAAGCGAAGCCGCTACCGCACCCGCCAGACTGCCGGCATCCTGCCACACCGGAGAGGACACCCCCAGGCTCTCATAGTCCTTGGTAAAACTGATCTGCCGCTCGATCGTGCCCGTAATCTTCAGTCCCTTCTCAAGCATCTCCCTGACTTCTGCGGGATCGTCCGCCGCTTCGCGACCGATCTCGATAAAGGCGTTCAGGGCCATCAGCTGGTTCTTGATGTCATGCCGTGTTATGCCGGAGAGGAGGTTGAGCTTCCGGTTGACCGCCCGGAGCGCTTCTTCGATCTGTTTGCGCCCGGAGATATCGGTCAGGACACTCATGACGGCCGGGCGCTGCCCGAACCGGAGCGGGACGCTCTGCGCAATGCAGGTATGAGTCCTGCCGTCAGGAGTAATAATGAGGATCTCGTGCGGTTTTGAAGGGGTTGATGATGCCAGGACATCCCTGATGACCTGCCCGCTCTCGTCCCTGTTCTCCGGCGATATATAGGAGAACAGGGACTTTCCGGCAAGGGTTTCCAGGGACTGTCCGATTAACCGGATTGTTGCCTGGTTTGTGTAGAAGATCTTCTCCCCGTCGTGGACGATGATGAAATCCGGCAGGTGTTCCGAGAGAGCGCGGTACCGCTCCTCGCTCTCTACAACTTCGACCCGGGCCCTGACCATGTTCAGCAGCAGGAACATGACGCCGGTAAGGATCTCCTGGATCACCAGGATGACAAATAAGATGATGTTGAGGTTATCGCCCGAAAAGATGGTCTCCGGTGGAAGGACTGCCCAGTACAGGAAACGGATGGAATAAACCGTGGCTAGCCCGATCAGCGATACGGCAAACGAATACGCGATGAACCGGTTCTCGTTTCCGGCAGATCGTACCGCCAGGTACCCGATAAAGGCCAGACCCGGGACGAAGACGAGGGTCGTGAGGAATGTTCTTACTACAATGGAATCGGACCCAAAGGTGAACCAGAGGAAGAGGAGGAGGAACGGCAGGAGGAGCCAGTACGTGGCAGGCGGGATCCCCCGGCCCCTAAAGAACCTGCTGATACCGTCAGTCCGCAGAAAAATGCACAACGCGAACAACACGTTCGCAATGACAACCGAGAGCAGGTCGGGCAAGGTGCCCCGCAGCATGAGGAGCAGAAATCCCACAGACATCGTGAGCGATCCCCATGTCCAGAAGTTGAACCCGTCGTACGTCTTCTGCGTCTTCCAGTATATGAGGAACATGAACGCAAAGAGCACGCTCACCAGGAAGAGGATGAACATGATAGTCCGGATGTCAAGATCCATGAGTACCTGCCGGGTCCAAAAAGACCTATATCATGGTTAATGCTTTCCCGGGTACAGGATATAAAACCTGTACACAGGAGAAGAAGACATGAGCGCTTTTCAATATGAGACGCAAGAATGACCCGCGGAGAAGCAATTCCTCTCGTCAGAGGTTTTCCGTGCCCCTGTCAATCATCATTCAGCAGATGGTTTCACAATACCACAAGCACTCATAATAATTACTTTTCCCGTCATACACGCAATTATTCATGCAGGTATCGCATTTTTCTTTAAGGTCCGAATTTGCATTTGCAGGGGGATATCCCGACAGCGCCTTCTGCTCCGGCACATCGATGAAATAATAGTGCGTCCCGGCAACAAACACTCCGGCAACCGACAGGCAGACCATAACCAGTACGAGCCGGGTAAGCGGTGAACAGGATTCTGACATGAAGGAACCATCCTCGGTAATCCTTGGTTCGGATGAATAGTATTTAAACCGTGGGTCTTTGAAAAGAGGGATAGAAAAAACGGAGCATTGCGATCTGCTCTTCATGTTCTTCCGCTCCCGTACGGACCGGCCCGGACTCCGCTGCCCGGGCCCGTCGCCCCATCCCCCGGATTCATTACCCGGCAGGCCAACCGTTATTCCATGAGCACGGAGATCCCCTGGGATGATTCACGAAAGGAATGGAAACCGGTCGACATGACCGTCACCTGTACCGGGGGATTGCAGTTTATTGCCAGAACATCGACCGGTATTGCGTTCCCGATGGAGGCCCCGGTCGGCATGGGCGGGGAAGGGGCGGTCCCGAACCCCATCCAGTACCTCGTCGGCTCGCTTGGGGGTTGCGTGGGCGTTAAGATCCTTCTCGCGCTCGGCGACAACGGCATCGTACCGGACGAGCTGGCGATCGGCATCCACGGGACCCGGAAGAAGACCATGCCCGCATTTTTCGATCATGTCCACCTGGACATCACGATCAGGGCCGATGCGGACGACGCGATGGTAACAACCATCATCGACCAGGCGCTCACCCGGCTCTGCCCTATCGCCGCGATGTTCGCCGAAGTCGGGGACGTGACCGCCGAGCACCGGATCGTCAGGCCCTGATCCGGGCACAGTCCCGCCCGGAAATACTTTAACCCCCGGGCTTCAACTGCACACCATGGCAGAACAACCCTACGACACCCTCTTTGGTTCGGATTTTTCCGCATGGGTCCGTGCCGAGGTTGCACACCAGGACGAGATCGTTGCGCACAGCCGGGTTGTACAGACCGCGAAGGGGCCGGTCGAGTACGCCCGCATCGGCGAAGGTCCGGTCGTGCTGGGTATCCACGGCGGCCCCGGCGGCTACGACCAGGGGATCCTGCTGTTCGAATGGCTGGCGGAGGCCGGGTTCACCCTGATTGCCCCGAGCCGCCCCGGCTACCTCGGTACGCCGGTTTCGAGCGGGAAGACGCCGGCCGAACAGGCCGACCTGTATGCCGCGCTGCTGGACACGCTCGGGATCGACAAGGTGGCCCTGGTCTTCGGCTCGGCCGGCGGCGCCTCGGGCTACGAGTTCGCCATCCGCTACCCCGGCCGGGTCACCGCACTCGTTGCTGCCGACGCCGTTGTCTCCCAGTATCTCCTGCCGGCCAATGCCGGGCCCGTTGCCCAGGCCCTTTTCCTGAGCGGCCCCGGTGAGCAGCTCATCAGTTACTTCACCCGTCATTACCCGAAACAATCCCTGCAGGAATTCCTCCGGCAGGAGTCCTTCCTCAGGCCCGAACAGATCGATGTGCAGATCGAAGCGGCCCTAAAAGATCCGCTCCAGACCCGGCTCCTGCTGCGGTTCTCGCGGTCCATCTCCGAATATGCCCGGCGCAAAGCCGGTGTCGAGAACGATATCGCGACCCTGGGGCAGCTTCCCGATCTCCCGGTGGAGAAGATCCGGTGCCCGGCCTTCATCGTCCACGGCACCCACGACTGCGACGTCCTCCTCTACCATGGCGTGTATGCGTGGGAGAACATCCCGGGCGCCGAGAAGATGTGGGTGCGGGAGGGCTCCCACCTCTGCGCCTGGATCTCGCCGCAGGTCCACGCTATCCATGCCCGGATCCTCGCGTTTTTGAAGGCTCACGCGTAACCGAAAACGCGGCTCTTTTTTTAACGGGCGCCGGCCGTTACCGGTCTGCACATTCCGTGCTCCCGACCCCGTACTCCTCAGATCTCCCGCAGAGATCGATGGTGGCGGTCTTCCGCTGCCGCACCCGGAACTCAGGGGCTGGATTAAGGACAGAATTCCTAATAGCGGGCAGGCAGATATGCATATATTTTCGCAGGGTACAGGTGCTGGTATGAGTTTTGCCCGCCTGCTTAAGATGGTCGGGATCGTGGCGCTTGTAATAGGGATCATCGGGTTTTTCCTGCCGGGTAATTTCCTGTATTCCCCGACGATTGAGGCGATGCTGAGCCAGTACGGGAGCCTCATTCTGGGAGGGATCAGTACCACGCCCCAGGTGCAGATGCTGATCGCAAAGGCGCCGGCGATCCTGCTGGCCCTCTTCGGGTTCGTCCTGCTGTTCTGGGGGACCGTCAGGTCGCTTCTCCACCCAGAACCGTCCGCCCCGCCCCGGGCCTGCCGCGATCCGGTACGCGACGAAGTCGCCCGGAACGCGGGGATCCCCCAAAAGTACCCGGACGAGATCGACGACCGGAAGAAGTGGTGAGGACCCGGGTTCAGGATCCGGCGCGTTACGATTTGGTTTTCAGCGCAATGTACGGGACCATGTCGAACAGGTCGTGCCATAGGATGTCCCTCCCGATCCGTTCCATGACACGGGCGGTGAAAGAGGATCAGGGTGGGCCGGTGTCGCGGTCCATCCATCTCGATCACAATCGGACGCTGTAATCCGCAGTCGTGAACGAAAAAAAGAACCGGTGGCAGCCCGGTAAAAACCGGTCACCGTTTCGTGTCGATCATGCGGCGGATCGCATCCGCCATACGGGGGAATTCGTCAGGCCCAAGGGTGCCCCGGGCGAACTCGACGTCGCTGCACCGGTCGAGGATCTCCCGGATGGTACCGGCCTGTCCCGTTCCTGGAGGGAGGAATGCGAGGAGTTCCGTGTTGGTCATCTCGCGGCATCCCCCGTGCTCCCATGAGAGGAAGACGCGGATAGCCCGGCCGGCATGGCTGCAGGCATCATCCTCCCGCCCGTCGCGGTATGCCTGTTCGGCCCGATTCAGCAGCTCGCGGGCGGCTTTACGGTGGTCGAAGGGCTCCTCCGGCACCGGGGGCCGGGCCGGGAGGATCGGCGGTGCACCCGGGCGCCGGAACCGCCGGTACAGGATCCATGCAGCACCCAGCACCACAACCGCGATCGCAGCCGCTGCCAGCACCGGCACGTAATCGAACGGCGCATCGGGTTCCACTTCGACCGAGATCTGGGTCACATCCTTCCCGTCCGTGGTGGCGTTGACGAACGCCCGTTTCCCCTGCGGGTCCTGGTAGGTCAGGTTGACGGTCGCTCCGCCACCGGCCGAGTATGTCAGGGTGCTCGTGTTGCGCGAGAACCCCTGCCCGGCCAGCTGCGTTGCCGCTGACTGGTAGGTGGCGTTGGCCGCGAGCGGGGCCGTCACATTGACCGGGGCTGCGGAGGTCTCGGTCACGGAGGGCACGGCCCCGTTCTCCATGCTGCCGGCAATGGTCGCGGTTTCGCCGGCCGCGTTCCGGTATTCCTGCGAGAAGGTACCGGTGGTGGCGGACGACGGGTTTGAGGCTTGCGAAACCTTCGCGAATCCTTCGGCTGCCAGGCTCTCGTTCACGGAGGCGAGCAGCGGGTCGCGGCTGAGGGCCTCCTCAAACGCCGTTTTCTCGGTCTCCTGCTGTTCCGCCTCGCGCCGAAGCTGCTCCTTGAGGGCACCGGCATCCTGCGCCATCTGGTTGTTCTGGAGCGCCTGCTGGGCAGTCCCGTCCCGGCCGGCCTGCTGCTGTGCCGAGACGGTCTGCTGGACGATCTGGACGGAGCTGGACGAGGGGACACTGCCGGTACCTGCGCCGCTCGTACTTGTCACGGGCGCCTGCGAACCCTGGGCCTGCTGCTGCTGGTCTGCCACGAAGTGGATCCGGATCTCCGGGAGGGTGACCTGGATCGCGGAGGTGGCGGTATAGTCGTACGCAACATTCACCGTCACGGTTTTTTCTGCGTCCGAGGTCCCGGCGCTGAGTGTTAACGAGGAATCACCCGGAGGCACGGTATGTGAGTATACCTTGTTCTTGGTGCTCATCATCACCATGCCCGTGTTCTGCAGCTGCTCGGTGGTGGTGAACTGGAGCGTCCCGTCAATGTCATGGTCGTACGTGCTCGTCACCGCGACGGGCACGTCCGCCGATTCTCCGAGCCCGAAGTAGTAATCGCCTGCGGCCGCCGTCATGGTGATCCCGGTGGCCCCGGCAACCGGAATTACCGCCAGCGCTGCGCAAAGGAGGAGAAGGATCAGGGGAAACCCCGGTACCTGCTTCATTGGATGATCCTCCCCCTGCCGTACCGGAGCCAGAGTTCAAGGCACAGAAGGATGAGGGCGAGGGCGAAGAAGACGCTGCTGATGCTCGTCTCCTCCTTCTCGCGGGTGATCTGCTGGTTCAGGCTCCCGTAGATCTCGTTTAAGGTCTGCCCGTCCACCGACTTGAAGTACTTCCCGCCGGTCTTTTCGGCGATGGACTTGAGCGTGGACTCGTCGAGCTGGGCATACTGCGGGTTGCCGAGCCAGTCGTACCCGAGCACGGTCGGCTGGCTGGACCCGAGTCCCACGGTGTAGACCTGGATACCGGCCGTCTTTGCAAAGCCGATTGCCTCGTCCGGTGAGACAACGCCTGCGTTGTTCACGCCGTCCGAGAGGAGGATCACGACGCTCTTGTGGTTCGGGATCGACTTGGCCATGTCGATGGCAAGCGCCAGCCCGTCGCCAATGGCGGTCTGCCCGGCTTTAGGTGCGACTGATGCGAGCTTGTCGCGGACCCGGTCCTTGTCGGGGCTTAAGTACGCGGCGGTGGTAGCGCCGGACTCGAAGACCACGACACCGGCATAATCCTTGGGATCCAGGCTCCGGATCAGGATGTCGCCGGCGCTCTTTGCCGCCTCGATCCGCGTGGGCTGGTAATCGGTGGCCTGCATGCTGCCCGAGTCGTCGATGGCGAGGACCACGTTGACGCCCTCCTTGGTCTGTTCGAGCGGGATGTGCGGATTGGCGAGACCGATCACGATGCAGGCGATGGCGGCGAGTGCGATCCCGAAGAGGAGGTGCGAGCGTTTCGATTTCTTCACGTCCCCGAGCGCCGATTTCACGAACGCGAGCCGGGAGAACCGGATCGCCTCCTTCTTCTTCTGCCGCGTCACCCAGAGGTAGATTGCCGCTAGGACGGGAACGAGGAGGAGAGCGAGGAGCCAGGCCGGATCATAGAACCCGGGCATGGTACCGCCTCCTGCCGGCAAGGCCGGTGAAGAATGTCTGTACCGGGAGCTCGAACGGCTCATCGGTAGTGATTACGATATCGTGGATCCGGTGCTTCGCGAGGTCGCGGTGCAGGGATGTCTCGGCCTCCTCTACAAGGATATGGTAGCGCTCCCGGAAGGTTTCGTCCGAGGTGTCGACCAGCACCTGTTCGCCGGTCTCTGGATCCTCGAGCTCGATGTACCCGATGTCCGGGATCTCGCGCTCCCGCTCGTCCGTGATACGGAGCGCAATAACTTCGTGGCGCCGGCGCAGGATCGACAGGGGGCGCATGAAGTCGGGCGAGATGAAATCCGAGAGGATAACGATCGAGGAGCGCCGGGCAAGTACCTTTGCCAGGAACCGGGCTGCCTCGCCAAGATCGGTTCGGTCCGATGTCGGTGTATGATCGATCAGGGTGTTGAGCATCCCGACGAGGTGCCTCTTCCCGCGGTGGGCCGGGATGAACTTCTCCACCCGGTCCGAGAAGAGGCACAGGCCCGTCCGGTCGTTGTTCCGGATCGCAGCAAAACCGAGGCTTGCCACGAGTTCCAGGATCCGTTCCTGCTTGGAGGTCGAGGAGCCGAACGTGCCCGAGCCGGAGATGTCCACCAGGAAGTAGAACGTCTGGTCCCGCTCCTCGGTGTATTCCTTGATGAAGGGGTGGTTGTAGCGCGCCGTCACCTTCCAGTCGATCGACCGGATATCATCGCCCGGCACGTACTCCCGGATCTCGGTGAACTCGATGCCCTGCCCCTTGAAGACCGAGTGGTGCAGGCCGGCCTGGAGCCCCTCCACGAGGATGCCGGTCCGGAGATCGATGCGCCGGATACGCCGGATCAGTTCGCGCCGGTTGTCCATGCGCCGTTCCCCCTCAGAGTGCCAGGGCTTCGACGGTGTCCGGACTCCTGCCCGCTATTCCCGGCAAAAACGTGCGCCGTCATGGGACCTTCACCGTTGCAAGGATACGGTCGATGATCGCATCGGTTGAGATTCCGTCCGCCTCGCCCTCGTAATTGAGGATGACCCGGTGCCGGAGCACGTCGTGCGCCACGGCCTTGATGTCCTCGGGGATCACGTAACCGCGGCCGGCGAGGAGCGCATGGGCCTTGCCTCCGAGAATGAGGAAGATCGATGCCCGCGGGGATGCGCCGAGTGCGATGTACCGCCCCTCGTCGATCCCGTACATTGCGGGATGGCGGGTCGCGTCCACGATCTCGCTCACGTACCGTTTGATGGCAGGATCCGCGTATACCTTCCGGGTGAACGCCTGGATCGCGAGGATCTGCTGCGAGGAGATCACCCTGCGGGGCTCAAGTGCCACGTTCTCGGTGAACCGGTCGAGGATCGTCACCTCGTCCGCCTTCACCGGGTAGGTCATCAATACCTTGAACATAAACCGGTCCACCTGCGCCTCGGGAAGGGGGTATGTACCTTCAGATTCGATCGGGTTCTGGGTGGCGAGTACGAAGAACGGCCGGGCGAGCGGGTGGGTGTCGCCCTGGATCGTCACCTGCTTCTCCTGCATGGCCTCGAGAAGCGCCGACTGGACCTTGGGGGGTGCCCGGTTGATCTCGTCGGCCAGGATGAAGTGGGAGAAGACCGGCCCTTTCACGGTCGAGAAACTCGCATCCTTCTGGTTGTAGATCTTCGTTCCCATGATATCCGCGGGAAGGAGATCGGGGGTGAACTGGAGCCTCGTAAAGCTGCAGTCAACGCACTGCGAGAGCGTGCGGATCGTCAGGGTCTTGGCAATGCCCGGCACGCCTTCGAGGAGGACATGCCCGTCGGCACAGACTGCCATCAGGAGCCGGTCGATCACGTCGTTCTGGCCGACGATGACCGTCTTCATCTCGTTCCGGATCGCATCCAGCGTCCCGGCGTGAGCCTTCGCTTCGTTCGTCAACTGGACTATCTCTGCATTCATGCAATCACGTCTCTTTCAGATTTTAGCCCGGGGTTCCGGGCCCTGAATGCCGCATGGACGGGGGCGGGGCTCTGCACTGCCGGGCACGACCTGGCCTGCCCCCTCCGCGGGACCGGCGTATGGTTCGGCCGGTTGCATCCCGCGGAGCTCCCGTACCATGTGTGTTTTACCACGTCCGATAAATGGTTTCTCCAGCGATCCGGGTCCGCAGGGCAGCCCGTTTCCGATGCACCCGTACGGTCCTGACCGTCGGTTCAGCCATTTTCATCCGTCCCTGATGATGACAGGGGCTTGGATCAGGGTCGCCGTACAAAGTATAAAAAATAATTCTTTTTGGAAAATATACTTTACTTTTTTCCAACTCCGGAATGGCAGGGCAATATCCTTATCCGCACGTGCCGCCTACCCCATCCCGGGAATTATCATGGAGAAGATAACGCTCGGCCCGATGCCGTACATGAGTGTCATGCCCACGCTGCTCGTGGGTGCGAACGTGAACGGGAAGGCCAACTATATGACCGCCGCGTGGGCCACCGTTGCCTGCATGGCGCCGCCGATGGTCTGCGTTGCGCTCAACAAGACCCGGTATACCGTGAAGGGGATCGAAGAGAACAGGACCTTCAGCCTGAACGTTGCGGCCACCGGCCAGGTGATCGAGACCGACTATTGCGGGATCGCTTCCGGCGCAAGTGCCGATAAATCGAAGATGTTCACTTCATTTTACGGCCTTCTGAAGACAGCACCGATGGCGGAGGAGTGCCCGGTCAACATCGAGTGCCGGCTCTTCAGGTCCGTAGACTGCGGGAGCCACCTGCTGTATATCGGGGAAGTTGCCGAGATCCATGCCGATAAGAATTGCGTGACAGACGGGAAGCCGGATGTTGGAAAAATCCACCCGATTGTCTATGCCCAGGCCACGTATTATGCGGTGGGAACGGTCACCGGGAAGGCATTCTCCGACGGAAAGAAATACGAAAAGCAGTAATCCTGCGGCACTCTTTTTTTGGCCTGTCGGTGTAAATTCATATCCCCGAAAAAGGAGATCGGAGTCGGGGTATTCTGTATGATGTGGAGGAAATGATATCCCGTTCCTGTGCAGGATTCGCACCGTTTTTGGTGTGATACCTGGCCTGCATGCAGGAACGAGTCCGCCTGAAACGAAGGAATTCGACATTGACCGTTCAGACCGGGAGCATCCCGCGGGGGATAGTATGCCCGGTAACCTTCACCGTTCCATCATCTGCATCGATCCCGGTCCTGGCCCACTCACGCTCCCTGGTGTTCTTAACACTGTATTTTGACTATGCGATATATAATACTTTGGTATTCCGAATAATCAATAAATACTAACTTTCATTTGAAAAAACAAAAAATGTCAGTAATTTTTGACATCACAAGGAAATATTAGGGTATGCGGGGATGGTGTCAGGGAATTATCCTGGAGGGATTGTTCCAGGGTCACGATCCGGTACCGGACACTCGGGTCAGGAGGCAGTTCCCGGCATACTGGTGATCCCGGAAATGCGGGATATCGGATTCACCCGCCGTGTCCCGTACACATCTTCTGCAGGATGGTACTTGATTGGATAATCTACCGGGAGCTTCTTATCATCCGAGATAACCGAAAACACTGACCGGATGGGAAAAATACATGCAGAAAAAAATGGACTCAAATCCGGCGCCGCATCAGCCCCAAGACGAGGAGGAGGCCGGCGAACGTTCCGCAGATGGCGAGAGGTTCCGGACCGGGAGAATAAGTGACTTTCTTTGTCGGGGTGGTAACCGCGGCCGGTGCCGCCGTTGTCGGTTCGGGCGTGATGACAAGCACCGTTTCTTCGGGAGTAATTTCAGGTATCGCTGTCGGCTCCGGTGTGGGAACGGCCACGTTCACGGTCTTTTTCACAATGGTACTTTTAATCACGACCGCATCGGAATCCATCTCCTGGACGCGTAAGGAAATGATCTCTTTCGATGCGTCCAGGGTCGGAACGGTGCCACTCATCAGGACGGTTATTGTGTACGAGTTCGCGGCATCGGTCAGGTCCCAGCCATCCAGCCGGACTTGTGTGCCCTGCTTCGATACCAGCGAGGAAGTGAGCGGCATATCGTCATTGACCATCACGGTCTTGGTGACGGTCCACTTCGGGGTCGTGAGATCGCTGTATAAGTTGATAGAATGTTTGGAATCGAAATCCCCGCTCATCCACGAATCAAAATTGATATCAAATGCAATGGTTACGGTACTACCTGGTGGGAGCGTGGCTCCGTTCGCGGGTCCTGACCAGTTCTGGATCGTCCAAGCCGATGCCGGAGCAATGACGAGGGCCGTACCCAGGAGGAGAAGGCCGGCACAGATGAAGTACTGAGTTCGTATCATCCAGTTCACCAACGGCAGTAAATCCAATAAAGGTAACGGTTTATCCCCGGTATAACGTCCTGTCTCCCGTTTCGGCTAAGGTGTCTGCATGCGCACCTGGTGCCAACATAACCGGGCGGGGCCGGGCCGCGTGCCGGAGGACCGGAATCAAAATCAAAGAGCATATATAGCAATTTAGGTTACGGTACATCCTTGTTCAGGTCAGCACTCCGGGCAATCTTCCGGTATCCATCGGCAGGCATGGTTCATGTATTCGGTTCTTTATGTTGATGACGATGTGGATCTGCTGGGGATCAACAAGATCTACCTCGAGCGGACCGGTGAGTTCAGAGTCGATACGGCGACGTCCGCCCTGGATGCACTCGACCGGATCGCCGCCATCCCGTACGACCTGGTGCTCTCGGATTACCAGATGCCGGATATGGACGGGATTGCGCTCCTCAAGGAGGTCCGCGGCCGGCACGGGAACCTCCCCTTCATCCTCTTCACCGGGAAAGGCCGGGAAGAGGTGGTGATCGAGGCGCTCAATAACGGCGTTGATTTCTACGTACAGAAGGGTCCCGATCTAAGGGGGATGATCGCGGAGCTGCGGCATACTATCAACAGGGCCATTGAGCGGAGAAGGACCGGGGACGAGCTGAAGAAATCCCGCCAGCAGCTGACGGACATCATCAATTTTCTGCCCGATGCCACATTCGTCATCGATACCCACGGACGGGTCATTGCCTGGAACCGTGCCATCGAGACGATGACCGGTATCCGGCGGGAGGATATCCTCGGGAAGGGCGACTACGAGTATGCCCTGCCCTTTCTCGGCGAGCGCCGGCCCCTGCTCATCGACCGGGTGCTGCAGGATCCACCGGCGCTGGATACCGCGCCCCCCGCATCGTGCCCCTTTTCAACCCGGATCTCCCGGGATTACCATGTCATGAGGATGAACGGGGGATCGGGAGTCTTCCTGTCGGTCCGCGCCGGCCCGCTCTGCGGCCCCGGGGGCCTGGTGGAGGGCGCCATTGAGACGATCCGGGACATCTCAAAGGCACGCCAGATCCAGCACGATCTTGAAGTGGCCCGGGAGGCTAACCTCGGCTTTGCCAACATCATGCCCGTCGGTATCTACGAGATGAATGCAAATTTCATCCTTACATTTGCAAACGACAGGACCTTCGATATGTTCGGGCTTACGCGGGAGGCACTCAACGAACGCATCTGCATCGTGGATTACATCGCTCCGGAAGATCGCAGGCGGGCAGCCTCGGATATCCAGAACCGGGCCATGAAGGGGATCACCACCGGCCAGGAGTACCTGCTGGTGAGAAAAGACGGCAGCACCTTCCCCGCCCTCATCTACGGGTCTCCCGTGATCGACCCCGGCACACAGCAGCCTGTGGGCCTGCGGGGCGTGATCATCGATCTTACCCGGCGTAAACAGGACGCCCTGGCTCTCCGCGAGAGTGAGGAACGGCTGAAGATTGCGCTCCGGGCGGGGACACTCAGCCTCTGGGATATCGATATGCGCACCATGGCGGTGCATGACCTTGGTGGATGGGCCCGGACCGTGATGGGGCATTCGTTCGACGCGGATACCGTTCCTGTCGCCGACTGCCAGGCGCTGGTTCACACGGCGGACATACCCGGGTTGCTGGTCGCCTTTTACCAGCATCTGAACGGGAAATGTCCGTACTTTGAAGACGAGTTCCGGTTCCGGCACAGCGATGGCAGCTGGAAAAATGTGGCAGTCCGCGGGACGATCATCGAACGCGACGAGAACGCAAAACCAATGAGAATTACCGGAACGATTGCCGTGATCCCCGGCGGGCACTGATCGCAGGGAACCCCGGGGGGGTTTTCCCGTCCATAGGGTGCGGACCGGCAGGGGTAGCACCGTAATCCATAAGTGCCGGCACAGTAACCGGCATGATCATATCATGCAGGACATCAGCCAGGATCCGGGCCTCTTACGGAGGATCCTCTCCGCCCAGAAATCTGAGATCACCGAACACCATATCTATGCCAGCCTCGCGGATACCGCCCCGGATGCCCGGAACCAGGCCGTGCTCCGCGACATTGCCTCCGAGGAAATGACCCATTACGGGATCTGGAAGGGCTACACGCACCGGGACACTGCACCGGACAACCTCCGGGTCTGGTACTACTGCACCATGGCCCGGCTCCTCGGGGTCACCTTCACCCTCAAGCTGATGGAGAGCGTTGAAAAACACGCCCAGCATGCGGATCCGGGTATCCTTGCCGCCATCCCCGAGTATGCCGGCATCATTGCCCACGAGGAGAAACACGAGAAGGAACTGATCGCCCTCATCGACGAGGAACGGCTGAAGTACGTAGGGTCC
>Ga0074199_1001321_pt1 | contig 22955 bp, 23 predicted proteins | sample EPASupsiteSAE347_FD_64528 | JGI IMG/M metagenome (GOLD analysis project Ga0074199, IMG submission 64528) | Bioremediated contaminated groundwater from EPA Superfund site, New Mexico - Sample SAE3-47 | ecosystem: Environmental > Aquatic > Deep subsurface > Groundwater > Contaminated ... | reverse complement strand
GAAGGCAAAAACGTGGTTAGCCGGCAGATAAAGTTGAGTGAAACTCAGGACTTGGTCCTAAAGCTACTCGGACAGGACTGCAAAAAATATTATGGATTAGAGTGTTAATGCGAAATGTGGGATCAATGTTTAAAATACGTATGATAGTAGCACTGGTAGTATTTCTGGTGCCATTTTTTTTTGCCTCTGATGCAGTTTCTTCTGAGGTGCTCCTAACCAAAAATACTGAATTGACAGTATTGACTCCAATGAATACGGCCATTGTAAAAGATGAAGTGATCATAGCCAAAGAGAATGGGTCCCGAGTGGAGTGGCGACACATCGTCCTGAAAGGTAACAACACCGAAATAGGGATGGCCTTAGGTCAGATCGCACAGAGGGATTATGGGGTCAAATCGCTGCCGAGATATGCAGACCTAATTTATGGTAAAGCCAGACAAGAGTATATGGAAAAGAATTGTCCTCCCTTGAGCGAGAGAATGACAGGCATAGCCAAGGCTTATGGCCTTTCTGCAGACAACGATACATATGATACCACAACCTTGCCCTACGATGCAGGATCTCTTGCTTGCTCCATCATATACTTCCCTCCTGAGAATATGGTAAGCGGGAATGCTCTGGCTTCCCGGAATACCGAATGGTATCTGGTTCCAGTAGATGTCTATCTCAACATGAGTGACAATTCTACCGGCAATGCAGTCGCATCTCGTGATTTCATAATGGAGATATATCCTGATCAGGGGTATTCTACAATAGCTATCAGTATGAATGACCTGAACTCCGTCATGGATGGACTGAACAGCGAAGGTTTAGGGATAGCGATGCTGGAGGATATCTCTTCTGTTCCTGGGCAAACGCTTCCTGCGGGTGCAAGAGACTGCGGAATCAATAACCTGCAGATAGCGCGGCTCATCCTTGAGACCTGCCGGACAGTAGAAGAGGCAAAGATAGCATTCCTGAATAACAAGCTATTCTTCACAGCTATAGCAAGCCACTACATGATCTATGACAGCCGGGGAAATTCCACAATAGTTGAGTGGAACACGACGAGTGGAAATGTGATCTTCACCGATGGCAGCCCAGGCAAGCCCAATATCATGACCAACCATCCTATCTACCTCTATACCAAGTACTCTTTAAAGGACCTGCCCAGAGAGTCAAATCTGATCCCTTACAATGATCCCTATGATTCGTTCAGACGCTACATTACTCTCAGCAATTTCACCAATATCACTAAGAGCCAGGAAGGCAGATTCACAGAGATGCAAGCAGCCGATGCCCTGAGTGCGGTCTCTGCCAACACGGTGATCGCCGCTGAGGGAGCTATGAGGCCGCTTCCCATCAATACGATCTATCATGTCCTCACGGACCTTACTAATAAGAGCATGAAGGTGAAGTTCTATATCATGAACGGACCCATAGATCCTGAGACGGGGAAGAACACATCAATTTTCTCGCCGTACATCACATTCAGGATGAACAGTTCAATTGAAAAATAGCAGGACGTGGCAGGCTCCCAATAATTTTTCATTGTCTACTTGCAGATCTATGCCAGAGGGTCGCGGATTCGAATCCCGCCGGACCCGCCTTATTATTATCATTTTCAGAAGATTTATGTGCGAACTTGCAGGAGATATTTTATATTCATCTAAAACGCCTCCTAATGCTTGATCAGGGGCACATACTCCACGCCCGGTCGGCTCCTTCCCGCTTCCATGCGGTAGAGGTCCATCAGGGCATAGACCTCCTCTGGTACATCAGTCTGCACGCACTCACCCAGGAGAGACTTAGCCTGCTCGGCCATGAAGGGATGGTCGTGAGTATATTTTCCCGAGACGAACTCCTCGATGATGCTCTCCATCTTCTCGCCGCCGCACTTTTCCTCCAGGATCTTTTTCAAGAGATTTCTCATCTGGCTCATGGCCTTCCTTGCCTCTTCTGCGTAGATGAGAGTCTTGTCATCGATCTCATCGATCTTCTTTTTGCCGACGACCGCCAGGAGCGATGTTGCCGGGTAGCTGCCCTGCATGTCGCCCAATTGAGGATCTACGGGACCCAAAGCTGCGTGCGGGTCCATGATAATTTTGTCGGCTGCAAAAGCGATGAGAGTTCCGCCGCTCATGGCGTAATGGGGCACAATTACCGTCTTTTTGGCGGGATGGGCCTTCAGGGCCATGGCAATTTGCGTGGCAGCCAGAGCCAGCCCTCCCGGAGTATGCAGGATGATGTCGATGGGCACATCCTTTTGCGCGGCGCGAATAGCCCTCAAGACTCGCTCGCTGTCATCGATATCGATATAACGTGCCAACGGGATGCCCAGAAAGCTGATGGTCTCCTGGCGATGGATAAGCGTTATAACCTGCGTGCCTCGCGTCTTGCCCAGCTTTGCCAGGACGCTCTTTCTGGCCGTCTGCAGATAGTACCTCTGCGCCATGGGAACCAGGAAGAGAAATATGAATAAGAGAAACCAGATGTTGTTGAGCAATGCACTTGTCGTATCTCCGCCGATCTGGGCTTGAAGTAGATCCATCATTTAGCATTATGTGCGAATCATATATCTAGGTTATGGGATCATTTATCTGGCTCTTCGCGTCTTCGCGGCTTAGAGTGAGAATGATAAGCAAGCCTCCAAAAGAAGCTCGCTTTCGGTATCTATATTAATGATCGTGGCTCAATGGAGCAGGCTTAAATGAACAATATAGGGAGGTTATGGCCTTGATGATTAGAAATTTTGGTTTAATGGCAATTCTTCTTTTAACTTTCTCAGCATCCTTATCCTTGGCGACGGCTCAGGATGTCTCTACTGGTGATAATAGTAGCGCGACTCAATATGACTCATCCACAGCTTCCGCCGGCGTGCAGGGCATCTGGAAGGCCTCCTTAGGCGAAAAGGAGATTATCATAGCTGTAAGCCAATCAGCTCAATCTCTATTCGGCCTGGCCAAGTTCGAAGGCGACAATCCCTGGAATGGTGCTGTAGCTGGATCCATTTCCGCAAATGAGGTATCCTTATCTCTGGCAGCTCTGGAGACCGAGGCGCTGGCCTCCATTTACATAAGCGCCGCCTTGGATGGTGAAACCATGAAGGGATTTTTCGTCCGGTCGGACAGTACCGGAAAAGCAAGCAAGGGAGACTTCACCGCTAATATGATCAGCCCGGATACATCCGGATACAGCCCTGTCGAGGTAACAGCCGCTCCTTCATCGACAGATGAGACGGAGCAAGTGAGCAAGGAGCAGAAGACTGAATTGCCCGCCGGCGAAGAGAGTGAGAAGACCGCTTTGCCGGAGAGCGTGAGCCGATTCAAGGATGTTACAAAACTGGCCAAGGGAATCAATCCTGACATACTGCCCAGGATGGCTGCATTGTAGGTGTTCATGGTGAAATCCAGATATCGCTCACAGTCGTTCTTGATTGGCCTGATATTGAGTCTGGCACTATTGCTTACCATGCAGGTGCAAGGCTCTATGATTGACGATTTATCAGTCAATTCCATCTCCGAGGACTGCGGCAAGTGGAAGATTGCCTTCAATTGGTCGGATATGGATGAATACAAAAGCAGCGTCTCGCATGGAGACAGCACCTCCGGAAAAGTTGCCGTCGCGACAGATGCATTGACGCTGGAGTCGGCATCCGATCAATCCAAGATCTTGAAGATCTCGGTCATAATGTACTCCAAGAACGATGCGTCTCTGATCAACCAATCCCGCTTGATGGCCCTTGCCAACGGTACCCTAACAAAATCCAAAGTATGCAAAGATATCAGTATATCTGAGAGGGTGATAGATGGACGGTCAGGGATATTCGGCAGCGGCTTGAAGTGTCCGATTAATGAGCCGGTCTATGTTGCGGTCTATCCTGTAGAATATCATCTTGATCGACCGGGCGGCATTCTGGCATCCACGGCTGTGGGATTGATTCTCTCCACCTATAGTCAAGAAGTCACAGATCGATTTATTAATTCGGTCGAAGTCCTGCAGCTAAAATAAGGACAAAAAGCATTATAGCCTAAGGCCAGAGGCCAAAGGCAATATTTAGTCCCATTACTACCACGCCTGCACCGATGCAGGCTCCCAGTACCATCTTAGGATTGAGCTTTATTGCAGTATCATCTGCCTCGAAGTACCTCATGAGGCCTGCTGATGACTGAAGACCGCTGCCTTCATTCTTTTTCTTTGCCATATCCAACTCCTATCTTTCTTCATCATATTAAGTATTGCGGTTTTAAGCGGCGGCTGCCTTTTGCCAGCCGCTCTCATCCTGGAAAGGATAACTGTCCAGCATGCTTCCACCTTTGATCATCCTTGGCCACTCCTGGCTGGGATTGCCTTTCGCTACATGATCATTCCAGTAATTGCCGCCCGTGACATTGCCCTCGTCCCAGTTATTTCTGCCGTCGATGTCTTGAGAATGCTCCTCATTGCCAAGGAAGTTATTGTGGAATATTCTGTTTCCTGTGGAATGCATTACCTGCAGACCGAAAGGATTGTTGCTGATGTTATTCTGGTATACCTGGTTATCATTGGAGAGATTTAACCAGATACCAGTGGCTGCATTTGCATTAACTGCATTGTCACGAATGGTGTTCTCGTTGGAAGAGAGGAGGGATATGCCGTTCTGATTATTTCGCGAGGCATTATTTCCTGCAATTTGGTTGCCGTCCGAGGCATATAGGAACATGCCGCTGAATTTATTGGCAAGCAGTCGATTGCCTGATATCTCATTCCCATCGGACTGCACGAGACGCATGCCGAAGCTTCCGGAGATGTTATTCTCCAGGATACTGTTATTTTTTGAATCGAAGAGAAATACGGCATCGTTGATGACGGCATTATTCCTTACCGTGACATTTTCACAGTATGCTAATGTAAGATGAGCGAGATCTCTATTCTGAATCTGCCCGCCAAGATTTCCAAAGAGATAGACTATGGGGAGGGAATCCACAACATTCGATTCATCAATGTAATTATTAAAGCCCTCCTTGGTCTCAGCCTCTGCGTAAAGGCTCCACTCAACGTTCTGGAAAAGATTGGCGGAAAGTCTATTTTCCGATGATTCCAGTAGGATGATCCCTTTTGAACTATTTGCTATCTGATTGGCGGATAGGGTGTTTTCTTGAGAGGATGAAATCTGTATCGCGGTGTCTGCTATGCCGGAGATCTGGTTTTCGGAAAAATTGTTTTGTCTGCTTTGGTCCATATCAAGGCCAACGGTGCCGTCTTCTATCCTGTTCTGACTAAAGGAATTCTTGCTGGAATTTTCCATTCTGATGCCGTTTTCTGTCGCAATAATACTGTTGTTTTTTATCTCAAGCAGATTTGCGTCCTTAATGTATGCTGCATTCGTGCAGCGGAGAATCGAATTATCCGTCAGTTTGTTGTTCTTACTGCTGACGATGATCAGACCAAAGGTAGCGTCATTGATTTCATTGCCCTGCAATGCAATTTCGCTGGCGTTCGCGAGATTTATTCCTTGTGTGATATCGGCGGCAGAACCTCTGATGCGGACCCTATTTTGAAGAACATCGTTGCTGCTGCTGTTTAAGATCCACATGCCATATCTCTTGCTTTGTATATCATTGCTTTCGATCTGGCAACTCTTGGCGTGATCAAGCCACATACCCCAATAAGCATCAGATATTTTGTTGCTCAGAATTTTATTCTCGCCAGCTTCCCGCACTACAATGGACAGATTGCAGCCTACGATACTGTTTTCTGAAACCGTATTCCTGGAGGAGTTCTCCCAGAGGGCCACCGCTCCCTGGCAGTCCATCATTTCGTTTTCGGAAATTAAATTCTCATGCGAACCGCGTACCAGTATAGCGGGATTGGAGTTTTTAAACACATTTTCCTTGATGGTGTTTCGGTCGGATTGAATATATATCCCCGGCCCGGAAAAGTCCTCTATGGTTAGGCCCTGCAGAGAGCAGCCCTCTGCGGTTATTGTGACCCCCGTCTCCAGGCCATTTCCTTTGAGGATTATAGGTCCGTTCTCGCCGGTGAGAGGCATTAGCGTCAGGCTCCTGTTCAGGATTACCTCTTCATTATATTCTCCAGGCTTGATGTATATGGTATCTCCATTACTGGCAGCAACAACGGCAGCTTGGATGGTTTCATAATTAGCAAAGCCGCTATCGTCAACGATATAGGTTCTTGCTCCATCGATGGGCATAAGCCAGATGAGCAAAGCCATGAAGATGATCATCTGAATTCTAAGCATGAGAAGCAAATTTGCATAGAGCCTCTTATAGTTAATGCAAAATCCGGGCAGAGGAATGTCCCCTCATTAACCCCTTTATTTCCAGTGGAAAAATAAACCTCGAATTTTTTCTTCATTAGACTTTGGATACCTTCGAAAAAAATCAAACTGTATGTTTAAGATACTAATGTTATTTTGAAAGTTATATATCATGGGGTGGTAGTGATAAGGCAAAACCTTATTTACTCTCTCTTCTAAAGCCGTTGATGGTGATACGATGACAGAAATTATGCCGCATAAACACTGCATGGTCTGCGGCAATGCCGTGCGCCCTGACGAAAACTTCTGCGACGAGCTATGCGAGTCGAAGTTCAAATCGGCTCAAAGAAAGCAGCAGCTCTTATTTCTAGCATTTCTTGCCATAATGGGACTGATTTTGTTTCTGCCGTCGATCCTTAAGATGTATGGGTGAAGGATGCGACCCTTAGCTGCTCTTTTTTCTTTTCTTATTCTGAGCGCATTGTCCATCTGTTCAGCTGTAGGCAGTGAATACATCGACATAAATGAAGTGACCATGCGCCTGGATGGCGATAATGCCACCTTTGAGCTGAACTACACCCTGGATACTTTTACCCGTTTTTATGTCTCGGCTCTAGGATGCAGATATCTGGAACCCGAACTGATATCATTTCTGGGGGGATACAGCGATGTTATGCTCATAAAGGCTGATACGAACGGCGCGACCCTGCGGGTAGTGGGTGCCGGTAAATATAATAGCGGCTATTATCTATTTGACTCCATGCCCTTCGGTAACAAGGACAAGCCCCTGACGGAAAGCATTCCCCGGTTTACGGTAGTGTATCCCAGCGGGCGGCTCAGGACGTTTTATAATGTAACTGCCACGCAAAACGTCTTTTCCCAGGCGGAGCTGCCACTGGCAAATCCAGCTCAGGCAAATAGCCAAAGCTAGTTAGCAATCTGCTCATCAATTCAATTGATGGAGACTTCAACTGTCGATCAAACCATTGGCTTGAAGAGAGCCGATAGTACTGCCATGGCGTAGATTACTGCTCCAACGAGTCCCGCTTCTATGACGTAGAGCCCAATATTGAAGGGGTCCATCATGTTTTCTGCACCAGTCATATCATTGCCTCATTCATCAATTACTGTTTATGCACTCAAGTATTAAAAGAAATCGCGAAGTATATAAAAGCCAACCACTCGAGACTCTGCAGGATTGAATATCTTTAATATCTCACAGGTCCATTATTTCATAATAGGTGAGGAAGACATGAGCATAAAATTTGTGGCCTTATTGCTATTGCCAGCTCTGTTGCTGGTAGCACCTGTTTGCTTAGCACAATCGGATCACGACAAAGAGCAGGTCTGGCTTCCACCCAGTTGGGTTTTTGGCAGCGGATACTCCCCCTACGATTATCCCGGCATCGTAGGAGGCTGGGGAGGTGATGTCTTTTCCTATTACAACTATCAAGGGAAGACCTATAGACCTGATCGATATTACTACTATCCAGGTGGTGTCTGGTATCCGTACTATTATCGATATGGTTACTACAATCCATACGCTTACCGCAATTATTGGTACCCTTACACTTACCATAGCGGTTATTGGTGGTCTTAATAACCTCTTTAAGGTGGGGTGATTCGAACAGACTTGGATCGCCTCTATTTTTCTCCGACGATCTATTCAAATAATTGAAAAATATTGACGGCAGAAAAAGTAGTTTAAGTCTGCTGCATATTTGGATCAGATAGGCGCATAGCCTGCTAATTCCATATAGCCTATGCCAATCTGCTTGCCGCTTATATCTCCATCACGAACTCGCATTATTCCTTCCCAGTACTTTACCTCGCCCGGGGCGACGTTCATTGTCTGTCCATCAAAGTAGGGCTGCAAGGCGAATTTGCCGACGGGAGTCACAAGGGTCCAATCCAATGGTATATCTGAAACCAAACAGGTCAGATTTCCACCATCGAGTTGCGGTCAAGTTCGCTGCATCTTCTCCATACCACAATTCGACATTTCCGTTGCGATCAATATAGGTCAGATGATGATTATTACCCTTTTTAATGATTTTGTGGGTATTTAATCGTGGCCGCTTAATCATGATCTCTGGGAGAAGAGAGTGAATATCTCAGAGCAATTCTCGGGGCAACCCTGAATACAATGAAGAGAAAAACCGTGACCGACAGAAGAAATATTCCGGTGATGAAGCCACACTCTCCGGCAAAGATCATCATAACCAGTGCGAAGAAAACAAGCATTCATCCAATAACGAGAAACATAGCACGATTTCTTTCCTGATAATCTGCATATTCGCGCCTAGCACTCTGCTCAGCTACATCTGGCGAGTATGTCCAATAGGCCAGGAGCTGGTTGCTGTTTAGGACGAAATCAGGGCTAATCCCCGCCAATTCATTGGCAGGATACAGCCCGTGCCTATTACTTTCGCTCTGCGCGGCTCATCTATATCTTCCTGGAAAGATAGACAAGACAAAAAGGTGAAGTGATTTGCTGAAAGTGCTTCGCTGCAGAATCTATCCTACAAAATCTCAGAGAACCAGGATGGCTGATACCTTGGAGCTTTGCAAAATCAGTTTCTTACTATGAAACCAAGAAGCTCTTGCCACAGTGGAAGGATGAAAAACCGGAATTGAATAGCGTTCACTCGTAGGTTCTACAAGAAGTGGTCAAGAGAGTTGATCTGGCATACCAGGCTTTCTTCCGAAGAGTGGAAGAATGGGACGATCCAGGTTATCCGAGGTTCTTTGTTCATGAGGAAAAGGCTCTTGCGAAGGCACAGAGAAGGCTATCCCAAGCCGCAAAAGGAACGCCTAAGAATTATCTGAGAGAGTTCATAGATGTTCCTTCTGTGGTCTGACTCTGGATAGGTACCATAATGCGGCCAAAAACATTCTCAGACTGGGGCTACAGTCTGTGGCAAAAGCCTAGATGCCTGCCAATTCATTGGCGGGAGTAGTCACTCGTGCACGAAGATGCAAATAAAAATCAAACGGAAACTCTTATATCCTAAGATCGCTAGTAGGCGTGCTTCAGATGGAATCAATGGGCAATTGACAGAGGTTTGAAACCTTGAAAAAATTCAGTGACCATTTTATCTTGATGAGATACAATCGCAGTCAATCCATCAATTCCTATCTGCTCGAACCTAGTTCTCCGCATCTATTTGAATCCCAGGCTTGAATTAGGGGGAAGGGAGAATGAAGCTTCGAATCGTCTTTGATATCATCGGCACCGTGCTGAAGATCATGGGTTTGTTGCTCTTAGTGCCGGGAATGGTCTCGGCTTACTACCATGAAACCAGTGGAATTGCCGCCTTTGCCCTGACCTCTCTCTTATCCATAGGCACAGGCATCATCCTCAGTCGGCTGGGGACAAAAGGGGATGTGGGTGGCAAAGAAGCCTTTGCCGCCGTCTCGTTGGGATGGCTTGCTGCCACGTTCTTCGGGGCTTTGCCCTTTGCATTTCTGGGCCTAGGGCCGGTCGATGCTCTCTTTGAATCCGTATCGGGCTTCTCGGCAACCGGAGCTACAATTCTTGTTGAGTCAAACGCCCTGGGGTACTACATAGTCAATTCCACTCTGGTCAATAATAGTATCTGCGCCGCTCTTATCAATGGTGCGACCGGTGACATGGCAGGCTACAATATCGCCTTTCGGGCCATAAATAGCCAGACATTTTATGGCCTGCTATTCTGGCGCTCTTTCCAGCAACTCATCGGAGGCCTGGGCATAATTTTAATGGTGGTGGCCATCTTTCCCCAACTGCACGTGGCCGGCCGCCAGCTCTACCGGGCCGAGACAGTAGGGCCCAGTAAGGATACCATCACTCCGCGGGCCACAGCCACTGCCAGAATTCTCTGGAAGGTGTATCTGCTCTTCAACAGCTTGCAGATAATACTACTTTATGCCGCAGGCATGCCATTTTATGATGCAGTATGCACGGCATTTTCCACACTGGCTACGGGGGGCTTCTCTCCCCAGGCATCCAGTCTCGTCGCTTACAGCAGCCCCATCATCGAGGCAATTGTTGCCGTTTTTATCGTCCTGGGCATGTCCAGCTTCACACTGCACTACAAAGTCCTCACCTCAGAGCGGCTGGCCTGGTTCAAAGATGAGGAATTCAGGTTCATGATCGCCATCCTGGCCATCGCCACCGCAGTCCTGCTCTTCTTTGGCGGGATAGATGGGGGGGTGGCGGAGCGCTTCCGGTTTGCATCGTTCCAGGTAATTTCATTCATGGGAACATGCGGCTTTGTCAATTCCCTGGATTACGATAAATGGTCCACTGCTGCTAAGCTGGCTCTGATCATGGTCATGCTCATCGGGGGCTGCGTCGGCTCCACCGCCGGAGGCATTAAAGTGGGCCGGCTTCTGGTAGGCTGCAAGTATGCTTACAATGAACTTCGCCATATGATCCATCCCCACGCAGTGATGTCAGTGCGCCTGGGTGAGGTTCGAGTTCAGGAAGAGGTTCTCCGGCCCATGCTCTTCTACTCTTTCTTCTATCTGGCAGTCTGGCTGGCGCTATCTCTGGTACTGGCCATGGTCTCGTCCAATGACTCGCGAGTTGACCTCACAGTCGTGTCCTCGGCAATTGCCTCCTGCATGGGTGGTGTGGGTCCAGGCTTTGGCATTATCACCTTTGATTGGTCGCAAATGTCGAATGCTGCCAAGATGATCGGTTTCTTTGCTATGTACATCGGACGGCTGGAACTGATGCCCATATTCTTATTATTTATTCCAGAACTATGGAGGAAATAACATGCGTATCTTGATTACTGGAGCTGGCGAGGTAGGTTTTCTCATAGCCAGCGAGCTTTACGCTGATCATGATGTAACCGTCATAGACAAGGACCCGGCTGCCTGCGCCAGGCTGCAGGACATGGACGTGAAGGTTTTGCAGGGCAATTCCGCCAATGCCCGTCTGCTAATTATGGCCGGTATTAATAAAGCGGACATAGTAGCGGCTGTGACCGGCAACGATGAGGTAAATGTGATCACCTGCATCATAGCCAGCCATCTAGGCGTGCGCCAGACAATTGCCAGAGTCAGCAATCCAGAGTACATTGATCAGCCTGTTCAGGATCGAAAAGAGATAGGCATAAGCTACATGATCTGTCCTGAGCTGGCCATGGCTGAGGATCTGGCTAGATCTCTGTATTTTCCGTCCATGCTCCTGGATAGGGAGCTGGCTGGGGGCAAGGTCGAGCTGATCGAGTTCAAGGTCACTGAAGAAATGCCTCTGCAAGGGCCTGTAGGTGAGGTAAATGTCAACCTTCCGGATGGCTGCAAAATCATGGCCATAAATAGAAAGGGTGATATCAGCATACCTTCGAAAGAAGATCTGATCATTTCTCAAGATCATCTTTTCCTCCTTTGCAACCCGAAATCGCTTCCCGAACTGAGAAGAATGCTTCACGAAGAGTCCTCACCACATAAGGCCCTGATTGTCGGAGGCGGAATGGTTGGATTTTATCTGGCGAGCCGGTTGGAGAAGATGGGACTGGATGTGAAACTGATCGAAGTTAATACAGATCGGTGCAGGGAGATTGCAGACAAGCTCTCCCGTACAATGATCCTCAATGGAGACGGAACCGATATATCGCTCTTGAGAGAGGAAGGTGCTGAATTCATGGATGTGGTCTTTGCTGTCACCGGCCTGGATGAAAAGAACCTGCTATGTTCACTGCTTGCCAAGCAACTGGGTGCAAAAAAAATCCTTTCTCGAGTAAACAGGTATGATTACATAAAGCTCTTCGAGCTGGTAGGAGTAGACAGAGCTGTCAGCCCAGGCCAGGTAACTGCTGATGCCGTGCTGCAGAGGGTGACTGGAGGAGAAGAGGTGATAACCCTGAGCGACGAGAGAATGGAGCTGGTGGATTTCATAGCCAAGGCGGGAGCCAAAATCATAGGAAAGAGCATCTCCAAAGAACTGCCCAAGGACTCCTTGGTAGGCATGATCTTGAGAGATGGACGACCAATGATGCCCGATGATGGCTTCAAGGTCAAAGAAGGTGACCGCGTATTTGTTATGTCCATGCCTGAGGTCGTCGCCAAGGTAAAGAAGCTCTTCATATCCTGATTCAATCCATGCACATATTTTTATAGAAAGGTGAAGGGAGATGAGGATCAGGGTATTTCTTCGGTTATTTGCTTCGCTTCTTAAGATTTTAGCGGTCTTGCTGCTGATACCTGGGGCTGTTGCCGCCTATTATGGAGAGACGGGTGGCGTGATTGCCTTTGCCGTAACATCTCTTCTAACCCTGGCCTTCGGAATTGCTCTGGGACGGCTCTCAACAGGCGAGGAGCCTGGCCTCAAAGAGGGCTTTGCCCTCGTCTCTTTGGGCTGGCTGGGTGCGGCATTCTTTGGCGCTTTGCCTTACGTCTTCCTGGGGCTCGGCCTTATCGACGGCCTATTCGAATCCATGTCGGCCTTTACCACTACCGGCTCCTCCATACTCACAGAGGTAAATGCAGAAGGCTACTGGATTATCAACAATACTCTGGCCGACAGCAGCCTGGCGCACCAACTGGAGCTTGGCGTAAGGAGCCTGACTGCCAACAGCACATGGCTGCAGATAAGCAGCAGCCCGGATGAAACCTATATGGGGCTGCTCTTCTGGAGGTCTTTTGCCCAGTGGCTTGGTGGAATGGGTATAATACTACTATTCGTGGCCATACTGCCCCGCCTGGGCGTGGCGGGACGACAGCTCTACCGCGCAGAGGTGCCAGGTCCGGATAAGGATGCACTCACCCCGCGCATAAAGCAGACCGCGCGAGTGCTCTGGGTGGTCTACATCTTTATGACCGTGGCTGAGATCGTGCTCCTCTATGTGGTGGGAATGCCATTCTTCGACTCGCTCTGCAATACCTTTGCCTCCATGGCTACGGGCGGCTTCTCTCCCCAGGCCCTCAGCATAGCCGCTTACAAAAGCGGGATTGTAGACGGCATCATCACATTGTTCATGTTTTTAGCCGGGGCTAACTTCGCCCTACATTACAAAATGATAAACTCCGATAGAAAGGCTCTTTTCAAGGACGCAGAGTTCCGATTTTACAGCTTGATAGTCCTGGCGACTACCGCCATTATAGTTCTCTGGGGCGGCCTGCAGGGCGACATCATCCGCAAGATCCAGCTGGCCGGCTTCCAGGTGGTCTCCGTCATGACCACTACCGGTTTTGCCACGGCGGATTTTGACCAGTGGACGGCAGCGGCCAAATTCACTCTGATGCTGCTCATGCTCATCGGCGCGTGTGCCGGTTCCACAGGTGGAGCCATTAAGGTGGTAAGAATACTGCTGGTTTTAAAAAGCGTCTACCGCGAGCTGCTTCATTCCCTGCACCCCAGGGCAGTGATTCCTCTCAAGCTGGGGGGGATTTCAGTCAAGGATGAGGTGCTGCGGCCCAGCAACATCTTCGTGGCCACGTACATATTCATCTTTGCAGTAGCCTCGCTGCTCCTGGCTATCATCTGCTACGACGATCCGCGCATGAATATCGAGTCCATCCTTTCAGCGGTGGCGACAACATTGGGCAACACCGGGCCGGGATTTGGCAGCGTGGGACCGATGCTGAGCTTTGCCGAAATTCATCCTGCAGGTAAGATGCTGCTCTTCTTTTGCATGTGGATCGGTCGGCTGGAGATAGTGACTGCCCTGATGCTGCTCGTGCCGGAGTTTTGGAAGAAATAAATTTCAAAGAGTCTCATCATTTTGGAGCGCGGATGCTTTTTCTTTCTCACCGATTCGGGCGTTGATCACCCTGTCCGATCTCTTCAGAGCTTCATGTGTTCCTCCATAGTGCCTGGCTGCCTCCACCATGATCTGCTTGAATCCCTCCAGATCCCCGGCATCTGCTTTTTCACAAAGCCGCATGCATTCCGCCACATAAGTCTGGCGAACGGCTGCCGCCTTGGGATTCTTCTGGATAGAGGCATAAAGCTCCGGATTCTGGTCCAGAATTCGGCCCACAAAATCGATCATGATCTCGTAGACCGGAGACATGAATCGCCTCGATTTTTGCACATCAAAGTCCAGGGTGCGCAGCGCCGCTCCTATGCCGATGTAGGCAAAATGAGTTAAGGCCTGCACCACAGCCATGATCTCGTCGTGCTCCTGCGCATCCAGGATTTCCACGTGCGCTCCGTCCGACACGAAGAGCGACTGCATGATGGAGAGCCACTTTCCCGTTTTCCCTTCCACGGGCGTGAGGATTATAGTCTGGCCGCGCAGGGACGGCATGGTGGGCCCGAACATGGGATGCGTGCCCAAAACCTCCACACCTTTGGGTGCATAGGTCTTCATGGCCTTCACGGGCCCGGACTTAATGGAGGTCACATCCATGATCAGGCTGCCGGGATGCATGTGGGGCGCAACCTCGCGAATTATATCCACGGTCTTCTCGATAAGGACGCTGACCAGGACGATGTCGCTCTTTTCCACCTCTGCCATCATGTCATGGGCATAGCGCACCCCCAGCTGCTTGGCCACCTCTACCCTGCCTCTCGGTCCCCAGATCGCCACATCAAAGCCTTTTCCCTTAAAGTAGCGGGCAAACCAGGAACCGGTCTCCCCAGTGCCGCCCAAAATCAGTATGCTCGCCATTGTGCCCTTGCCCTCCTCCTCGTTTGATTATGAAGATGCCTTTAAGCTTCCTAAAGCTTTGCATCTTGCATATGCAATTGAACTCAAATCAAAAAAGGAAATGAGACTGGGACGATCTTGCAAAGATTAACTTCTTAGTCGTTAACCGGAGTGCATCGCCTGTAGAAATTCCTGTGCTTGGTCATTTGCACGGTTCCGTATTTTGTATCATAAAACGCCACTCCACATTGCGTCCCATTATCTCTAAACTCGATGAAATTTGCGCCGCTTTCAATCGATAGGTTATTTCGGAAGGCTTCTTTAGCCGATTCCAATCCATTTTCGTCCAGTATCTTACCATATACCCTCCGCCCCCATCCAAACATCCAATCAAGGCAATTTCTTAAAGATTGGCCGTCTGTACGGTCATAATGGCGAATATCGGCTTTGATGAAGTTATCCGAGGGTGACTCGCTGCCATCGGTTAATCCGAAGTTCACTCGCATCACTGGAAAATAAGGCCAATCGTCCGGACCTTGCGGTCCAGAATAGAGACGTGTAACGTCGCTTGGAATCTCTTCTTTCACGCCTTCTGAAACTGGGTAAATATCAGATGGTATTGATGATCCATTGTAGGCCAAACAATGATAGGGTCTAACTGCTTCTTCTGCAGCGAACGTTTCTAATTGTGATTTCATATGCTCATAGCCTTTGATGTACACCTCGAATGCCTCTTGTGCAGCAGCCATTTCGTTGGCATCAAAATATAAAAGTCCACGATAGATCCTGGCTTCAGTATGATGGCCGTTATGAAGGTTCTCGCGGAACAGCTGCATTAGTAGCTCATCATCATCCGCCATGGTCTGCTCCCAGATTTTGTCTGCTTCATCTGAGTTCGACACATTTTCGCTTAACTGATCGTGAAGCGCATTGTGTTTCTCATACCAGGGTTTACTCAAAAGCTCGTAAAGCTCACGCAAATTCATATCTTCGTAGTCTGTGAGTTTGTATTGCGATGCTCTCTGTTGCTCGATAGCATACTCAACCGCCCATTTATGGAAAGCCGCAAATTGGTCCTCTTCTCCCAGTGACGAACCCGTGAAGAAAATCACTGCCATAAGCACTAATATGTATGTGACTGACGGTTCAACCATAAAGTCCCTCTCTTTCATGGTAATCCCAATTTATCAAAATGTTGAGCTAAATCGACCAGGTTAGGTTTTCAAGTATTGTTTTATCAGTGCGCATTTTTTAAGGAATAGTGATCGCATCAAAGATATTTAAAATTAATCTATTAGGATAGCGTGCTGCAATTGCTGCAAATTCAAAGTAGCTGGCAAACCCTAGGATCTCAGCCGATATTTCGTAAACTGAATCATGATGATCTACATGCAAAAAATTGAACTTTCTCACCTTTTAATGCCTCTGTTTTGAAAAACAACCCCTATTCTCCTTTCTTGGCCTATGACATAAAGTACAAATAGAATGATCGTTTAATATAGATCTATGAGTAAGATACGCTTGGTGTCTCTTATTTTTATCTTGTTATTATCTATTGCCATGTGTGGTCATTCCGAGGAAATTTATTGGTTAACCGTGTTTTGCGAAAGCACTCAAGGATCAACTCCTGATGTCGATGTTTACGTTGATGGAGTGTTTGTAGGAAATACAGGCCATGTGACTCCCCCAGGCGAACCAACTATAGGAAACACACTTTATGTGAAGACCTCAAAAGGATTTCATGACGTTGAGCTCAGGAAAGATGGGCGACAAGATAGACAAAACATAGAATTTGGAAAGTATGCATATTATGTGACGGCTTACTTTTGCTGACTTAACCAAACTATCGTCCGCTTGCCTTATGCATCTTTTTACTCCCTCTTTGAATTTTGCGAAAAGGAAACAATCAAATAGCCGGAGCGAACGAATGTTAAGGATAACATGAAACTTAAAATCAAGATCGTCGGCACCAAAGTACATGATGTAGGATATCGCGTATTCCTGCTAAAGCATGCCATGAACTTGGCTCTGCCGGGACTGTCTACCTACAACTGGGAAGAGAACGGCCAACAAGAAGTCATAGCCCTGGTAGAAGGAGATGAAGCCAGAGTTACTGCTTTCTTGCAGATAGTTGAGAAGAATAAACCGGAACCGGCCGAAGTCTCTAAGGTGACTTTTGAGGATTGCGACGACGACGTGGGGCGAACAAGTGAAGTTGCCATGCTATGCTCTTTCGTCCAACTGGACAAGGTTATCCCGCTTCTTCTGGATATGAGGGATGATCTCAAAGCGGTGCGCAAGAACACCGATATGATCCCTCAGATCGGTGAAGACATCAAAGCAGTACGCAAGAACACAGATACGATTCCTCAGATCAGTGAAGACATCAAAGCGGTGCGAAAGACCACAGACGCAACCCTAGACGAAATTAAAGGCATGAGGGAAGACATAAAGCCGGGATATGCGACGCAATTTCGGCAAATGCAGGCGGATGTCCGAGTCATAAAGGATAGACTGGGAATAGCCTGAAGTTATCGAAAAAACGGTGCACTGCGCTGTTTAAAAGCTAATGCCGCGTTTTTGACCGGAGATAATGGCATCTTCGCTCAGGGTGACGGGCTCACGCGAAGGCGCTATAGGCGCGAAATGCAATTGACGCTACTTCCAGCACGCTCGACTCGAATTGACACCAAGCCGAGCACGATCATCAGTCATCTATTCTTCTCTCATCTCCGTCTGCCCCCGCGCTAGCCGTATGGCCTCGTGCAACTTTGCCTCCAGCAATCCCTTTGGCGGCAGTTCCACCAGATACTCAGCCACCCGGATCTCGCCCCGGTCGAGCTGCAACAGCTCAATCTGCTCCCGGTTCTTCTCGCCGCACAGTATCAGGCCAATGGGCAGCTCCTCGCCCGGCCGGCGCTCGTACCTGTCCAGCCAACGCAGGTAGAGTTCCATCTGCCCCTTGTGAGCGGGATCGAAGCTGCCCAGCTTCAACTCTATGGCCACCAGGCGACGCAAGCTGCGATGGTAGAAGAGCATATCCAGGTAAAAGTCCCGGTTGCCAATAGTCATGCGTTTCTGGCGGGCGATGAAAGAAAAGTCGGTGCCCAGCTCCAGCAGAAACCTCTGAGGTAGATGATTTCAATAAAATGGGACCACGACAACAGTCCAGACAGTGTCTGGACTATCCTGGCATCGTCGAAAACCTTCTCATGTGAAACACATTGCTGCGGCGAAATCCCTTGCCGTAGTCTGCAGTCAGCCTCTCGCTCACCAACTCGACAATTTTCGCTCCATACTCGGCCCGGTTCTCAGCTGTCAAGTCCTCGCAGATGCGCGTTCCTATCTGCCAGTAGAGCATGACCAGCTCGGAGTTAACCGACTGTGCTGCACGGCGACGTGAATTTTCAACCAGGCAGCTGATATCGTCAAGGAGTCGCTTGGAGTCGATGGCATCGGTGTTAATCCCGGATTCTTTCATCTTGCCTGCCGATGGCAGCTCGTCTTTAACTTCGAAATTTTTCTTCATGCATTCATCGCCTGGCCTTCTTCCTGGCAGCCAAGGCGTCGATTTTCCTGGTGCTTCCTGCTGGCCCGCGCGTCCTGATGCACTCGCGCCTGCCCCCTCCCGTGATCTTCCGGAGAACTCACTCGGAGCTTATCAATAAATGTCGGGCTCTTTATCCACATATTTAGATAGCGCCTGCCGTGAGAGTCTCATAAGCCCTCTGATGATTTCCCTCTCATCGCCAGGCTCTTCCAGATCGTAAGGGAGATCGTTGGTTATGATCCTGCGCTCCAAAACAGCACACATGGATATTACTCTTGATTCTTGATATTTCAAGTTTGATCACCAGAGCTGCGGCCTTCATTGTACCGGCCTTCCGGTGGCCTCTGCCAGGGTCGTCTCCCGCCCTCGTAGCCTCCATGCGCCTCACTGCGAGCCGCGGGGTGCACGGGCGGCCTTCTACAAGGGCCTTCTTGCGATCGCCATAGGGGGTGCGGTGCATGGGAGATAGTTCTATGGCATTCTTTTTAAAAGAGTTGAAAAAGGCTTAATTGGCAGCAATCCCTTAATTAGGGATCTGATCCTCTTCTCTTTCTATCTCTTCCAGGATCTCAGCCGATTTTTCGTAGACTAAATCATGATGATCTACATACAAAAACTGAACTCTATCGCCTTTAATCCTGTAGACAATGACATAAGGATTTACATGAGAGCCACGGGCATGTTTGAGCTTGTGACGCGTGGATTCGTAATCCATGGATCTTACTCAAGATTCTTCAGGTGGTCGAGGAACTCTTCCTTAGTTTTAAAAGTCTTAACTAAACCAGCGTCCGCTTGCCTGATGCTTCTTTTTACCCCCTCTTTGAATTCCTTGAGGACGGCCTCGTTGGCATCCTGGATGACGGCTTTATCTGTTGTCCCAGCCATGATAAAAAACTCCTCGCGGTTAGGCTATAAGGATTGCGAAAAGGCGGCCCTGAGACAATAGGGCGGATATTGACGAATCCACCAATAAATGTCAGGCTCTTTATCCACATATGATCACCAGAGCTGTGGCCTTCATCGCCCCGGCCTTCCGGCGGGCTTTTGCGGCGTCTATCTTCCTGGACGCTTCCCACGGCGCCCGCGTCCCGTTGCCATCCATCCGGTAGGTACAGGAGCCTTTCCGGCTCTCTTTGACCGAAATATCCTTCAGGCCATCCCGCCTGAGGGCCTCGGCCTCTGCCTGGGCAGTGTCTCCCGCCCTTGTCGTCTCTGCGCCTCCCTTGCGAGCCGCGAGGGTGCACGAGCCAGCTCATGGGCTTCCTTCTGTATGGCCTGGCAGCGATCTCTGGAGGGAGTGTGGTGCATAGGAGAATAGTTCTATACTTATGGAAATGCCGCAGAACTTTGAGGACGCACGAGGAGAACTTGCAAGTTATTCATAGTACCGTGTGCAATCTCCCTAAATCGGCCTAAATCCGCTTTAGCCTAACTACTCGTTCCTATATTCTTGATAAATCTCTATCGATAATGCCCGATTGTGCTTTTTCGCTATCAATGAGATTAGAAAACTGCTGTATAAGCTGGAGCTCACCTTCAGGGGGTTTGAGGTGGAAAGTATCCTTATAATAATATATTGTGGTTTAATGGATAGCGAAATTGGAAAAGATGGATTACAGGTTACATATACTGCTACATTTGCGTGACCCCTTTTCCTAACAACATTTTTAAAAATGTTTCGTCGTAGTCATCGAAATTATAACATTCCCACATGAATTGGCGATTTTTATCAAATTTGAATAAGTGGATAGATCCGCCAATTCCGATTCTTTTTTTAGGATCTCCTTCATCATCGTTCTTCTTTTGAAATTTCATGATATTTATAAATAGGTCTTCTACACTACCATTATGGGTATCTAATAAATTTTCTAAATATTTAATTATTTCATTATCATGTGGTTTTATACCTATACCGTCTATTAATTTTTCGAGTGCGAAATTATTAGTTGATCTAAACGCAAAGCCTTGTATCCTTCCTCCTTCTTCTTTCGGGTTGAACCCGAAATGATAAATAGTAGCTTCATTAGTTCCATTTAAATCATATTTAGAATGGATCTTCTTTAATTGTGAAGGTGCAATTTTATTCGGTGTATCCATTGTGTTCCCAATAATTTGTCCCTGTACATACACATACCAATCCATAATTGTATTAAGGGATCCAGTCCCACAAAGAACGCCTCTGAGGTGCGGCAGCGGGAATATTTTAGAGGCGTATTTTAGGGGGGTCTTATCCATCCTTAGAGCCAACGTATCCATGAAAATTACTACACTATCTGCTCCTAAAATATAGTTAAATGCAGTCATCATTGATCCCTGCTTGGTCTCTCTCATGTTTTCAAAGATTAACCTTTGCATAGCGGGTCGGGAAAAGGATTGTAAAATAGACTCATTCCCATTTTGTGCGCTTTTAAAGTGTACAAATTTTGCCTTCCTTCTCGAACATAACAAGGTTCACGTACCCTCTACAATCCTGATTTCGTCTTCCGTCAGCCCATAAAGCTTGTAGACCAAGACATCTATCTGGTGATCTGTGTCCTCTATCTGACGCTGAAGGGCAATCTGCTCGTGAGGTGCCTGCAATCCTGAGAGGCATTGTGGCAGACGCCGCATATCCTGCAGGACGCTTCAGCTCTATTGCTCTGACTTGATCCCGGTCAAGTGCCTCTCTTCACCCCTCTCCCGCCAGCCTGGCCGCCAGAGCCTCTCGAACAGCCCTCTCCATCACATCAGCGGGAGCCTTTTTGCCCGTCCATATCTCCAGAGCCTTCGCTCCTTGATAGACCAGCATCATCACTCCATCCACGGCCACCGCCCCGACGGCGCGGGCATCCTGGAGAAGCTCTGTCTCCCGGTTGTAGACGATATCAAAGACTGCCTGACGGCTCTGCAAAAGGCCACCGTCCAGCAGCCTGGCGTCGCCTGCTCGCATGCCTATCGATGTGCAGTTTATTATTATGTCTGCCTGAGGGACGAGCCTTTCCAGGTCGTGCAGAGAAAAGCCAACGGCACCAACGCAGGCTGCCAGCTCCTCTGCCCTCTTTAGGCTGCGGTTGGCGATGGAGATCTCTGCCCCATCCTGGCGCAAGGTGTAGGCAATGGCCCGCGCCGCGCCTCCTGCGCCGATTATCAGCACGCTCTTGCCCCTGATTTCTACGCCAGCATCCCGCAGTGCCAAAAGCGCGCCCCAGCCGTCTGTGTTGTAGCCCGCCGCCCGCTGCTGCGGTCCATGGAAGCTCACAGTATTCACCGCGCCGATAGCCCGAGCCAGAGGATCGGGCTGCACGAAATCCAATTCCAGCGCCTTTTCCTTGAGAGGAATGGTCAGATTCAGCCCGCAAAATCCCATGGCTGCGGCCCCGCGAAGGGCAGCTTCCAGATCCTCCTGGGCGACGCGAAAGGCATGGTAGCAGGCATCTTCGCCCAGCGCCCGCAAGGCTGCATTTTGCATGGCGGGAGAGAGGCTATGCTCTATTGGGTCCCCAAATATGCCGAATATCTTCATAATAATACCTAAATAATTTGTAGAATATACCAGAGAATGCCACCCACGAGTGCGCCGAAGGCCGTCGCTACGAGGTTCACGCCGTTGTTGCTCAAAATTCCCCGGCTTTGCAGGGTTGCCCCGAGAAGGCTGTCGAAGTTAGTGCCCAAGAATCCGCCGATAGCAGCGACGACGATGCCGGAGACGCCCACCATTCCCATGCCGGTGGCCAGCAGGCCGATGATAATGGCTCCGGCAAGCGAGGCGGCTTCGCCCAGGGGCGTTATGCCTCCGTCCACGCCCGGATCTGTCTCTTTAAGCGTGGTAATCATGCGGGGTTTGGATCTACTGGTCTCACCTATCTCGCTGGCCAGAGTGTCCCCGTTGGCGGTAGCCACCGAGGCAATGAAAGCGAAGATGAAGACATCATTGCCATAGACCCCGTAGCAGATGGCCAGAACAAGAGGCACCAGGCTGTTGCTGTAGACGTTCTTGTAGCCGCGCCTGCCTCCGTGAGACTGAGCTATACCGAGCTTATGTTTATGAGAATAACCATAGCGAGTAAACCCTCCACCCAGCAGATAGAAGGCTAAGAGCAGGATAAACCAGGTGATGCCGGCAAAGAGAATCACCAGCAGGCAGACTATGGTCTCGCTCAGCACGGCATCTGAGTCTGCGGCTTTGGCCCAGTAGGCGCCAATGCCCAGCACCAGAGCGAAGATGCAGATGAGCAGAATGCGCTGCAGTTCAGGCAGCGGATAATCAAAAGAGAAGAGCCACATCACCATAGCGGTGCCGAAGGGCACTGTGAAATCTCGCTCTTTGGAGACGTGATGCAGAAATGCGCCGGACAGCCCACCCAAGATAACCAGGAACAATATCCTCTCAGAGGAGAGGCTGCCTGCGGATATCAGGCTCGCGACGGGATAGCCGAGACCCACATTGATGAGCAGATACATGATGCTGCCCGCCAGGGAATCGAACTTGCGGAAAGCGAGAGGGGCAAACGTTGAGGCTACAAAAGAGATGGCTATGACGTATTGCGGCAGATTGGTGTCAGTGAGGAAAAGCGCCGGCCTCATGATGAGCAGCATGGCCAGG
>Ga0074199_1001320_pt1 | contig 23015 bp, 19 predicted proteins | sample EPASupsiteSAE347_FD_64528 | JGI IMG/M metagenome (GOLD analysis project Ga0074199, IMG submission 64528) | Bioremediated contaminated groundwater from EPA Superfund site, New Mexico - Sample SAE3-47 | ecosystem: Environmental > Aquatic > Deep subsurface > Groundwater > Contaminated ... | reverse complement strand
AGGATGAGGGCCAACAGGATTAGAAAAACCGCCGTCATCAGCTTCATTCTCAGCGACCTTTGCATAACTAATCCCCGGCACAACAAAGCATGAAAATCCGCTAGCGGGCAAATTCCTTTTCGATCCGGGCCATGGCTATGGCCAGGCGGTCGTCGGGCACGGTGAGGGAAATCCGGACATACCCTTCCCCGTACTTGCCGTAAGCCGTTCCCGCCGCCACGACGATGGCCGTCTTGTCGAACAGGCGATTCGTGAATTCCAGCGAGGTCATCCCTTCCGGCACGGGCACCCAGAGGTAGAAGGTTCCCCTGGGGGGCGTGAAAAAGATGCCGATCTTTTTGAGAGTTGCCAGGACGAGCTCCCGGCGCTTGCCGTATATCTCGATCATGTGATCGATGAAGGCAGCGTCTTCCTTCAGGGCACGAATACCGGCATACTGGATGGGATTGAAGATGCCCGAATCGGTGTTTTCCTTTACCTTGCTGATGGCGGCAATCAGGTCGGCGTTGCCGCAGGCCATCCCCAGCCGCCAGCCGCACATGTTAAAGGGCTTGGAGAGGGAGTTCAGCTCGACGCCAACGTCCTTGGCCCCTTCCGCCATAAGGAAACTGAGGCGCTCCTGGCCGGCAAAGAGAATTTCGCTGTAAGGATTGTCATAACAGACGGCGATATCGTACTCCTTCGCAAAGGCGACCAGATTATTGAGGAATTTCCTGGTCGCGCAGGCCCCGGTGGGATTGTTGGGATAATTGAGGAACATGCCCCGGGCCTTTTTGGCGACGTCCGCCGGGATGTCCTCCAGAACCGGGAGATAGTCGTTTTTGGCGAGGATGGGGACATTGTACGGCTCCCCTCCCCCCATGAGAATACTGGACCGGTAGGCCGGGTAGCCGGGATCGGTCATGAGGACAATATCCCCGGGATTGATGCGGGCCAGGATAAAATGATGGCAGCCCTCCTTGGAGCCGATGAGCCCCAGGATTTCACTTACCGGATCCAGGGCGACGCCGTAGCGGTCCCGGTACCAGCGGGCCACCTCCCGGCGAAAGGCGAACATCCCCTTTTCCTCATCCGTCGGATAACGGTGGTTGGCCGGATCGTAAGCCGTACGGCATAGTTCGTCGATAATCGTTTTCGGCGTTTCCTCCACGGGGTCGCCGATGGCCAGGCTGATCACATCGACGCCTTCGGCCCGGGCCTTGGCGATCTTTTTTCTCAGTTCCATAAACAGGTAGGGGGGTATTTTCGTCAAACGATCGGCAATTTGCACAGTCTCTCTCCTTTTATTTGTTGTAGGCTTCATCCCAAAGTCGCCCTTCATAGACAACTTTCGCTTTTCCCTCAAGGTATATTCTTTCAAAGCCCGTAGAGGTTTTTTCAAAATATATATTTAATTTTTCTCCGCTTTTTACCTGGACGGCGACGGGTGATTCCACGAGTCCCTTCGCCGCGGAGATGAGGACCGACGCCACGGAACCGGTGCCGCAGGCCAGGGTCTCGTCTTCCACTCCCCGCTCATAGGTCCGCACGATCATGTTGCGACGGTCCAGGGATTTGACAAAGTTCGCATTCGTCCCCCGGGGCTGGTAGTGATCGTGGTTGCGGATGTTCCTGCCGATGTAAAACACGTCAAAGGCATCCAGGTCCTCCACATAAAAAACGACGTGGGGAACGCCGGTGTTGATACTGTTTACGGTATAGTCACGGCCGTCGATGCGGATGGTTTCATCGGTCCGCAAGTCGAAAGGGTCGGTCAGCCTGAGCTTGACCGTATCTCCCTTTACTTCGGCGTCAATGATCCCGGCAACTGTTTCGAAGGACAACTTTTCCCCGGCAATGCCCTTCAGATAGGCAAAACGGGCGGCGCAACGGCCGCCGTTGCCGCACATTTCCACTTCCGAGCCGTCGGCGTTGAAGAAGCGCCAGCCGAAATCCGCCTTTGCCGATTCCTGGATCAGGATCAGCCCGTCCGCCCCTGCCGACACCTTCGGTTCGCATACGGCCCGGACAAAATCCTCCACGGCAAGCGGGCCGATGGCCGCCTCCACTTGGCGGGACCGGTTGTCAATGAGGATAAAATCATTGCCGCTGCCGCTCATCTTATAAAACTCAATCATAACCCTTTCGCTCCTCTTGAATTAATCAACTCCTTCATAGACGATCTTTTCAAAAAGATGAAGCAAATAATCGCTCGTAAATGCTTATGGCGCCGGCATTGATTATGGTGTGCAAATCATTCGCCGATGATGTCTTTTATTATCCGGCAGAGATGGTTGATTCGGAAAGGTTTCTGAATAAAACCGTGGCAACCGCTTTGCATAACCTTATCCGCTTCTCCGGCAAGGCAGTAGCCGCTGCATAGAAGGACCCTGACCTGGGGATTGATTTCCCGTAAGGCCGCGAAGGTCTTTGCACCGCTCATGCCGGGAAGGATCAGGTCCAGAAGGACGAGATCAATTTCTGCATGCCGCTGCCGGTAGATTTGGACGGCGTCGTGACCGTTTCCGACCATATAGACGCGATAACCCATATTTTCCAGCATCATTGACGTTGTTTCCGCAATGGATATCTCATCGTCCACCAGCAGAATAGTGCCGCTCCCGGCCGTCGCTGTTTCTTCCTGGATTTCCGGCCTGGCTTGCAGATGTGTCGATGCCGGCAGCAGAACGGTAAAGGTCGACCCGCAGCCGATCTGACTGGTAACGGTGATCAAGCCCCCATGATTGCGGATGATGCCGTAGGCGGATGCCAGGCCGAGCCCCGTCCCGCCCCCGGTTGCCTTGGTGGTAAAGAAAGGTTCGAATATTCGTTTGCGGGTATTATCGTCCATGCCGATGCCCGTATCGGTCACAGAAATAGATATGTAGCGTCCCGGTCTGAGCTCGAGATGTTTGCTGTAGTCATCAAGGGCAAAGATGTTTTCCACTTTGATGTCGATTGTCCCGCCCGCCGGCATGGCCTGCGAGGCGTTGATATAAAGATTCAGAAGGACCTGGTCGATCTGTCCGCAATCGACCTCGACCAAAGGAAGGTCATCTTCATGTGTAACCCGGATATTGATATCCCGGTGGGTCTGCCCGAACAACTCCGTGCTTTTTTGGACGATCTCCTTGATATCTGCCGGTATTGTTTCGTTTTTTTCTCCCTTGACAAATCCGAGCAGTTGCCGGGTGAGGTTGGCCCCCCTCCGAATATGTTCCTCCAGGCTTTGCAGTTTTTGGTAATGGGAATGGGAATGATCCTGCTGCAGCTCGTAAAGCATGAGGGACACATAACCCTGCATCCCCATGAGGACGTTATTGAAGTCGTGGGCTACGCCGCCGGCCAGGGCGCCGATGGCCTCCATTTTTTGGGCGTGGTAAAGCTGGGTTTCCAGTTTTCTCTTTTCTTCCTCTGCCTTTTTCCGATCCGTAATATCATGAAAGAAGCCCTCCACTCCGGCCACTTGCCCATTTTGATCGTAATAGAGATGGCTGTTGGTGGAAATTGTCAAAATGCTGCCGTCCCGGCGTTTAAGCCTTGCTTCACAATCTTTTACGGCGCCGGTCCTGAATATCTCCTCAAGAATCCTTTCGCGGTCCTCAGGCTCGGCATAGAAGTCTTTCGCAATATCTTTCCCCAACACGTCTTCGGCGGCCTCATAACCAAGGACCTTCAAAAAGCTTGGATTTATCATTACCAACGCGCCCTTGATATCGCTCCGGTAAAAAACATCCTGCGTATTTTCAAGGACATTTCGATACAGCTCTTCACTTTGCCGCAGGGCCTCTTCGGCCTCCTTCCGCTGCGTTATGTTAACAATCGTCAATTTGGCGCCGTAGGGCAGATCGTCTTTCATCAGGATGGTGGTTCTGATCTCGACAAACAGCTTTCGCCCGTTTTTACCTACCAGCGGAATTTCAAGATTCAGCGGCGCGGCGCCGGCTAAGCGCATTGCCAGCCGTTCCATCAATATACGTTTAGTATCTTCAGCGAAGAAACCGATGGCAAATACATTTAGGCCGATAAGCTCTTCCCGGGACCATCCCGATTCTTCCTCGATAATCCGATTCACGTATTGTATAGTTCCCGACTTATCGATCAGGCAAAATCCGATGGGGGCTTCCTCCATCAAGCGCCGATATTTCTCCTCGCTTTTCCTGAGCTCTTCTTCCGCCTCCTTGCGGGAGGTAATATCCGTTGCGACGCCGAGGATGGCGTCATCCTGTGTTGACGGCGGTTGGAAGGGGATCTTGATGGTATTCAGATAACGGACCCGGCCGGCGGCGTCGGTGATCCGCTCTTCCGCGATTTCCTTGGAAACGCCGGTATTCATCACCTCCAGATCGTCCCTGCGGAAATGACTTACTTCGTCCAGGTTAGGGTTGAAATCAGCGTCCCCCTTGCCGATCAGGCCGGTTAAGGTAGTCCCGTAAAGGTCGGCCACGGCCTGATTGGCCATGATAAATCGCCCTTCCCGGTTCTTGGCAAAAATCAGATGAGGTACCAGATCAATTATCTGGCGGAGCCGCGCTTCGCTTTCTCGCAGCGACGCGTCCTTTCGCTCCAGCTCCTCGATATCGGCCATCGACGCGACGCTTTTCCCCGTTCCGGGGATCATCGCCACGGTCAGCAACACCTTCCGGGTGTTTCGCTCCGCATCGACAAAATCGAAGGTGTATTTCCTCGGCACCAAATCGTGATCTTTGCGCCGCAGATGGTGATACCCAAGCATCCGTTCTTTGTCGTGTTCGGCAACGATTTCCGTCCAACTGCGCTTCCCCTCCCAGTATTCCTTGGACGTCTTGGCGAGGGAGGCGAATTCGGAATTGACCAGGGAAATGGTCGTATCTTCCTCGACGATGATGGTCGCCGTCCCCGTGGTTTCGAAAATGGCCCGGTACAGAATCTCCGAGCCCCGCAATTTTTTCTCGATATGTTTCCGCGCGGTGATATCGACGGCAATACCGCGAACGCCGCATAGCGCACCGTCACGAATTATCGGTGCGGAGTAAACGCTGACGGGGAATTCCTGGCCGTTTTTTTTGACGGCCCAAAATTCACGTCCCTCATAATCGATTTCGCCTCTCAGGGCGCTGGCGATACTGTCAACAATATACGGGTGGTATTTGGGCATCAGAACCTGCATGATAAAGAACTCTTTGTCTAAGTCCTCACGCGAATATCCGAAAAGTTTCAATCCGTATTTGTTGACAAAGGTAAGTTTGCCATGCTGGTCCACTTCAAAGACAATCTGGGGAAGCAATTCCACCAGATCGCGGATTTTTTTCTCACTCTCCCGTAATTTCATTTCTGCCGTGATGCGTTCAGTTACGTCCCGGGCCGTAATCACGATGCCTTTGACGGGGGCGTGATCCAAGAGATTACTCGCCTTGGCCTCCAGGTAGATCCAGGCGCCATCGGCCCTGAGAAAACGGAAAATCAGACATTTGTAAGGATTCGTTCTACTTACGACCGTTTGAAAGACTAAACGGACCATATCGGCATCGTCGCCATGGATGAAGGCAAAGGCGGATTTCCCCAGAAAATAATCCGCCGGATAACCGAGAAGCTGCTGGGTAGAAGATGATTCGTAATGAATGACGGCCTTTTCATCAACGACCACGATGATGTCGGCGGAACCGCGGATCAGGGCCCGAAATTTTTCCTCACTCAGGCGCAGCGCCTCCTCCGTCCTCTTGCATGCCGTGATATCGCGAAAATAAGCTAAAAAAGCGGGGCTTCCATCGTACAGGATCTTTATGACCGATATATACATGTCCAGGCAGGCGCCGGTCTTCTCTATGATCCGCGCTTCGTATGTAGAGGGGGCCGGTTCGCCGGCCTGTCGTTGCCGGTGGTATGCCAAAACCCGCTGGCGGTCGTCGGGATGGAAAAAGTCGCCAACCGGCTTGCCGATCAATTCTTGCCGTTTCCTTCCCAGCACGTCCAATAGTTTCCGGTTCAGGTAGGCATACTTGCCGTTTTGAACGATCACGACGCCGTCATTCGAATGCTCCAGGGCAATCCGGTAAAAATCGCTATCCGCGCAGTGATCCTTCCGTTTATTTGGTTGCCGTCCGGTAGTTTTTCTACGGGACTCCCTTGGATTTCCGGTAACTTTATCGTTCATACATCCGCCTTCTTTAATTAGCAGCATTACATATTGCCATATAAATGATCAGATGCTGTTACTGCTTAACTATGAGCCATATAGAGAGGGATTCCTTTTTTGTCAACAGATTTTGTTGACGGACATTCCTCCTTGACATACGTCTTTTATCTCCTTAACATGTATCTTCCCGAGTGGAAAATTGGTGGTATTAACGGCATTCTGAAAAGAGAGGAGATATGGCATGTACGCGAAGATAATTAGTTTATTGGGGAAAGACGCCGAGGCGCTGCTCGGCCACAAGTGTATTTTTCCTAAGGAAAATCTGCATCTTCCCGGTCCGGATTTCATCGAGAGGATCTTCGTCCCCACGGACAGGCCGATCAACGTGCTGCGGAACTTGCAACTTCTCTTCGATCACGGACGCCTCGCCGGCACCGGCTACCTGTCCATCCTTCCCGTGGATCAGGGGATCGAACACAGCGCCGCCGCGTCCTTTGCCCCTAATCCCATTTACTTCGATCCGGAAAATATCGTGAAGCTCGCTATCGCAGGAGGATGCAGCGCCGTCGCCTCGACCCTCGGCGTCCTGGGGGCGGTGGCAAGAAAGTATGCCCACCGGATTCCCTTCATCGTGAAGATAAACCACAACGATTTGCTTGTTTATCCCGCCAAGTATGATGAATTTCTCTTTGCCCGGGTGAAGCAGTGTTTCGATATGGGGGCCGCCGCCATCGGGGCGACCATCTATTTCGGATCCGAGGAGAGCAGCCGGCAGATACGGGAGGTCTCCCAGGCCTTCTCCCTGGCCCATGAATTGGGGATGGCGACGGTCCTTTGGGCCTATCTCCGCAATCCCGCCTTCATCAAGGACGGCAAGGATTACCATACGGCCGCGGATCTGACCGGACAGGCCAACCACCTGGCGGCCACCATCCAGGCCGATATCGTCAAGCAGAAACAGCCGGATGGCAACGGCGGCTATGGGGCGGTCAAATTCGGGAAAACCGATCCCCGGATCTATTCCGAACTGGCGACGGATCATCCCATCGACCTGACCCGTTACCAGGCCATCAACTGTTATTCGGGCCGGGCGGGACTGATCAATTCCGGCGGGGCCTCGGAAGGGGAAAACGACCTGGCCGAAGCGGTGCGCACCGCAGTCATCAACAAGCGGGCCGGGGGCATGGGCCTTATCTCCGGCCGCAAGGCCTTCCAGCGCCCGATGCAAGAAGGGGCGGACCTCCTCCGGGCCATCCAGGACGTCTATCTCTGCCCGGAGGTAACCGTCGCCTGACGGAAAAAGGTTGGAAACCGTGACTTATTGAAAATGGGGACGCGGCGTCCTCATGGATGGGAGGATCAGACGATGCGCTCGTTTCTTTTCTGTTTCGTGCCGTTGTTTGTCTCTGTAGATGCTATCGGTCTACTGCCGCTTTTTTTCGGACTCACCCAGGGCATCCCGCCGGAACGCTTCCGGCGGATCATCCGTCAATCCGTGGTTACCGCGGCCCTCGTGGCCCTGATTTTTGCCTCCGCAGGTGCTTCTCTCCTCAAGGTCCTCGGTGTCACCATCGCCGATTTCATGATTGCCGGAGGTGCGTTGCTATTTGCTATTTGCCTTGCCGATCTTTTGTCCGCAGACAAGGCAGCGCTCCATATCGATACGGAAAGCTTGGGCGCCGTACCCTTGGGAGTGCCGCTGATTACAGGTCCTGCCGTCATGACGACCTCCATCGTCTTGGTGAACGAATACGGCATGCTACCCGCCTCCGTAGCAATCGTGGCCAATATCCTCATCGCCGGGGTGGTTTTTTGGTTTGCCGCCAGGCTCCACAGGTTTTTAGGACGGGCGGGAGCGAGCATCATCTCCAAGATCGCCAGCCTGCTCTTGGCAGCCATCGCCATAATGATGATCCGCAAGGGCGTCTTATCCTTCTTGGGTTAGGAGGGGAGATGATCTTCAACAACCGCAAATGATGAGGGTGTGGCATGACTGCCAAGACATCTTACCCGCCGCCCGGCGGGAATGAGTCCCAAGAATGTAACGCCCCGGACAAATCGGCAAGGCCTCCCGCAGCAAGAGAGAAGCTGCCCTTTCCCGTCAGTCCCGTTATCCACTCCACCTTGCGGGCTATTTATGCGGGGGGGCCAAAATCCAGGTGGCAAGCGGATAACTGTGGCCGCCCCTTTTACCCCTATGAAGCAAAAGCGGGGAGCATTACCTTTTTTTGTGAGCCCCCGCCCGATTATTCCCGCCGCTTTCATCCGACGATCGCCATTTACTATGCCCCCCGCCTCGGCTTCATCTATTCGGGACGCTTCCGAGATACGGTACGGAACCTGTCGGTAGAATCGGCGGATGTGTTTCTCATGCTCATGTCTTATATTGCCCGGCTGGATGACCCCCGGACCGGTATTGCCCGCATCACCCTGGAGGAAATGGCGGGGATAAGGGATGTCCGTATCCGCCACGGCAGATCGCAAAACCTCTACTCCGATCTCAAGGAGGAAGTGCTGCGCCTCGCCGATCTTCGTTTGTCCATGACCTGGAAGGACTATCAAACCGGGGGAGTAATCACCTTTGGTAAAGAAAGGCCGGACCGGCTGCTCGATATTCTGGACGTGGAATACCGGCGGCAGGAAAGTGCCTGGTCCGCATTCCGGTTCCGTTGCGGCCAGGCGTTGTCTCACTTCCTGAATGTGGACGGCCTCTTCTGGATAGGCTATTACAGCAAATCCCTGCTTCACCTCAGCCCCTACCACGAAGCATTCACAAAAAAGTTAGGCACTTACTGGACCCTGATCGGAACGGTCGCCGGGAAAAAAGGGGCCTTCCCCAAGGCGACACCCCGGAGCATCCTCGATTTTTGCGGAAACGACGTGAATTGGCGCAATCCCGGCCACACCGTGGATGCCTTCTTCAAGGCTCATGAACGACTCATGGAAATCGGCGTCATCGCAGATGATGATTTGCGGGAACCCGTCAGCCGGACCAGGGGATATATGACGGAATGGCTGGAAACGCCCATTACGGTCAAGCTTTCCGAAAAATTATGGAAAATGGCGAAAAGGATATCGGCAAAGAAGGTGAAAGGACCTGACAAAGAAATTGTTCGCCGTCCGAAGGAGTCGATCGAAAGTGCCGGCGTCCCCCGGGATGCAAGCATCGTAATGGCAAACCCGGCGATCCTGAAAAAACTGCGTTCCCGCTTTTATCTGCGCCAGGAAGATCTTGCCGAAGCCTTGGGCATCACCCGCCAAACCCTGTCCAGGTATGAACGGGGCGTCCATAAAATCCCGGCCCCTTGTGCGGCAAAATCATTGACATTCTTCCGGAGGATAGCCGGCCAGAGCGATGACCTTTAAAATCTTCCTTAACCTATCCCCTGCAAATACCCCACCCATCACCGAAGAATGCTCACACGCCCATATCCCGATCCCCTCTATCCACCCGTTTCCCCTCTCCGTTAACATTGCTAAGAATATAACTGCCGGAAGCGGCATATTCACGATCTGATATAATGTACCATAACAATTCACTTCTTCTCAAGGTATAGGAGGTGACGATAATATGGAACATGTCAAGAGGATACAGGCCCTGCAAAGGCGGATCGCCGCGCAGGAATTAGGGGGCGCCCTAATCGGTTATTCCCGGAACATCTTCTATTACACCGGGACGGCCCAGCCGTCTTATCTGGTCGTCCTGCCCGCCGAATACACGCTCTTTGTCCGGAGCGGCATCGATTTCGCCCGCAACGATATCTTTATCCCGGAAGAAAGGGTGAAAGAGGAAAGACGACTGGAGAAGGTTTCCGAGTTTTTCTTAACGAGGATGCAACCGCCCGGCAACCGGATCGGCGTGGAACTGGATATTTTGACGGCGGAGCAATTCCTGGGCATCAAGAAACTCTTTCCCGGGAGCGATTTTGTCAACATTTCTCCCTTTATTCTGGAACAGCGAAAGACCAAGAGCTCCGGGGAGATTGAGCAGCTCAGGGAGGCCTGCCAGGCCATCCACGCCGGCCATGAGGCGGTCCTCGCGACCTTAAAGGATGGAATAACAGAGCTGGAGCTTGCCGCCGCCGTGGAAAACGCCCATCGCCTGGCGGGTCACGAGGGTGTCTTCTTCATCCGCCAGCCCGATTTTTTCATGAGCCGCGGCCCCATAACTTCAGGTCCCAATCTTTTCAAGATCAGCGGCGTCGTTTACACCATTACCGGCGTGGGGTTGAGCCCCGCCGTGCCGGCGGGTCCGTCGCAAAGGATAATAAATACCGGGGATATCGTCATTGTTGACATTCCCACCCTCGTAAAGGGCTATCATGCCGATCAGACACGGACCTATTGCGTGGGCAAGGCCGGGAAAGAAATCCATTCCCTGTACGACGACCTGCAGACGATCGCCGATCATCTCATAGAAAACATCCGGCCGGGAATGGCCTGCCAGGACATTTACCGGATGGCCGTTAAAAAAGCCGCTGAACTGGACCGGCAGGATCAGTTCCAGCATTTCGGCGGCGGCAAGAGATCGCGGTTGATCGGTCACGGCATCGGCCTGGAGTTGAACGAACCCCCCATTCCTTCCGAGTACGACCTGTCCCCGGTGGAGGAAGGCTATGTCATTGCTTTGGATATGCATATGCTGGATGAGGGGTCGGGGGTCGTCAAGCTGGAGGATATGATCCTGATCAATAGGACTGGAAACGAGATTCTGACGACCAGTCCCAGAAAACTATTTGAAGTATAAAAAGCAAGGAGGAGGGAATTATGGATTTTGTCAGGGTAGAAAAAACGGACGGCATCGCCAGGGTTATCCTCTCGCGGGGAAAGGTGAACGCGATCAATGAATTCGTCATCGACGAATTGACGGCCTGCTTCAAAGAACTTGCCGCCGACGCCCAAACCAAGGCGGTCATCCTCACCGGGCAGGGGAAATTCTTCACCTACGGTTTCGATATCCCGGAGTTTCTAAGCTACAAGAAGGAAGATTTCCTGCGCTACCTGACCAAGTTCACCGATTTCTACGGCTATCTTTTCCTCTTTCCGAAACCGGTCATCGCCGCCCTCAACGGTCATACGATGGCCGGCGGCTGCATGATCGCCATCACCTGCGATTACCGGATCATGGTATCGGGAAAAGCGAAGATATCCCTCAATGAGATCAACTTCGGGTCTTCATTGTTCGCCGGCAGCGTCGAGATCATTAAGCTCTGGCTGGGCCAGAAAAATGCGGAAACCGCCGTTTACAACGGCGCCATGTATACCGCCGAGGAGGCCTTTCAGCTCGGCCTGATTCATCAGGTTACCACGGAGGCCGACATTGAGGCGAATGCGAGGAGCATTGCCGAACAGTTTGCCGCCAAAGACGGTGCCGCCTTCAAAAGCATCAAGCGTCTTTTGAGAAAGCCCCTGGCGGACGAAATCAAGAAGCGGGAAAAAGACTCCCTCCTCGAATTCGTCGATATCTGGTACTCGGAAAGCACGTGGAATAAGCTGCAGGGGAAAACGATACAGTCTTAGACCATCGCCTCCGGGAATTAAAAAATATTCCGGAGGAGCTTCAACCTGTTATAAAGAATGAGGCACACCCTGGCAGACGGACTTTAACAGCGATGCGCGGCACCGTCCACCCCAAACTGGTCATCTCTTCTATCGACTGTTCACCGCCTGCTCCCGGCGGGGCAACCGGCCAGGCAATTGAAGCAGTCATACTGGAAACCGATAAACGAGGCCTGGTAGAGCTTCAGGAACTGGGGGTCCATGAGCATCTCCTTCTGCTTTTCCGGCGGGGCCTTGGTAAATTTCAAGACAAAACCGATGGCGCTGCCGATGCCCCAGGGCTGGGAGTTGCGCAGGCATTTCAGGGCATCGGTCTGACCTTCCACCTCCAGGGCCTTGGCGGGGCAGTTATCGACGCAGAGGCCGCAGTCGTTGCAGAGCTCTTCCGTGACCGGGGGATCGGAGGGAAGCGCCAGATCCGTCAGGAGGGCCGTGAAGAGAATCCGGCTGCCGAAGCGGGGATGGAGGACGAGGTTGTTCCGGCCGAAGACTCCCAGGCCGGCGGCGACGGCGGCATGACGCAGCGATACGTCCCCGATCAGTCCCATGACCCCCGGTCCCATATCGAGGGGATAGGACAGGAGGACCGGCGCCGTTTTGGCGTGATACTTGTCCTCCACGTAGCGGCCCGTAAGATAGACGTTTTTCTGGGAAAGCTCCATAATGGCCATCCGCCCGGACATGCAGGTCCGGCTGTTTGCGCTCTCCACGGAACCGTCGAGTTCGCGGTAGGCGATCACGACCAGGGATTTTACCGTCGGGAGAATTGTCTTGGGGTCGGGCGATTTTTTTGACTTGTAGTCCTCAATCGCCGCAAACCCCACCGCATCGGCCCCTAAACTCATGGCGTAACTTCTGATGTCTTCCTTGCTCATAACCCCTCCTATGTTTCGTATGCTAAGTATTAAAATAAAAATTTTTACCGCTGGAGATCCGCAAGCATCCGCTTCAGGAGCAGCCTTTCTTCAATCCTGAGGCCGCCCATGATTTCCTCATTGGCTTCATTCCGCGCCCTGATAACGGCGCCGGTCATCTCTTTGCCTTTCGAGGTGAGATAAATACGGAGGAAGCGTTTGTCTGCTTCCGCCGTTTCCTTGATGATCCACCCCGCTTCCGCCATGCGGTCCAAAATACCGGATATTGTTGCCTGATCCAGAACCAGCAGCTTTCCGATCTCTCCCGCCGACAATCCTTCTTCTTCGGAAACGGCCGTGAGGACAAGTCCCTGCACCGGCGTCAGTCCGTACGCCTGAAAGCGCTTCTTGAATTTTCCGTGGGCCTTTTGAAAGGCCTTGGAGAGAAGAAAGAGGATGCAGTCTTCGTATGCCTTCTTTGCCATGAGTTACTTCCTTATAGTTAGCGTACTAAATACAAGAACCATTCCGAAAGGTCAAGAAAAATCTGGAACCCGTAATTCTCCTGTCCCTCACATATTTTCATTTTCACATCGCTTTCCTGTTGACAGTCGGCAAGGCTTGGGGCATAAGCCAGGGCAACCATGAAACACCGGAACGAGCGCTCATGAACCCAAAGACAATCCTTAGCATTAACGACAAGGACTCGATATCCGTTGTCTTTTCTCTCCCGGAAAAAATCCGCGCCCATCTGACAACCAGAATCATTCGCTGGTTGAAGATGCACTGAATTGTGATATGATACGCAGATGATCAAAGCAACCGCCCTCATTCCCCACGAGCACAAACGGATCAGATACCGCTGTCTGTCCTGCGGAACTACGGAAAACATGGGAAGACGACGCTATTGCACGGTAGAATGCCGCCAGAAGCTCCGTTTGAGACTCGACGCCCGGATGGGCCTCGTTGAGGTACTGAATACCCGCTGCGGAACATTTTCCTTCTCCGAGACCCTGATCATGATGGATATTCTACCCTATGGAGCCTCGGAAATATTCAGTTTTTTTTATCCCCGTTCGCCGGGTAAAAAGCCGGCCGACGATTTCAGCCGCATGGCCGACATCCTCGGGGAGCAATGGTGGGCGGAAAAGAGGAGAACCAACAAGCGCTTTCTCGCTTCACAACACGTCCTGGAGCAGGCGGTGCGGAATTATAAACCCCTTACCTCGGTCAAGCCGATTATTACCACCTTTTCTTCCGTAAAGAAAACCTCTCTCCTGATCCTGAACCTCGACCGGTCGGATCTCTTTTCCCCGGCTCTGAAACAGCTCATCAAAAACTCCTTCCGCCAGCAGGCCAAGATCCACCATCCCGATGTGGGGGGAAACTCGGAAATCTTCAGAAAACTTCATCAGGCCTATGAGGATATGATCTCCTGGTCAAAGAACCCCACCTTTATCAGGCGCCGCGGCTTCCCGGACAAGTGGTTCTATGACGGAGACAAGAAAAAGTGGGTCCAGCCCCTGCCGGAATCCACTATTTGAAAAGTGCCGTCAGTTTTTCCTTTGCCGACGGTGCAAGGCCCGCTTCCGACACCCCTGCCCGAAAGGTGAAATACTCGCAGAAATTGCCCCGGTCTTTGTCGATTACCCTTTCCGCCTGAGGTTCATGGCAGGCATTGTAGGCCTGGGGGGCGTAGAAGCGGCAGTTCCGGCAGACGTGGAGGTCTCTTCCGCAAGAAGGGCAGAGTTCACGGCGACCGATTTTCCCTGTTAGTTCGACTTCTTGTCTACAGTTGAAACAAAGCTGCATAGCGGGAACAAAAAATAGAGCAGAAAGGTTTTCCCCTGCTCAACCGTTCATAAAGTTCATGCTCCGTCCGGCCCGGTATGTCCCATCGGACAGCGAACATTAAAGGCGACGGCATCGATCTCGATCTTTGCCCCCCGAGGCAGGGCGGCGACCTGGACGGTGGCCCGGGCCGGATAATCGGCCTGGAAATAGCGGCCATAGACCTCATTCACGGCGGGAAAATCGGCCATGTCGGCAAGATAAATCGTTGTTTTAACTACGTGCTCCATCGTCAGACCTGCCGATGCCAAGACGGTTTCCAGGTTCTTCATGGCCTGTTCGGTTGCCGCCCGGATATCGCCGTCAACAAGCTCCCCCGTCTCCACCCGGAGGGGAATCTGTCCGGAGACAAAGACAAAGGGCCCCGCTTCAACGGCGGCGGAATAGGGACCGATAGCCGGAACACCGGCGGTGGTAATCGCTCGTTTCTTCATCAACGTCTCCTCCAATGAAATACTACCCCATTTTCATTAAGGACTAATTCCGTTCCGTCACACAACCCCATCCCCCTCCCGACCTCCCCCCTTGAAGGGGGAGGAATATGTTTTTTACTCTCCCCTTCAGGGGGAGGGCCAGGGGTGGGGGTGGGTTAAAAAAGCTATCCGTCGAAGCCCTAAAAACATGGATGGGAACTCAATACCTACGGAAGATCCGCCATCCATGAGGAATCGGCGAGCCAGCGCTGGGTCAGAAGATTGAGAAGACCGTCGCCTTTGAGCATGTTCAGGAAATTCCCGATCCAGTTGATGAGGAGAGGGTCGTCCTGGCGCACACCGATGCCGATCGGTTCGGCGCTGAAAGGCTGATTCGCGACAAAACCCTTGTCCTTGTATCGGAAGGCCTCGACCACTACGTAGGGATAATCGGACATCATGGCCTTGACGGACTTTGATTTCAGGAGATCCAGGGCCTCATCATTGGATTTGACAATGACCAGCTTTGCCTGGGGCAGCATTTTCTTGGCAATCATCTCCGTCGTCGTTCCCCGGGGCACGGCGATGCTGAACTTCGGGTTGTTCACATCCGCCGGACCGTTGATGTTTAAGGCAATGTCCTTGGTCGTCAGGATAGCCTGACCGGAAAGGAAGTAAGGACCCACATAGGCGATGCGGAGGTTCCGGTCCGGGGTAATCGTCATGCAGGACAGGATCATGTCGATTTTTCCTTTTTCAAGGGCCGGAATAAGTTCATCAAAGGGAATGACTTCTATCTTCAGCTTGACCTTCATGGCCGAGGCCATGGCCTGGGCCAAGTCGATATCAAGACCTAACACCGTACCGTTTTTCGTCTTGTATGACAGGGGCGGATAGCTGGCCGACGTTCCGATGACGAGCACCTTTTTCTTCAATATCCCGTCGATGGTGGGACCTGCCGAGGCCACGGCGGTAAAGCAGAGGATGAGCATAAGGGTGATGCATAAACCGACAAACGATCTCTTCATAAGTTGTTCTCCTTCAATCATATTGGTAGACGTGCGAATCATCGGGATCTTAACCTAACGAAAGACGGGGTGTCAATGTGAATTTGCAGCGCCGGCGTCGGTACTATTCATGACTTGTCAGGGGCCGCTAATCATTGTATATGAACGGCCATTTTACCGGGAGCAACAGCACTTGATCTATCTGAAAAATATCTCTCTGGCCTTCGGCGACCGTACCCTCTTTGAGGACTGGACCTGGCCCATTACGGAACGGAGCCGGATCGGCCTGGTGGGGGACAACGGCGCCGGCAAAACCACCCTCTTGAAGGCAATCCTCGGCATGGTGGAGCTGGACGGGGGGACAATCGATATCCCGGACCGGAAAAACAGGACCATCGCCTATCTTCCCCAGGATCTCGTGGAAATCGAACCCGTTCCCCTCATGGAATATCTGAAAAATCGTTGCGGCCTGACCGCGTTGGAAACCGGCATGGGCAATTGCGAAAAGCTGATTGCCGCGCTGCCGGCCGGCCCGCAGGGAGGCAAAGGAGAAAAGGAGGGGGAATGGTTAGCCGAGATCGAGGGGAGACACGAAAAGATCCTGCGGGAGTATGACCGGATCGTCGCCGTCTATCAGGCCAAAGAGGGCTATGCCTTCGAGGCGCGGGCCAAACAGGTCCTCAAGGGTTTCGGATTCCGGGAGCAGGATTTTCTCAAACGGTGCGACGAATTTTCCGGAGGGTGGAAGATGCGTATCCTCCTGGCCGTCATTCTCCTGTCTCAACCCGACGTCATGCTTCTCGACGAACCGACGAACCACCTCGACACGGAAAGCATGGAGTGGCTGGAAAGCTATTTGAAAGACTACCCGGGGACCCTGATCACCGTCGCCCACGACCGCTTTTTCCTCGACAAGATGGCGACCACCATTGCGGAGATCTCCCAGGGTCGTTTGGCGCTCTACAAGGGCAACTACTCCTATTATCTCCTGGAGAAGGAAAAGCGCCTGGCGGCTCTGGAAAAAGAACGGCTTCTCCAGCAGGGGGAGATCAAAAAGACGGAGGAATTCATCGAACGGTTCCGCTTCAAGGCCACCAAAGCGAAACAGGTGCAGAGCCGGATCCGGATGCTCGAAAAATTCGCCCCTCTCCAGGCCGAAGGACATGGTAAAACGGTCAAGATCCGTTTCCCCGCCGGGCCGAAAAGCGGGAAAGAGGTCCTTCTGGTCAGTAAACTTGCCAAATCTTACGGAACCCAGGAGGTTTTCCGGGAAGTCAGTTTCTCCCTCCAACGGGGAGAGCGAGTAGCCCTCGTAGGCGTCAACGGATCGGGAAAATCGACACTGTCACGGATTCTCGGCCAGGTGGAGGCCCCTTCGGCCGGGGAAATCCGCGCCGGTCTCAATGTCCACATGGCCTTCTTTTCCCAGGAAAGCGCGGAAAATCTTCGCTATGACCGGACGGTCTGGGAAGAAACGATGGAGGTCGCCTCCCGGAGCAATGACCGGGAAAGACGCAACCTTCTCGGGGCCTTTCTCTTTTCCGGAGACGACATTCACAAGCCCGTCTCCGTCCTCTCGGGGGGGGAAAAGTCGCGCTTGGCCCTGCTGAAGATCCTGCTTAAGGAGACAAACCTCCTGATCCTCGACGAACCTACCAATCACCTGGATTTCAAAACCAAAGACATTTTCCAGAATGCCTTGCTGTCCTACCAGGGAACGGTCGTCCTCGTCTCCCATGACCGTTATTTCCTTGACCACCTCGTGAATCGCGTCTTTGAACTCAAGGACGGTGAATGCATTGAATATCCCGGCAATTATTCCTATTTTATCGAGAAGCGGCAATCCCTCGCCGAGGAGCGAAAGGCGGCGGCAGGGCCGAACGGAAAGCCCCCGGATACCCCGGCGCCGGAGGGGAAAAGCGCCTATAAGACCAAGGAAGACAAGCGCCGGGAGGCCCAAGAGCGCCAGCGCCTGGCCAGGATCAATCAGGGGCTGAAAAAAGAGCTGCACGCCATAGAAAAGAGCATCGCCGCCCTGGAAGTAAGGAAGGCGAAGGATGAATCGTTTCTCTGCGATCCCCTCAGCCACCGGGAACCGGAAAGAATCAAACAGACCCACCGGGAACTTAAAGATCTGGAAAAGGAAATCGAGCAATCGTACAACCGGTGGCACGAGCTGACGATGGCCATAGAAGATAATATATTATCTTGACATCAGTTAGTTTTTGTATATTTTCGTTTTAATTCCCTCCCCTTCAAGGGGAGGGACAGAGCCTGCCCCGTACTTGATACGGGGGTGGGGATGGGTCAAGAAGGGGGGGAACCATGCCTGATTATGGCAAGGATTACGATAATCTTGATATTTCCATACCTCGGCCGCTTGCGGAAGATCTTCTTCACGTTGCCCGGCAATCAGGCCGCTCCGTTTCCCAGCTCACCGAGAAAGCCCTGGTTCAGTACCTGCAAGATGAGCGGGGCACAAATTCGGTCTATCTTTCTGCGCCGGTCAATGCCATGCTGAAAGGTTTTTACGAAGAAAACACCACCCTTGGGGATTTGAAGAAGCATGGCGATTTCGGCCTGGGCACTTTCAATAACCTGGATGGGGAAATGGTTATGCTCGACGGCGTCATCTATCAATTGCACGCCGACGGAAAGACTTATCCCGTAGCTGATCATGTCCAGACCCCCTTTGCCTGTGTTACCTTCTATCGCCCTTCCGTTATGGAAGAAATAGCGGGGCTTCTCGATTTCAGCGCCTTCAATGCCATTTTGAACCGCCTGCTGCCCTCCGATAACATGTTCTATGCCATCCGCGTCGAAGGCTTGTTCAGGCAAGTGAAAGTATGGTCCGTCACCAGGCATGATAATTATGAGCCCCTGGTCGAAGATGAACAGAACCGTCCCGTATTTGAATACGAAAACATCAACGGCGTTTTAGCCGGTTTTTATACGCCGAAATTCATCCGCGCCCTTAATTTTCCCGGGTTTCATCTCCATTTTCTCACCGCCGGCCGTGAGTACGGCGGTCATCTCCACGAATGTCAAACCGAGCGCGTGCAGATCGGCATCCAGTTCATCCACCGGCTCAAATTGGATCTTCCCATAACCCTTGATTATCTGACGGCAAACCTGCCGCGGTAAGACCTTAATTTACAGGCACAAAATTATGATGCGTCGCACAAAAATAATTGCCACTATCGGGCCGGCGAGCGCCGCCCCCGACATACTGGAAGCCCTGATCGCCGCCGGCATGGATGTGGCCCGTCTGAACTTTTCCCACGGCACGCACCGGGAACACAAAACCCTTATCCGCCGGATCCGTGCCGCTGCCCGCCGTCAGGGAAGGACGGTGGCCATTCTCCAGGATCTGGCCGGGCCGAAGATCCGCGTCGGACCAGTTCCCGAGCCGGGAATTATTCTTGAACCGGGTCGATCCTTTATCCTGACCACCCGTCCTGAGGCACACGGGGAAGGATCAGTCTCCGTGAGCTATCCCGAACTGGCCCGGGAGGTCCAAAAAGGGGACCGCCTCATGCTGGCGGACGGATTAATGGAGCTGGTTGTGGAAGGAACGGATGGCACGGATATTACCTGCACCGTCATTACCGGCGGCCTCCTTACCTCTCACAAGGGGATCAACCTCCCCTCGGGGACGATCCGGGCGCCCGCCTTTACGGCGAAGGACCGGGGGGATCTCCTTTTCGGCCTGGAAGCCGGGGTGGATTATGTGGCCCTGTCCTTCGTAAAAAGCGCCGAAGAGATAAGAGAGGTCCGGGAATTGATTGCACAACGGGGCAGACAGACACCGATTATCGCCAAGATCGAGCGGCACGAGGCGCTGGCAGTGATCGGCGCTATCGTTGCCGAAACGGACGCCCTCATGGTGGCCCGGGGGGATCTCGGCGTGGAGATCCCTCTCGAAGAGGTCCCGATGGTTCAGAAACGACTCATTCACATGGCGAACACCGCGGGGAAGCCGGTCATTACGGCCACGCAGATGCTTCGGTCCATGGTTGACTCTCCCCGGCCTACCCGTGCCGAGGCGACGGATGTGGTAAACGCCATTCTCGATGGCGCCGACGCCGTCATGCTCTCCGAAGAGACCGCCTCGGGGCGATACCCCGTAGCGGCGGTCCGGTTCATGAATCGTCTGGCCCTGATGGCGGAGGGGAACTTTCCCCACGATTCCTTCCTTAAGAAGACCCCGCGGCAGGATATCCCCGATTCGGTGGCCCATGCCTCCTGCATCCTCGCCGATCACCTGGATGCCCGGGCCATTGTCGCCCACACGCAGTCGGGGCTGACGGCCCTGAACATCTCTCGTTTCCGTCCCCGACAACCCATCGTGGCCCTCACCCCCAACAAGGAAACCCTCCGCCGTCTGGCCCTGGTCTGGGGCTGCCTCCCCCTGCGGATCAGGGCGGCCCGGGGGACAGACGACATGATCGAACTCGCCGCCCGGGCGGCTCTGGACAGTAAGGCGGTTGTCCCCGGCGACTTGGTGGTCATGACGGTGGGACACCCCGTCACCGGCGCGGGCACGACAAACATGCTCCGGGTGAAAAGGTTGTAAAAGCTTCAACCCATCCCCACCTTTATCCTCCCCTTGAAGGGGAGGATTTGCAAAGATCTTGCTGCCGGTACCAGATAAAGTGAATAATGTGCAAAAACGGTCTCAAGGCAGGGACGTGGAACAAGAGGTTCTGCACCCTGTAGATCCCTCCCCTTCAAGGGGAGGGCCGGGTGGGGATGGGGTTATTGTCTTGCTGGTTGGGGTCAGACTTACTTATTGACATTTAAGCTTAAATGTCAATAAGTAAGTCTGACCCCATGTGCTTATGCCCCGTCGAGACCCGACCGCTCCACCTTCCGGAACCAGGAGGCCGGGTCCTTCAGATATTCTTCCGTATCCTTTAGGGAAACATAATGTTCATGTTCAATATTGGCCAATAGCTCAAAAAATGCCTTTTCCCTGGAATCCGTGACGTTGTCGCGAAGCCGGGCGTAGTAGGTCGCCCCCTGTCCCTCGAAATCAATGGCCTCTTCGAGGGCCTTCAGATCATCGGCGTCGCCGGCCGGGGCGCCGGCCGCCTTTTTGACGACATCCTTCAGAATATCTTTAACAATGGTTTCTTTGACCTTGAGGGGTACCGTATCGGGCCATTTCTTGTCTTTGGACCAACTTTCGTGAAGCTGCTTGAGCCGTTCGTAATGCTCCAGTTCCTCTGCGGCGATCTGCCGGAACATGGCCTTGCCGACGGGATTTTTTGTCCGCTCCGCGTTCTTTAGATAAAACTCATGTTCTCTCATTTCGTTGTTGAGGGCAACATCGAGGGCGTTCAAACGATCTTTCATCTCTGTCTCCTTTCGTTGGGGTTCAAGGGCGCTTAATTGAAATTTGTTTTAAAGAATAACATCTTTCCCTTGAACAGGTCAAGGCGCTTCATCTCTCCGGCAGGTCTTCGACATGTTCGGCGATATTCTGACAATGATCGGAGATCCGCTCCAGATGGATGAGCATTTCGATGAAAACCGGTCCGGCCTCGGCCGGACAAAGGCGCTTATGAAACCGGACCAGATGTCTTTCCCTTGCCTCCTTGACGGCGTTGTCAATGTCATTTTCCCGGCGGTATACACCCGCCGCTCTTTCCCCGTCACGCTTCCGGATCAATGATCCCGCGTCGGCGATATTGGCGGCAACCTGCTTTTCAATATCCCCTAACTCCTCCTCGGCAGCATGGGTGAACTCGATTTCCCGGTAGTGCTTTTCCCGGGAAAGATTGACGAAACTGACGATATGGTTGCCCATCCGTTCGATGTCGTCCGCCATGGCCGTGTAGGCAAAGAGCTTCTGGGAAAGGGTTTCCGACAGCTCGTTGCAGGATATTTTCCTAAGATATTCAACAATTTCATGACGGAGATGATTGGCGACCATCTCTATATAGAGGACGTCTCTCCTCCGGCCTTCGTGGTAGCCATGTAAGAGGGGGGCAGCCAGGGCGAACATCTTTTCCGCCAGCAGTATCTCCCGGGCCAATTCCTTTTCGACGGTTGCGAGGGCCGCCGCGGGCTGCGAAATGGCGTCTTCTCTTAAAAACTCCGGCCAGAGGGGCAAAACTTCTTCCTTCCCGGGAATGATTTTTTCCATAAGACGGGAAAAATTGCGGATAAAGGGGAAAAACAGGATCACGACGATCAGGTTAAAGAGAAAATGCCCCAGGGCAATCTGCTGCGCCACATTAGGCGAGACGTGCCTAAGGGCATTCATCAGGACCGGCAGGGCGGCCATACAGATTAATGCCCCCGCCGCCTTGAAGAAAAAATGGGAGAGGGCGGCCCGCTTCCCGCCGATACCGGATACCATCCCGGCCATGAGGGCCGTGACGGTGGTCCCGACGTTAGCCCCGATCACCATGGGCAGGGCGTTATCGAGGCGGATGAGATCCTGTTGGGCAAGGATGGCGAGAATGCTGATCGGTATGGCCGAGGCATGTACGAGGGCGGTAAAAAGGGCGGACAGGGCAAATCCCGTCAGGGGATGCTGGGTATCACGGAAAAACCCCACGATTTCGGGATGATTCTTCAAGGGTAATGTCGCCGTGCCCACCAGGCTCAAGCCGAAAAAGAGGAGACCGAAATAAAAGATCGATTCGCCTATTCCCTGCCACTTTTCCTTTCCCGTAAACCAGAGAATCCCGCCCGTGATAATAAACAGGGGCGAGGCGTCGGTAATCTTCCAGACGACAAGTTGAACGATGACCGTGGTGCCGATATCGGCGCCGAGGACAATAGCCAAAGAGTGGTAAAAGCTGATCAGCCCGGCGCTGACCATCCCCACGGCGATGACGGTGGTAGCGGAGCTGCTCTGAAAAAGGACCGTCGCCGCCGCCCCCGTCAGCAGTCCGAAGATGGGGCGTTGGACGGCGTACTTGATATAATCCCGGATCCGGGCGGTAAAAAGGAGCTGTATCCCGGCGCTGAGCTTCATCATGCCGAAGAGGAACAGGGTTATCCCGGCGCAGAGGAGGAGAAAAGATTTAATCATGGTCCTACATACTCATTATGCGGAGGTCGTATGCGGCGCCAATTTCGGTGCAAACGGACTTGCAGCGAATCCAGGTACGTATAGATTACCGGGGTGATGTAGAGCGTCACGACCTGGGAAAAAATGAGCCCCCCAACCACGGCCAGGCCCAGGGGTTGACGGGATTCGCCGCCGGCGCCCAGGCCGAGG
>Ga0074199_1001319_pt1 | contig 23016 bp, 24 predicted proteins | sample EPASupsiteSAE347_FD_64528 | JGI IMG/M metagenome (GOLD analysis project Ga0074199, IMG submission 64528) | Bioremediated contaminated groundwater from EPA Superfund site, New Mexico - Sample SAE3-47 | ecosystem: Environmental > Aquatic > Deep subsurface > Groundwater > Contaminated ... | reverse complement strand
ACCAAGAATAAGATAAATCAAAATCATAAAACTCCCTAGTTCACAACTCGTACTGGCAGAATAACACGATATCGCAATAACTACAACTACATAACATTACTATCTTTTATTTTTCTCTATATTCTTTTAAAAAAATAATATATAATATTTAATATTATATTTTTAAATAACACGAAACTAAGAAGTTTTATGAAAAACAAATTGGGTATATTTGCGCTCTTAATGATTTTGGGCAGAATGGCAGGCAATCCGCAGATTATTATGAGCCCCCCACCAGCACTCGTCTTGTGGAATGACGCGGAAATTCTGTGGGATGATCCAGAAGTTGATATGGAAGAGGCTCCGTTAGTAGCCGCAATACCTGTTGAGCCACCAGTACAGCATGATTGGGCGCAAGCTGTTGATCTTCACGCATTACCAAGTAGCATTCCTACAACCTATCTACAGAAATTTGCCCGTATATGCGAACGCAATATTCACTTTTCTCAATGTTGCAAAAGAATGAATCGGGAGCCTCGCGGTCAATGTAATTGGTACTATCCATGCTGCTTTTGCGTATATGATCAAGGCATGGAGCACCCAATTAACCATATAACCATCTGCAAGCCGCTTACTGGAGAAAATGGTATAATTTTTCCTGATTGCTGCTTGCGCCATACATGCTACTGGCATAATGGCATATGTTTGAACACAGATGCACCAGGACGCGTTGCTTATCGCAACGCCTGTTTGTGCTCACTTGAATGTTGTATAATCGGCTGGCTCGCCAGAGGTTTCTAGGATAATTATACCACCACAATAGAATAATCTTTTTATCTTCGCTCGTACGATTTAAGCTTTTTCTTGCGCAATCTAATCGAAAGCGGCGCAACTTCAATAAGCTCGTCTGGATTAATCCATTCAATACAGGTCTCAAGATCCATAATGCGCGGTGGCGTAAGTTTAATATTTTCGTCAGATCCTGCTGCACGCATATTTGAAAGCTTTTTTAATTTACATGGATTAACATCAAGATCGTTTTCACGGCTATGTTCACCAACAACCATACCTTCATACACCGGCTGAACCGCTCCAACAAAAAGAGTTCCCCGTTCTTGCAAGTTGTTGAGCGCATACGCTGTTGTTGTACCATTTTCCATAGACACTAATGCACCGCGCGTACGACTTGGTATGGCGCCCTTATAGGGCTCATACCCATGAAACTGATACGACACGATACCGGTACCACGCGTATCAGTCAAAAATTGATTTTTAAATCCAACAAGTCCGCGCGACGGGATCTTAAAGTCCATACGCACACGACCGTTGCTTTGCTGCTCAACATGTTGCAAAATGGCCTTTTTGGGACCAAGTCGCTCCATAACAACGCCCTGGTACTGCTCAGGCACATCAATTACCATCCACTCAACCGGTTCCTGTTGCACGCTATCGATAGTTTTGTAAATAACTTCCGGCGCAGAAAGCTGCAACTCAAAGCCTTCACGGCGCATGGTTTCAACTAAAATACTCAAGTGGAGCGGACCACGCCCAGAAACTTTGAACGTATCGGCCGAATCGGTTGATTCCACACGTAGCGCTACATTTGTTTTACATTCTTTTTCTAAGCGGGCTTTTAAGTGTCGTGAGGTCAAAAATTTGCCTTCGCGACCATTGAACGGCGAATCGTTGACACTGAAATACATCGACATCGTCGGTTCGTCGATAGCAACATACGCCATTGGTCGCGGATTTTCAGCTTCACAAATAGTACTGCCAATAGGTGCATCTTCGTTCAAACCCGTTATGGCAACAATATCACCACACTGCGCATCCGTTTGTTCAATCCGCTCAAGCCCCTCAAAATTAAAAATCTTAGTAAGAACGGTAGGAGCACTTATTTTTTCGCCCTTACACACAACTACACGCTGACCAACACGCATTGAGCCACTAAAAATACGCCCAATCGCTATAGAGCCCAAAAAGTTTGAATGATCAATATTGGTACACAAAAACTGGAGCCCCTCATCGCTAATATGCGGAGCGGGCACGGTATCAATAATTGTTTTTAACAGCGGTTCCATCGAACCGGACATAGCCTCTGGATCAGTTCCTACAAACCCCAATTTTGACGAACCATAGAGTATCGGAAACTCAAGCTGGCCCGTGTGGGAAGCAAGCTCTAAAAATAAATCTTGAATAGCGTGATTTGTTTTCTCTATTTGTGCATCAGGTCGATCAATCTTGTTAATCACAACTATTGGCTTTAGATGCAAGGAAAGCGCCTTTGAAAGCACAAAACGGGTACCAGGCAACACCCCTTCGGCAGCATCGACAAGCAATAAAAAGCCCTCAACCATTTGTAGTGTCCGTTCAACCTCACCACTAAAATCGCTATGCCCCGGCGTATCAACAATATTTATTTTATAGCCATTGTACCGAATACCGGTACTTTTAGCCAAAATGGTGATGCCACGCTCACGCTCTATCTCGTTTGAGTCCATGGCACGCTCTTGCCCCCCCGTTTTGGTACCAGAAGCTCCAAACAATCGATCGACCAGGGTAGTCTTCCCATGGTCAACGTGTGCGATAATAGCGATATTACGTATCTTTTCTGGTGTATATGACATAATTTTTTACTACAGTTAATAACCTAATTTCACCCACCCATTACTGTTAATAGTAACCAAAAAATGTCAGTTTGTCTATAGTTAAAAATAAGTTATTAACATAACGTAAAAAGTTCCGGTTTTTGCAAAACGAGAGGTTCAGCTTTTTAAAACCCATACAAGCTTCCCTAAAATAGCAGCAGGTGAGGTTTCCCTCGCCTGCTGCCCAAGACAAATAACCTGTATTGCGTCAAATCAACCTATCGATCAACTAAAATCACTAAAATCAGCCTCACTAAACGATGCTTCACCAGCATTTGGATTTACGTCTTCAAACGCTATGTCATTTGGTGAAGAAACCGGAATATCTTTTTTGACTTTATTAAAGCACATCGAATAGGAGTCATCAACAACACCGTCAACTATTGTATTTATCATGTCATTATCGGTTGGAATATGCATCAGCTTCAATTTATCGTTAACAGAGGCTCTAAACGTCTCGCGAGTCATTTTGCCTTTTGCTTTTGTCGCATCAACAAGGACAGAAACCACTGCCATACGACATACAAAACGACCTAGTTTTGCATACTTTTCAGGAACTTTGCTGCCAAACTTTAATCCATTGCATACACAACCAGAAAACGCATAAACCTTCTTAACCGGATTGCTCATTGCAAGAATACTTGATAATGGAACATCTTTTCCCGATGCATTTTTACCGCATATAATTTTATCGGTTGCGCTGTTAAGTGCCGAAAGAATAACTGCCTGCATGAGAGAATAGATAGGCTCAGTCTTTAAAACTTCCGAAACCATACTTCCCACCGCCGGTAATTTATCAGCAAGAAGACCTATAAATCCATCGACAAAACCCTTTGGCAAATCCATCGGATCAGTCAACCCAACTTTATTACCGCCTATGACCTTAAGGACACCCAAGTTCTTCATCTGATCAAAAACTTTTCCCAAAGCAGTTGAACAAAGATCAACGCCTTGGTTAGCGAGCAAGTTCAAAATCACCTTCTTCACAAATTCATTTTCAACTTTTTTATTAATAACATCGCTTATTTTACCGGTTAGAAGCTTGTTACAAAGACACGTCTTAACACCATCCTCAACGCCAACTGCGCGCACTGAAAAGACGGCAAGCCCCGCCAAAATAACAGACCGACCAAACATCCTCTTCATAAACCCCTCCCCCTTTATAGTTTTTGGGTTCATCATCTTACACCTAATTCAAATATAAAATAATTAAAATCAGGAAGTCAAGTATTTTTTTATTCTACATTTTATTAAACCAAAAACAGTGCACGGTATAATAATTTTTTCAGTCTTTGAATCATGGTTATTTTTTGGCTATAATTAATCACATAAATTTATAAATATATGAGGTATCAATGAAAATTTATCCACTTATAATTCAATGCGCCTTTTTAGCACATACGTACGCCATGGAACCACCTTCTCCTCGCACGCCAACAACTGCCGCCATACGATCAATGTCGCCCTTCATCCACGGCATAAAAGTACTCAGAAGAACTGATTTCACCCTATCACAACAAAATCTTCTGAAATTTTACGATGGCACCATAAGAAAACAGCAACAAATAACCGCACAAAAACTTCTCAGTCTATTTTTATTCAAAAACGAAATACTCAACGAACAACAAAAACTTCTTTTAATCAAGGCGGTGCTTGTTCCTCGTCTTGTTGAGCGCGATCGTGAAAAGTTTTATGAACAACGAAACCCATTGGCCGATCTAGCCTACGATCTGCCCCGTGAAGAGTATCGTGCCGTAATCAAACGCATGCCATCAATCGAATTTGAATGGGACGGAACCTAAGACACGCTTTGAGCGATGGTACGAAAGAGCAAAATGGTGTGCGTAATCGCGCAGAGACAAAAGAAGGCGCCCTTCAGCAGTTGCTCTATCAAGAATCAAAGAACCCGATTTATACGCAAAAAAAATTGTTTCTTCACGCTTTGCCAAACTAATAACAGGCATACCTGCCGGAGCCACTTTTTGCACAGCGCGTAATTGGCCTTTGCCACCATCAATAAGTATAAGATCAGGAATATCTTCTGATTTTTTGTAGCGACGCTGTACGATTTCTTGTAAAGCCGCACAGTCATCCTGCTTTGTTAAGGATTTTATCACAAAATGACGGAAAAAAGATTTGGCGGGCACCCCATCAATAAAGCGCACACACGAACCAACCAACCCACATGACTGAAAGTGCGAAATATCAAAACAGTCTATCATCCGGGGTTCAGCTTCAAGCCCAAGCAATTGCACAAGATGCGTATTGCGCACCGGCATCAGCGGTATAACCTCGGGACGCGCAGCCATTTTGAGCTTTATAGTCGCAACAATCGCCTGTATGTTTTTACGAATAATAACCAATTTTTGCGCTTGCTCAAAAGCAAGCTCTCGGCTGCACTGCTTAATGCGTGCGTCGAGCTCGCGTTCTAGTTTGCCGGTTTTACCCTGCAACATTTTCTGCGCTAACGATAATCTAAAAAGATAATCAGCTTTATCAAAAGATTCAGTACATGATCCCGCACAGCGCCCCATGTGATACTGCAAACAACCATTTTCCAACTTTTTACCGCACAAAAAAAGCTGAAATTTTTCAAGCAAATATCGATACACGCTTCGCGCCTGACCCTTATAGATAAACGGCCCAAAATAAACACCCTGCTCTTTTTTGTTACGCACCAATTTGAGCTGTGGCAAATCACCGCGTGAGATCATGATAAAAACAAACGGCTGCCCATCTTTTAAAAGCATATTAAATCGCGGCTGGTAAGCACGAATCAATTCAGCCTCAAGAATAAGCGCCTCAGTTTCAGTTTTAGTTACGCGATGCTCACAACTCGCAGCTTCAGCACGCAAAATATCGCCTTTCCATGAGTTGGCCGATCGATTAAAATACGAACTTACGCGCTTTTTAAGCGACTTAGCTTTACCAATATAAATAGGCACTCCCGCAGCGTCTTTAAAAAGATACACCCCGGGAAGCGCAGGAACATCCCCACATAGATTTTTCATAAAAACCTCTATTTTTCTAATATACACTAAAAACTCAAAAATGTTTTACGTTTTTCTGAAAAATAAGTATATTGAAAGCCAATATTTTGCTTTTAATTAACCGTAAGGCGTCTCTATGATCTTCACAACACGAAAATTATTTTTTGTTATTTGTTGCACATTAGCGGCATATGGTTGCTGGCGTGCGTATGTTGCTTTTTTTTACACCAAAGCACCTGTAATCGAGCTATCGGGCATCTCATATCAGCAATATTGTGCTGGAACTATTGGATGCACCATTGAAATCTCAAGTGCGGCGCACATACAAAAAGTTACCGTAACACTTGATGACAAAATGGTGCTTTCAAGCGAGCGAAAAACGCAGCCATTTAATCTTGCAACCAACAGCTTTTCAAATGGTCCACACACCATAACCATTCAGGCGATTGACCGCACAAGCAACCACAATAGCGCCGCACTCACCATACCATTTTATGTCGACAACCTACCGCTCCAAGCTGCCTTTGCCCACAGCGAAAGCGAATTCCATGTACCCCAGGGGCGCACCTTTCACCTGGTAATCGGCGCAAACAAACCACTCAAAAAAGTTGTGTGCAGGATTTTCTCACGTGAATTTATCGCTGTTGCTGAATCGGCCCATAGCCCACACTACGAATGTTTTATCCCAATTGAGTGCGAAGAAAAGCCGGGAACACATCAAGTTACGATACTCGTAGATGATTTTATTGGCAATCACACCGAGCTTGTTGGGCACCTGCATATAGATGCATATACCTTTAAGCGACAGGTACTTCACCATATAGATACCGAAAAATTTGCCGAAGAACGCAAACTGGGAAGACCTGACAAAGACCTACGTGATCTGCTTTCACAAATCGCCGCTCAATCACCACAGCGCAAATTATGGCATGGTCAGTTTTATGTACCACTCAACTCAAATTGGATAACATGCGAATTTGGCGCCAAGCGCATCTCACAAGAACGTGGTTGTTATACGCACGCTGCGATTGATATGGTTGGTCCAGCACCACACACCGTCGTATGGGCACCACAAGATGGTGTTGTTGTAATAAAGGATCGTTTTGAAATAAATGGCAACACGGTCGTTATTGATCACGGATGTGGTATTATCACGCTTTTGTGCCATCTCGATCAATTTGCGGATATTGCGGTTGGTGATAAGATAAGGCGAGGAGGTCCTGTCGGTGTCACTGGTAAAACAGGATATGCGACGGGTGATCATTTGCATTGGGAAATGCGGGTGCAAAACAGCAACATTGATCCTTTACAATGGACAAAGGCTGATTTTTGATGAATAATTGATAGCAATAAAAAAGTTGAGGCAGTGGGGCCTTGGATAAAAAAAGGTGGTATGTCGTCACAGGACTTTTGGTTTTTCTGGTGATCGCTGTACGATGGTGGCACAGCACGATCTACACGTATCTTGACAATCAAATAAGTACCAAAACAGCTGTTATTACCGGTTTGGAACAAAAAAAAGCGCTTATCCCTGATGCACGATACCAAGTGGCAACGCTCCAACATACAACTGAGACAATAAAAAAAGACTTAGAAACAGTACTTGTAAAACATGCATTTGCAAATCCAGAAGAATTTCTGGAACATCTAGTACGACGAGCAGAAGAATCAGGCCTTCGTCTCTCATTTATCACACCACAACAGTCAAAACACAAAAATTTTTACGAAAAAAACGTGTATAGCATAAGCATGCTCGGATCATACGAACAGTGCACGCACTTTTTTGATCAATTCTGTATCAAATATCCTAATGCTGTTGTTAAGAACGCAACCATAAAGCGATTTGAAGATACCCTTATAATCGACGCTCTCATGGCTCTGTATACAACCAATCGGGATGGCCTATGAAGTATTACATACGCTTTTTAAGCATAATCTTTTTATGCCTTGAAGCGCGAAACCCTTTTTTTTTATACCGCAAACCAATCAAAAAACAAACGTATGTTCTTAAGGGAACGCTTATCGGCGATATACCGCTCGCATGCATAATGCACAAAAATACAGTCTACAATAATGTGTGTATTAACGATAAGATTGGTGAATGCACAATAATAGAGATTATGTGCGGTACTGTTCGCATACGACATCCAAACGGACAAACAGAGACGCTGCAGCTTGAAGAAAATACTAAGGCGGGAGAAAACGCGTGTTTGTAAAAAATAATAGTTATTGGTTTTTAATTGTTGCCTACGGCTTGCCTATCGCTGGAATCGCGAGCAATCACGAAACAACAGCACAACATTCAGAACCCTCTTACGCATTTACCAGCGCAGCAACAAACAAACATAGACTGATACCAGAAAGTTCAATGGATGAAGATGATATCGAAGAAAGCGAAATACTGCAACCAGTATCAATTAATGACTCCATACAAGCAACGCTATCAAGAGCTTTTCAAGATCCGCAATTTAACACAAAAAAAATATCGCTCGCTACCAAGGGCACCGATGTGCGCGATGCTATAGCTATGATCGGCAAATCAATTGGCGTAGATTTTATCGTCGACAGCGATATCAAGGGAACCCTAGACTCAATTAACATCAAAGATCAAACGGCAGGACATGCGCTCGAACTGGTATGTAAACACGTAAAACCAGAGGCAGCACTCATAAAACTGGGCAGCATCTGGCACATCATGCCACGTGAAGAAGCAAAAAAAGCCCTTGCCAACGCTACCAGCAAAGATCACGTGTATTCGATTTTTCCCGTTAAACATGCCAACATGGATCAGCAGTTTAACGACAAAGTAAAAGATGTGTGGAAAGGAATTTCACACAGCGACCCCGAAGCATACTTGCACATCGATGAAGATCACAAGCGCGTTCACGTACGCGCAAGCCGTGAGGCAATGCTCGAAATCAAGCGCTATATAGCTGAAGTTGACAAACCAATCATGCAAGTACGTATCGACGTTGTTATTATATCAGCGCGTAAAGACTTTATGTTCGAGTTTGGACTCGATTGGTCAGGCATGTATAATCGTGAACAAACTATAGCCGAGTCGCCACAACCGTTTAACTTTTACGGGCTTGGTGGCACACCCCTTGATTTTCCAAATCCAAAAGATAAGGATTCATACACCACCGCATCACCCTCAGCAGTAGTGCCAAGCCCACCGAATAAACAAAACCCTAATTTATTTGTTAACCCGCTTAATTTCGCAATAAATTTGTTTAATTCAGGCGCTGCATTTTTTACCGGCGACTTAGCAGATACCATATCACCGGGGCTCATTCGTATCCCCTTTGTGTTTGGCGGCCCTGACCTAAGCTACAAACGATTAAATATTATGCTCAACATGGCCGAGATTGAACAAAAAATAAGCGTTATATCACGACCATCGATTCTCACGAGCAATAATAAAATAGCCAAAATTCTTATTGGCCAAAGTTTGCCGCTCCAAATATCGGTTGCTGAAGTTTATGACCAATCACCAGCATCTAATAGAACCACAAACACGCTTACCTATAAAGATATCGGCATTGTGCTTGAAGTACGTCCACTCGTAAATCCCGATAAAAAATCAGTATATTTAAATATTTTGGTCGAAGAATCAATTGTTGAAGCAGGTACTACACGCACGAATGAACGCGGTGTCATGACCGACCCACCAACCATTGCGGTCATCAAAACAAAAAACGAGGTAGTTTTGCGTAACGGACAAACAACAGTTATTGGTGGTCTTGCATCACGCGAAAGCAGCTCAGTCAAACGCAGTGTGCCATTCTTCTCAAAAATACCGCTCATTGGGGAACTGTTTAAAGCAAAATTTGAAACCAACAAAGAACGGGAGCGCTATATATTTATTACACCAAAGATTGTTGAATACGAAGCATAGAAACTCAAAATCCCTTCAACTTAGAACAAGCTGAAGGGATAGGGGGGTGAACAATACACGTATGTATTGTTCGCTAGGGACATTTTTACACGCCCATAAACACGAGCGTTTGGAAGATACTAACAATGCATTTTTTTGTTGTCAAGCTTTTTAAAAAGTATTTTGTGCCAATTAACACTTCAAAAATTATAGGAGCTATTATTTTGTTAAGTATAAGTATTCCCGCATGTCATCTCAAAAAGAATAAAAAACTCATACACGCACAAATCTCACCAACACCGACTTTTGTTTGCCATCAGTTGGCCATCGAAGGTATTGAGTGCAAAGAATGTATTAGGTCAATCATACGCGACTTAAACAAAAGTAAACTGTGCGCCTATATCGAATGTCGCTGCCCAAAAAAAGATGTAAGCTGCGCGCTTATTAACTGTTTTGTAGAACAAGAACAGATATTTCCCGTACAAAAAATTAAAGAGCTGGTTACCTGCGAACATTTTAGATTAGTAAGCACCACCGGAACGTATCATGGCATAATAAGCGAAAAAGACGAGAAGTTAGTGTTCACACCACAAAATACCGCTCTATCGCTCGAACTCTTATTTGACGCACACTATCATAAACAATTACTAAAACCATCTATAACATCAGTTGCACTTTATGGTACTATTAATCTTGATAAAAACATATTTATCGTACGCGAAAAACCTCCAAAAATTAGCATAAAGAGCCCATAATGCGCTATACTTAAAGTATCTACCAAAGGGGGTATTACATGTTCGGGTTTTTTTCGTCGCTCAAAAAAACATGTCATGATCTTGTTGCTCGTATAACGGAAAACAAGAATTCTTTACACGATCACGAATCAATTAAAAAACTCTTTTTAGAGGCTGATGTCGGACCAGCAATCGCCAACACTATTATTTCGTTTTTACACAAACAAGATCAAAAAATATTTTCGGATCCGCAACATACACAAAAAGTTCTGCATGACTACTTAGTTAATCTTTTAGGCGCTGCACCAACCGCACCATTAAAGCCCATTATTCTGCTTGTCGGCATTAATGGCAGCGGCAAAACATCGGCTGCAGCAAAACTTGCGCACACTCTCACCGCCAACAGTAAAAAAGTGCTTCTCGTTGCCGCAGACACCTTTCGCGCCGCGGGGGCTGCACAGTTGGTTACTTTGGCGCATGCGCACAATCTACCCATTATAAGCGGCACATCAGGACAAGACCCCGCAACTGTTGTTTATCAGGCTTGTGATCAGTATGTCACCAAACAGTACGATTACATGATCATCGATACTGCCGGACGCCTACACAATAACGAACAATTGCTTGCAGAGCTCGCAAAAATAAAACATATTATCAACAAAAAACGTGGCGAAGAAAGCACCAGTACCCTGTTGGTTGTTGATACCATGCTTGGTCAAAGTTCACTCGCGCAGGCCACACTTTTTCATAAAACGCTCACAATCGATGGTATACTCATGACAAAGACAGACGGGGCAGCAAGGGGTGGTATTATGTTTGCCATTGCACGGGGGCTTAATTTGCCCATTAGGTACGTTACGTATGGCGAATCGATCGATGCGATTGCACCATTTGACGCGCAAAAATTTGTAACGTCATTACTCACACCATCAATAGACAAAGAACGTGCATGACTGTTGTTAAAGAAGTTCACGAAAAACTACAGGCTGCCGGCTATCAATCACCACAGCTTTGGTCTATCGCAAGCTGGATTGCATGTTCTATTACCAAACGCTCAGCAACCGAAATCAGTACACGCGCACAACATAAACTTTCACATACCGAAAAACAACAGCTTGACCAGATTATTCACGATCTGACAACAAATCATAAGCCACTTGCGTATATTTTGGGGACAACACCCTTTTGCACGCTTGAACTGGAAATAAAAGAGCCAATACTAATTCCACGACCGGAAACAGAAGAATGGGTGCTGAAGCTCATATCATTACTTTCTAAAAAACATAATCACACGCCAAAACATATCCTGGATATTGGCACCGGATCGGGCTGTATTGCTCTTGCTCTTGCACGCGCGTATCCCAATGCACACGTAATTGCCACTGATAGCTCAGCTCAGGCCCTCGCGCTTGCTCGTCGCAACCAAAAGCAACTTGCGATCCCACAGGTGTCTTTTATAGAAGCTGATTTGTTTCCAGCATCACCACACATGTTTGATGTTATCGTATCAAATCCACCGTATATTTCAGAAGAAGTTTGGCAGAAACTCGAACCGTCAGTACGCACATGGGAAGATAAACAGGCGCTCGTGGCAGCAGATAATGGTCGTGCACTTATTAAGCGTATTATACGAAAAGCACATGAGTATCTAATGCCCGGCGGGTTGCTCGTTATCGAAATTGGCTACGACCAGGCGGATCTCTATACATTTATGAAATCTTGTGGCTATACTGACGTACAGGTATGGTGCGATTTTGCACAGCAACCGAGAGTATTAATGGGATCTCATGAATTGGCTCAAAACTAAAAACACACCAATTTCTCTTATTATTCATGATAAGCTCTATCTGTTTGTTGTACAAAAAACAGGCAAAAATTATACGGTAAACAACAAAAATTTTATCCCAGCCGAGCATGCAGGCATTGTACAAAGCACCGTACACAATCCATCTTTTTTAGCCCATGCACTGTTTACTTTTTTAAAACAGCAAAAAATTAAAAAGCCAACGCTCGCCATCTTGATCCCGAAAAAAAATCCTGAACATCAGCTGTACTACCACCTCTGGAGCGCTTATTACGGTGTACCGATCACGCATATAAGTACACATGATCTTGACCATACCATACCCGATGAATCCTATTGCGCGCAGCTTGCCTGTGCGCTCTGGCAAGGAGACGTTTATGCACAATGAAACACGCACATGGACACGCAGATCACACTATCGATGGTCAGCAGGCACCAAAAAACTACTACTTGTAGCAGTAGTTGGAGCGGGTATACTCGCAGTGATACTCGGCATCCTCACCACGCAGAAAAAAAAAGAACTTGCTGCACTTGTGCGTTGTGAGGAACAATTAGCACAAGAGGTTACTGAACTTGATATTTTACTGGGGCAAAAGAAACTTCTTGAAGATGTGGAACAAAACTTGAACACGCGACTCCACAAAATACAAAAAGTCACCTGCACCAGCAAAAATAGCCCTTACCCATATCTCAAACTTATCGAACGCATTATTCCTGGCCGTGTTGTTATTAGCCATTTCACGTTTGGCACTGCGACCATTAAGCTCGAAGGGTACGCGTATACGACCAAAGAAGTTACACTTTTTATGCACGCGCTTTCCAATGCAAAAATCGTACAATACCCAAGATTAAGCGCACTCAACCGGCGCAAAATTACTGAGATAAAAAAAATAAATAATCCGAAATTAGAACAGGAACCAGGAACTATACACTTTATTATTGATGTGAAAAAAACATGAGCATTAAAGCAATTGTTGGCCTGGGCAATCCAGGAAAGAAATTTTTATTCAATCGCCATAATATTGGTTTTATGGTTGTAGATTATCTTGCCGCACAAGCACAAGCTCAATGGCACACGCAAGAAAATCTCGAACACACGACCATCACGGTCGACGACAAAAATATTATTTTAATAAAACCTCAGACGTTTATGAATAATTCAGGAGCAATTGTACCCTGGCTTTCACAAAAAAATATCAAGCCGGAAGACGTTTTGGTTGTCCACGACGAACTCGAATTTCCGTTTGGCAAAGTTTCCCATAAATGCGGTGGTAGCGCGCGCGGACATAATGGTTTACGATCACTTATTTCACATATGGGACCAGAATTTTGTCGCATACGGTGTGGAATAGATCGACCAGAGCGCAAAGAAGAAGTCGCACAGTACGTACTAAGCAACTTTACGCAAGATGAACAAGATGTTCAAAAGATGATCGAAGTTGCCGCAATAATAATTATTTCGCAAGCCAAGCTCTAACAATATCTGCTACATTAACGGTCGCCGGGCAGCTGCCTTGGATAACCGCGGGGGTACCACCACTACGAATCTGATGTTTTTCTTGCAACGCTTTTACCAAATCGTGCAGATCGCATTTGTTTTTAAGCGATGGTGAGAGCGCAACAACAAACGTAACTTTTTCTGCTGTTTTGCTTGCTACCACCGCACAGACTTCTTGCGCAGCAATAAGCGCTAACGCCGTTTCGCGCACTTCTTCCAAATCACTCTCACTTAGCGCAACCGCCACCAGCGAAAGACCATTAACTGGCTTGCTATCTTTGAGATATTCAGGAACCTGGTACTTAATCAAGAGCTTCTTGAGCTGTTTGATCTGTTTTGCCTGATCACGCATGAGATCAAGGTGCTGTTCAGCTGTTTCATACACCGCATCCAAGTGTACCTTGTACTGTTGCCCAAGCCCTTTAATAGTTTTAAAACAAAGCTGAAATAGCTCAAGAGCCTGAGCGCCTGTTACAGCCGTGATGCGTCGCATACCCGCAGAAACAGCCGAGACATCGGTAATTTTAAAGAGCCCAATATCACCCGTCGCACACACATGCGTACCGCCACACAATTCTGAAGAAGTATCTTTAATCGAAACAACACGCACATCTTCAGGATTATATTTTTCACCAAAGTGTGCTATAACACCCATCTTTTTGGCTTTATCAAGCGTTGTATTATTGGTAACAACCGGAATATTATGCCAAATTTTCTGATTTACAAATTCTTCAATATCTTTGATAATGCCCGGCGTTAATTGCTCTGAATAATTAAAATCAAAACGTGCATAATCAGGACATACCAACGAACCCGCTTGTTTGATCTGTTTGCCCACAATAGAAAGAAGCGCCGCCTGTAACAAGTGCGTCACCGTATGATTTTTGGCCGTGTCATGACGCCGCTCATCAACAATCTGGATAATTTCATGCCCAACCGCAAGTACCCCCGGCGCATGAATTTTGAGCGCTATCACCTTGCCAATCTTTTTAAGATCGAGCACCGGAATAGTTTCTTCACCAATAATCAAAACGCCCTGATCACTCACCTGGCCACCGCATTCAACATAAAATGGCGTCGCTGCAGGAATTATCCAACACTCGTCGTTTTCTACCACCCGATTAACAAGCTCATTTTGTTTGATAATAGCAATAACCTGGCTTTCAACACGCAATTGATCGTATCCAACAAATTGCGTGTTCAGCAAATCAGGTAATTCAACGGTAAATGCACCCTGCTGCTCTTTTTGACCAGATTGTGCTCGCTGCCGTTCCATAAAAAGCTCAAAACTTGCACGATCGAGCTGAAAACCGCGCTCACGCGCAGCGATTTCGGTAATCTCATAGGGGAATCCGTACGTGTCATACAGTTTAAATACCTGTTCGCCAGAAAGTTTTTTAGTTTGCCGATTTTCATCAAAATAGTTGTTGAGTATCCGTTGGCCACGTCTGAGATTATCACTAAATTTATCGACTTCATTTTTAAGTAATGTCGTAATAAGCTTGCGACCCGTTTTTAGTTCGGGATAAATATCGCCCATAAAATCAATAAACGCATCTGCAAGCAAATGAAAAATCGGTCTCTCACTTATTTTTTGCTCAAACAGTGCCGCTCTACGAATAATCTTACGTAACACATAACCCCGCCCATCATTTGCTGGCGTGCAACCATCAGCAATAATCAGACAGGAAGAACGAATATGGTCTGCAAGAACTCGAAACGCCGCTTTTTTATCGTCTGGTTGATCTTCATACACAAGATCAGTAAGTTCTTCAAGTTTTTTGATAATCGGCGCAAAAAGATCTGTTTCGTATACCGTGTCTTTTTCTTGTAATACTAACGCCAATCGCTCAAGCCCCATACCAGTGTCAATACCCGTTTGTGCAAGAGGCGTTAATGAACCGTCTTTTTGGCGATTAAATTGCATAAATACGTTATTCCAGATTTCTAGAAATCGCACATCGTCAGCGTTAGGATCGGTCACCGGTTCAGTTGCTGCCGGGTTACGATCATAAAGAATTTCGCTACATGGGCCACACGGCCCAACATCGCCCATAGCCCAAAAATTATCTTTTTCACCACATCTAAAAATACGCTCTTGTGGAACACCAACATCTTTGTGCCAAATAGCGTACGCCTCGTCGTCATCACGAAATACCGTTACAACCAAACGATCGGCAGGTATCCCTATCTCTTGCGTTAAAAAATTCCAAGCAAATTTAATCGCATCTTTTTTAAAATAATCACCAAATGAAAAGTTGCCCATCATCTCAAAAAATGTCAGGTGCCGCTTGGTAAAGCCAACATTATCTAAGTCGTTATGTTTACCACCCGCACGCACGCACTTCTGTATAGTAACAGCACGCGTGTAACTTCTTTTCTCTTTTCCCAAAAAGAGATCTTTGAATTGGTTCATGCCAGCATTGGCAAACAAAAGCGTCGGATCGTCTGCTGGAATCAACGACGAACTCGCCACCTTTTCATGGCCATTTTTTTGAAAAAAAGCAAAAAATTTTTCACGCATTTCTAGAGATTTCATACACATTCCTCTTGGTAGTAACCCCAGGATAAAGCGTAGCATGAGCACAAAAAGTTGACAATCACGCGCTACACCATAAATATATTCTATCTTAAATTAATCTATTGCATTTAGAGTAGTCATTATGTCATACTGCTAAGAGAGTAACCTAAAACGGGAATAGTATAGTGAAAAATTTTATATTATTGGTTATGGCAACTGGATTATCGATCGTTTATGCTGATTGTCCAGACGCATTGTACAACTGTTTTGCGGATAAAACACCACAAATCTTTACGTATGAAGAGATAGAATTACAGAATAAAGTATTAAATAATCAGCTTGATCGAGCAGAGCATGTGCAGTTTCCATTTGTAAGTGTCGGCACTTACTTTGAACCTCTATCATTGCGCTGTGTTAAAAAAAGTGACGCACTCGAACGTGCCACCAAATATTGCAAAGCAAAATTCCCAGGCAAACAACTCAACGTCCAGGAGTTTGTAAAAAAACAACCGGCCGAATACTATCTATGTACAGAAAATGATAAAAAAACAAAAATTAACGTTTTGGCCTACGATCAGGAATCAGCGCGCATTAAGTGTACGTTTATAGCAACATCGCTTGGACAAGATAATTTTGGTTGGGATGCGCAGAAAGTCAGTACTGGTATATTTAAAAAAGTGTTACAAAAACTTGATCTTGATGAAATACCATTAGACTTTCTCAACGAATGGCATTTCTCGTGGTCACAGCCAGAAGCTCAAAGGGTTTTGCCTCTTTGGCTTCAGACAATCCTCAAAAAAGCACCATTACGTGACACCAAAGATATTGAACCACATAAACTGACCATTCTGTCAGCCATACAAAACTATCGTGAAAAATTTGCGAAAGAACCTGCACTAACAGCACTGGGTGATGCACTCAATAAACCAAATCTGTTGAGTTCGCCACAACCTGATTCTAAAGAAATCGCCACGATTTGCAGAAGACTCAAATTACTCTATCACCCTGATAAGCACCAGGAAAACAAAGAATGGTGGAATAACGAGTTTAAACGTATCAACGATGCATGTTCAGCACTTATATCTTGAAATAGCGGAACGTTACATTTGTGTCGACACAAAACTGCGACAGGCAACAACTACCGTCAATTGCGCTGGTTCAAGTTTGAGCAGCTCACGTGCTGCTGCACGTAGCGTGCTCCCGGTCGTCATTACATCATCAATAAGAACTATTCGCTTGTGGGCATATTCGCGCGCATTACCGGTAAGCTCAAAGACCCCACGAACATTTGCAGCACGTTGGTCAACCGGCAATTCAGCCTGATATGCAGTCTTGCGCGTTCGTTTAAGTATATCCGCGCATGCGCACCCCTTTTTCTTCGCAAGTATATCCGCCATCTCATATGCTTGGTTAAATCCACGCATTATGAACCGACTCCAATGCAATGGCACCGGTACACACACATCAATAACCAATTCACGCATACACGTATTGCGCCATATAAGCTCAGCAAGTGCATAGCTCCCCGAAATCATGCCTGCACGTTTTTTAAGCACCAAACTTCGCGCCGGCTCATGATACATACATGCCGCATGCACCAACACTGAAGTGCTCTTGGTAACCGCAAGCGGCACCGGAAACACGGATCCCATGCGTTTTGCACATACATCACAGAGCACACGACGCTCACGCGTCAACTGCCTACAAATCACACACTGCGCAGGCGAAAGAATATCCGCCAACACGCGCCAAAGCATCTTGATCATGTTATTTGGTACGCATATGCTGAATCAACAAAAGTAAAACGCCCACATTAATCGCAATATCAGCTACGTTAAAAAGCGCCCAATGCCAACCATTAAGCGAAACAGAAATAAAATCAACAACACCACCATACACAAATCGGTCATACACGTTTGATAATCCACCAGCAATAATCAAAAGGTGCCCCAATATAGGCTCACCTTGGCGATAAAACCGCTTACTCCACACTATAATAATACTCAAAATCACACAAACCAGAAGCGAAATAATCACAAACCCTATAGTCGATTCAAAATGAAAAAGACCACACGAAATACCACGATTAAGCGCTAAATCAAACGCCATAAACCGATTAAACACACATGGCTGCACACACCATGCAAGCGCTGCTGTTTTTGTGACTCGATCAAGAATCGCAACTACCAATGCACCAATAATCGCCCAAGGTTGTTTTACCGGCTGACTCATCGTATCTGCGCTCCCATTTTCGTAACGGCAGCTGCTACACGCGCAGTAACCGCATCTATACGCTCTTTGGTCAGTGTAGCCTGCTGATCGCGTACGTAGTATCTAAATGTCAACGAACGTTTGTCGGGCCAAGTATCTTTAAAAAACATATCAACCAATTCGACCGCATAGATATACTCGTCAGCTTGTTGTATAAGCTCTTCAAACTGCTGCACCGTATACTCAAGCGAAACCAGCAAGCTGATATCTCCGTAGACATACGGATATTTACACAGTAATGTAAATTTTTTGCGCGGATACGCATGTGCAATAAGTTCATCAAGCCACAGCTCCCATATAAAACCACCGCCAGGAATATGGTCACGCACGTAGGAACTATCACTCATACCCGCAACCCCAATAGGCACACCATCACAAACCAATTGCGCAACCTGGTGTGCATCATACCACGCAGCTACTGGCAATTGTGCTTTACGCCACTGTACCGCTATTCCCAAAGCATCAAATAACGATGTAAGCTCAGCTTTGCAAGCATAAAAATCGCCAGTTTTTGTTTGCCATAACACACCAGCACATGAAACTCGCTCTATCGGCGTACTATCAGATTCAACAGGCCATATTCGCGCACAATCAAAAAAGCGTATCTGATCATGTGCTATACTATTTTCACGCACGTTAAGCAGTAAATGCGGCACGAGCGATGTCACCAAGCGCGTTACATTGGTCGATAGTGGATTTTTTGCACGCAGCGCATGCTCAGGCTGCCAGCCCAACTCATGCAAGAACCGCTCATCAAAAAATGGATAATTCGTAACTTCATGCATACGTAATGCATAGGCTAAATGGTGCTTGATTGATCGTATCGCCATAGTGCGGCGCGTGTCAGACGGACTCATCGGCCAGCATGGCATAGACGGCACAATGCTATCATACCCCATCAGTCGACCGACTTCCTCAATCACATCTTCGGCAATCATAACCCCTTTAACACCACGAAAGCTCGGCACATTCACCGTATACACATCTTTTTTCTTGGTTACTTCAAAACCTATCGAAGATAAAAGCATCCGAACGCGTGCCGGTTTTATAACAACACCCAATAACTTTTCAATATGCGCATGAGTAACAGAAATCTGAGCGGGAACAAACGGTTTACCGATAACGACCAACGGCCCACTCAGTGTGTACGGAATCTGCACCTGATCAAAAAGATGTATCATACGTTTAACCGCATCGGTAATCTGGTTAGGGTCAAGCCCTTTTTCAAAACGTGCCGAAGCGTCAGTGCGCAGCATATGCCGTGATGAGCTTTGGCGAATTACCGAATGAGCAAAACTCGCCGATTCGACTATCACCGTTGTTGTGTGTTCATCAACCGCCGCATCTGAACCTCCCATAATACCCGCAAGCGATAGTGGTTTATTACCATCAGTAATCACCAGATCATGTTCCGAAAGTTTTATGGTGGCACCATCCAACAAGACAAGTGATTCTCCCAACCGCGCCATACGCGGTACAAGCTGCCCGACTGCAACCTTTTGCGCATCAAACGTATGCATTGGTTGGCCTAAATCAAACATAACGTAATTAGCACAATCGACCAACGCACCCAACGGACGATGGTCAGTTTTACATAAGCGTTGTGCCATCACGATATTACAGCCCAGTCCAAAATGGGTTTGAAGCGTAAGCCCGGCAAATCGGTTACAAGCCTGCGGCGCCTGATTAATGATAGCAAAAGCACCTGACTCTGTCGGCTCGTATTGATCATCCAAAATCTCACGCGTTTCAACTTCACGAACAAAGTGCCGCAGCGGTCGTAATTTGAGCCCCAGAATAGCCGCACATTCACGTGCTATGCCACGCACACCCCACAAATCAGGGCGGTGCGTAATACTCGGATTATCAAGCTCAAAAATAATATCTTTTTGTTCTATATGCTTTTTCCAAGCACCAGATCGTTGCCGTGCAGTACAAAATAGCGCAGGCAGGAGCCCGACTTTAGTTTCAGCACCTAAATCAGCCAGCGTTACCCACGATAAGCCCTGTTGATCATTAGTTTTAATTAAAAAAAATTTTTGCGGCGCAGCATCAAGCCGCACTGGTAGTTCAAGCGTTTTTTGCCATTCGGGCGAAAATACGACCACATGATGGTCAAAAACCTGTGTAACCTGCACGAGCGTCCACGCATCAACTGACACGTCACATGAATAAACCCGTTCAATCGCCGCCGTTGTACTATTAAATTTTTCAACCAACTGCGGCACATCAATCCGTTGCCAATCTCCCACGATATGATCAAAAATCCACCGTAATGATAGTTTCATGAGGCACCCTAACCACTTGAGCTCTCTTAACCAAATATTTATGTAAAGAATACGCTAACAATGGCTAAAGTGCAATTAAGCTTCTTCGGCTGCTTTTTCAATAACATCAGGTTTGGCGGCCGCGCGCACAAGCTCATCATCAGAAAGTTTATCAGGAACAAGATCATAGACAATATTACAACAACAAAGCTCGTTAACCTGGTGACTGCCAATACAACGAGCAGACCAACAAACTTCGCCTTTAGCTTCTGTGCACTGTTCTTTTGTCATCCAATCGTTATACAGAGAAGGCGCATAGTAATAACGCCCAACTGGTCCATTATCCTGCGCATAAATCGCGTAAAAAAGAAGAGAAAATAGCGTCCATTTCATGATCCCCTCCCTCACCATACCGTACCACAACGGCAGCCACAAACACAAGTAAAAAAATAATTTTATTGCGCATCATGCGTAAAGGCTCTATACTGACCCACAAGGAGGCTGTGGGATATTATGGAATTTCGCACGTCGTTTGATGATAATTTCTTTTCTATTTCTCAAGAGTTACTCGTTCTGATGGCGCATATCGTCGATGAGTACCCAAACGAATTGCATGAACTGATTAAAAAGGCACAACGGACAGTGCCACGTACACCCAACACGCCTGGTACTCAAGAGGCACATGAATACATCATAGACTTTTTAAGCCTGATGGAACTCTTGGTCTACCAGACAAAAGATGAAGTAGAAGTTGATGCCCATATCGCCAAGCAATTGATGCCTGCTATCGATCATATCGACCATGCTTCATGCGGCCCAGAAACCGTATTTTCAAGCATCGAACACGCATCAAATCAAAAGGCAAAACATCCGCGCGTTGACGCCCAAGAGTTGCTCTACAAAGAGCTGCTCCGTCGCTGGAAGCCAGGCAAAAAAACCACTATGAACTAAAGTTGAGTTTTTTGAGTCCTGCACGTACTTCCGCCATCGGCAAGCCCAAAATAGCGTAGTAATTTCCACGCACTTCTTTGAGGAACTGGGCACCATAGCCAGTAATACTAAAAGCACCCGCAAGTTTGAGGTAATCAAAGCCAGAAAATTTTTTGAGCGCTTGGAAATATGGTTCGATTTCGTCATCGGCTATAGCCAGCGAACACCAACCATGCGCTGAACCTGTAACACGTTCCTGTGTTTGCCACAGTGAACCGTCCCATATACGCCGCTCGATACAAAAGCCGGTGCTGCAATCAACGCCATCACGTATATTTTTTATAATAGCAATAGCATCTTGATGATCGCGCGGTTTGCCAATAATTTCACCGTGCGCTTGGGTAAGCGTATCAGCGGTCAGCACCCAACAAAGCTCATTTTGAATGCCACCAACAGGCAGATGCACATGAGACATTTTGAGTTCAGCAAGTTTTTGTGTGAGTGACCCAAGATCCCCCGACCATACACATGACTTTTCGTCAGCGATATGGTTAACGAGCTTGAAGGCAATCCCCGCCTCATGCAAAAGCTCTTTGCGCTTTTTTGACGCAGAGGCTAAATAGAGAATATCACGTCGTGTAGGTGTGAGTATACTGTTCATAAGGTACAGTATACTCACACGAAGCAATTTCTCAAATTAACAAAAACTACCACCTCAGAAGAACTAACTTTTTATCCACTTCGTATCCTAAAGCGCCTATAAGCTTTGCTTGGTAGATTTTTTTATCCCAAGGATCTTGTATTCTTGCAATGTTAATACGATATTCATCAAGTGAATCCATATCCATTTGTCCTGCTTCTCGTAGAAAATAGGCAAGAACACCCAATTTTACCAGAATTACTTCTTTGTCATGATCATTTTTCGCTTCTCTCAAAGCTTTTTCCTGCGCTCTAACTTCCTTTGACAGCGCATCTGAATTCATATTTTCGTAGCTGCCCATCGCTTCGTCCTTGATACGACTAAATTCAGGATCAACAACATGTTGTAAAGAATCAAATTTGCCGTGTTGACTAAAAAGCTTCATAATTTCACCAGCAACACGCGATCTTTCCTCAAATGACTTTCCTTCAGCTGATTTAAGCAAAGCATCAATTTGCGCTTCAATATCTGATTCTGTACCAGGCGATGCAGCAGGCTCAACTGACGGCCCTGGTTTTCCTGCATCAGAACGAACAGTGCTAATTCGTGCTGCTGGTGGCGCTGGTGGTGCTGGTGGCGGTGGAGGTGGAACTTGCCCGAATGCTGGTGGTGCTGGTGGCGCTGGTGGTGCTGCTGGTGGTGGTACTGGCGGTACTACTGCTGGAGTAGGCGCGGCTACCCCTGCCAACAATCTATCAATTTCAGCTATCCGTACGTTAGTCTTCGTTCTTACTTTTGGCGAAAGCCTTGCTGCTAGCAAAGAAGTTTTCTCCGCTTCCAACGCTTTGCGATCAGCA